>Ga0058869_1051961_pt1 | contig 18180 bp, 14 predicted proteins | sample TNRReaAaerobiRNA_FD_61086 | JGI IMG/M metagenome (GOLD analysis project Ga0058869, IMG submission 61086) | Wastewater treatment Type I Accumulibacter community from EBPR Bioreactor in Madison, WI, USA - TNR Reactor, Time I- 292min-Aaerobic_... | ecosystem: Engineered > Bioreactor > EBPR >...
AAAAAAATTGAGAACCGGCATAGTCCTTTCTGCCCCTCCTGGGTATTCTGAAACTTTTTTTCGCTCAAAAATAACAGGCCTTCAAAAAGCCGGACATGAGGTTATTTTATTTGTTGGTCGCAGGTCGCAAGAAGCCCAACCCTGCCGTGTTGTAAGTGCCTGGCCGGTCTACCGCTGGAGGCTTTGGCAATCTGCCCTTATGGCTTTAAGGCTGCTGTTCGTGTTCTGCAGGGCGCCCCTAAGAACCCGGCGATTTTACTATTTAGAAAGGCAGTCAGGCAGAGGATTTAAACAGGTTATTGAAAACCTCTACCTAAACAGCCATATCCTCCCGATTCACCTGGATTGGCTGCACTTCGGTTTCGCTACCATGGCTTTGAGACGTGAAAATGTAGCCCAGGCAATGGGAGCCAAAATGGCCGTAAGCCTTCGTGGCTACGATATCGCCATCTACCCGCTCAAACATCCAGACTGCTATAACCTGCTCTGGCAAAAAGTGGATAAAGTACACACCATTTCTACCGACCTCCAAATACTGGCATACCAACAGGGCTTATCCCACAATAAAACAACCGTAAAAATAACCCCTGCTATTGATACCCAACAATTTCAGCGAAATACACCATTAGCCGATACACGTAATAAACCGCTTCGTTTACTCACCGTTGCACGGCTCAATTGGAAAAAAGGTATTGAATATACATTAGAAGCCTTAGCCCTACTCAAAAAACAAGGTATAGATTTCCAATACACAGTGATAGGCGACGGAGAAGAATACGAGCGATTAGTATTTGCCGCCCTGCAATTTGGAATTCGTGAGCAGGTGCACTTCGCCGGCAAAATGCCCCACGAAGAAGTAAAAGCAGCAATGGAGCAATCCGATATTTACCTCCAATACAGCATCTCCGAAGGCTTCTGCAACGCCGTATTAGAAGCCCAGGCCATGGGGTTGTTGTGTATCGTATCGGATGCGGAAGGCTTACCTGAAAATGTATTACACGGCGAAACCGGCTGGGTTGCCCCCCGACGCCACCCAGAGCTCCTGGCCGCCCAAATCGAAGAAGTCATGCAACTGCCCCCAGAACATCATCAAACCATCCGGCAACGAGCCATTCAACGCGTTCGAGAGGAATTCAACATAGAAAAACAAATTGAAGCATTCCTTCAATTCTACTCCTCCTAAATTCATTCTTCATTATTAATTTTTAATTTTTCATTATATAACTTATGTCCAAACGCGTCCTAATCACCGGCGGCGCCGGTTTCCTCGGCTCGCACTTATGCGACAGGTTTATCCGCGAAGGCTATCAGGTCATCGCCATGGATAACCTGCTCACCGGCAACATTGACAATATTGCGCACCTCTTCCCGCTTAAGGAATTTGAGTACTACCACCATGACGTGACGAAGTTTGTGCACGTGCCGGGGCCCCTGGATTATATTATGCACTTCGCTTCGCCGGCAAGTCCCATAGACTACCTCAAAATGCCCATCCAAACCCTCAAAGTGGGCGCGCTGGGCACCCACAACCTGCTCGGACTGGCACGCGAGAAAAAGGCGCGTATACTGGTGGCTTCGACATCGGAAGTCTACGGCGACCCGCAGGTGCACCCCCAGAAAGAGGACTACTGGGGTAACGTAAACCCCGTGGGGCCGCGCGGCGTATACGACGAAGCCAAGCGCTTTATGGAGGCGATTACGATGGCTTATCACAACTTCCACGGACTGGAAACCCGCATTGTGCGGATCTTCAATACCTTTGGTCCGCGCATGCGACTGGATGACGGGCGCGCGTTGCCTACCTTCATGGGACAAGCCATGCGCGGCGAAGCCATCAGCGTTTTCGGCGACGGTCGCCAGACCCGCTCTTTTTGCTATGTCGACGACCTGGTAGAAGGCATCTACCGCCTGCTCCTCTCCGATTACCACCTGCCTGTAAACATCGGCAATCCCGATGAAATTCCGGTACTGCAACTGGCCGAAGAAATCGTGAAGCTGGTGGGCAACCCCAAAGCCAGCATCGACTACCAGCCGCTACCCGAAGACGACCCCAAAATCAGGCAGCCGGATATCACCCTGGCTAAGAAATTGCTGGGCTGGGAGCCGGTGGTGCCACGCGCAGAAGGACTCGTGCGTACACTGGCTTATTTCAAAGACAAGGTCTAGATATCAATTCACATACCAAAAATCTGCGCGTATTATTCCTGGGATTGGGTGACCCGATTCCCACCTTTATACAGCGCCGCCTTCGTCAATTAGACGCCGAAGGACTGGAGTGCATTTGTGCTATCCGAAAAGGCCAGGGAAACGCCCTGGGACTTCGCAACGGCCATCCTGTCGTCTTACCCAGAGTTTCGATCAAAGACGCCGCAATAAGCCTGAAAACAGTCCTGAGCTTTTTGTGGCGGCCCCGTGTAGCCTATCGCTTGTGGACCTGCCGTCCCCGTTCTTCTTTCAAGCGAAACTTAGTCTGGCTGATCAATCACTTCAACCTGACCAAACTTCGCGGCATCGACCTCATTCACCTGCAATGGATCGGCATGGCCGACGACTACCGCTGGTTGCGGCATTATTACCGATGCCCTATCATTGCCAGCGCACGGGGCAGTCAGGTGACGGTTTATCCGCATACCTCCCCGGCGTATCTCGATAAGCTGCTTCGATGCTTTGATGCTGTTGATTATATCCATTGCGTGTCGGAAGATATCCGCATTCGGTGTACGGAATTGGGTGCTTCTCCCACAAAATTATTTATCAACTACAACGGGGTAGATCTTACATTTTTCACGCCCCCTACCCTGCCCCGCCCTACAACAGGCGAAACGCAATTGATCTCCACCGGCGCGCTCATCTGGCGCAAAGGATACGTATACCAGCTATTAGCCCTGAAAAGCCTGCTTCAACAGGGTTACAACTGCCGCTTAAACATCATCGGCGACGGCCCCGATCTGCAAGGATTGCAATACACAGCCTTTTCGCTGGGCATTTCCGACCAGGTCACCTTCCACGGCGCCCTGCCTGCTGAAAAAGTGAGGGACTTGTTGCAACAAGCCCATATCTATTTGTCTACAAGCGCAGCAGAAGGCCTGGCCAATAGCGTCCTGGAGGCCGCAGCATGCGGACTGCCGGTGGTGGCATTTGACTGCGAGGGGATGCGAGAGGTTATATCGGATGAAAAAAGCGGCTATATCGTGCCTTATGGCGAGATAGAACTGTTCACCTCGCACATCGCTCAGCTGATCAGTCATCAGGCCGATGCCGTCCGGATGGGTGGCGCAGGCAGGCAATTAGCTGCATCTGCATTTGACAGCAAAATCCATGTACAACACATGTACCAGCAATACCGCCGCATTTGCGCGCCTGAATGAAGCAGATAAAAATCCTGATCGCGGGCTATGAAATCGGAGGCCAAATGCAATTATTAGCGGAAGCCTTCCGGAGAAAAGGTTTTGATGCGGTATCTGTTGCTTTTAACCAGGATTTTCGGCAATTTCAAAACGATAAAGTACTAAACATACAAGGAAAAGGCGGCCAGTTGCGCCGGTTCCTGTTTTTTTTGAAAGCACTGTTTACTTACGATGTATTCTATTTTTTCTGGGGCGTTAGTTTATGGGGGTTTTGGCGTTTTCACGGACTCGACCTACCTATCCTCAAGTTATTTGGAAAAAAAATAATCGTGCATTTCAGAGGCACGGATGTAGTCAATATTCAGTACTACGAAAACTTAGCCGCACCTTATCAAAACAAGGCAATTGACAAAAATATCCCCCTGTCCAGACCAGATCAGTTACAGGCCGTTCGCCGGTGGGAAAAATACGCCGATTTTATACTCGTATCTACCCCCGATTTATTGTGGGTCAGTCCCCGGGCAATATTGTCTCCACAGTTAATCCGGTTTGCAGACTGGCAAAAATTGAAGGAAACCCAGTCCGGTAATAGAAAGGTATTTACAATTGCCCATGCCCCCACCCGGCGGCATGCCAAAGGAACAGAGTTTGTGATTTTGGCGGTCGATAATCTCAAATCGGAAGGACTGCCGGTGGAACTCGTTCTACTGGAAAACATACCATATGCCGATATCCCCGGCCGCTTGGCCCAATGCGATGTGGGCATCGATCAGTTATTGCACGGTTGGTACGGCAAAGTCTCCGTAGAGTTGATGGCACTGGGCAAACCTGTCATCTGCTTTATCAGCGAAGCGCATAAACAATATATGCCCGATTTGCCGATTATCAATGCTACCCCTCATAACCTAACAGACGTGCTCAGGCGGGTAATTCAGGATGATGCGCTCAGGTTAGAAGCCGGAAAACAAGGCGCCGCTTTTGCCGCTAAACACCACGATGTGGATACGGAGTTGGACAAGCTGGTTGTACTATTTACTTTAGAGAAATAAGGAATGCCGGGTGTTAAGTTATACACGGAAATACCACTTAACCAAAGTCATACCAAAGGCGAATGGATAGATATTATAAAGCCTTTTGTAAAAAATCCTGATCGAAAAACGGGAGAAGGACCTGCTGCTGGTTTTGAACTTTCCGACAACATGATGAACAGCGATTGGGTAGTATTGCCGCTTTCGTGGAATTATTATCACAAGACAAGGCAAATAGCGCATGCCATTTCAGTGGTCCGCCAAGCGGAACAGGCCGGGAAACAGGTATTGAGTTGGACCAGCGGCGACTTTGGCGTCAGGATTCCCCATTTCCCCAACCTGACCGTCTTGCGGCCCAGCGGATACCGTTCTCAGCTTCCATCCAATCACCAGGGTATGCCCGTTTTTTTTAGCGATCCTTTGCAAAAATACTTTGGGACTACCGATGTTATCATCAGAGAAAAACAGGAAAAACCTATCATAGGTTTTTGCGGACAGGCAGAAGGAAACTTGCTTAAATATGGTGTTGATATAGTAAGAACAGCGGGAAGAAATCTGGCTTATTATACAGGTCTGTCGGCATATGAACCTCAAAGCCTATATCCTTCCACCTTGCTCAGATCCCAGATACTCAAAAATATTGCACAAGCCGACAGCTTATCCACTAACTACATTATAAGATCAAAGTATAGAGCCGGCGCGACTACTCCGGAGGAAAAACACGCCACCAGCCTCGAATTTTATAAAAACATGGTGGAATCGGATTATGTAGTATGTGTAAGAGGCGGGGGTAATTTTTCAGTCAGATTATATGAGACATTGGCGATGGGGAGAATTCCTGTTTTTGTGGATACGGATTGTTTGCTGCCGCTTGAGGATAAAATCAACTGGCGAAAGCATGTTGTAAGGGTTGAATCAAAAAATAGCGCTGAAATTTGCAATTCCATTATTGAATTTCACAACAAATTGAATTTCAAAGATTTTGTGGATTTGCAAAAATCGAATCGCCAATTATGGAATGACAAACTTAGCCTCCATAACTTTTTTAAATGCCTGTTTATGCACCCAAATTAGTCCTGGATGCTTTTCGAGTTTATAAAATATGTCAGCCCCACCTGGTATTTCAACTTGACGCCTCGGTCTGGTGAGTCAATCTTTAATATTGATTTTGATTCTTTGTCAAAAGAAGAGAAGGAATTACTATTCTTTGACCCCGGATACCAAACTGAATCAGGTCGGCTGAGAGATTTGGCTTATCAAGCTATAAAGAAAGGATTTGTCAAAACGGTACATGTAAAAAGCTTGCCCGATACAGAGCCTTCCATTTTTGATAATTATCGTTTCTTACGTAAATATTATCATCCCCTATGGAGTGGCTATGTTTTAGCATTGAGGCTGTTCACACTCCACAATCCAGTAAGAGAAATCAAAGCGTGGCTATTAAATAGTAATGTCCGGAGAATTAATTTAAACAATAGCGTTTATCCTCACGAAAAAAAATATCTAAATCATACATCTTCATTATTAGCCAGTGAGCCAAAAGTATCTGTTATTATTCCGACATTAAATCGATATAACTACCTTGTAGACGTACTTAAGGATTTAGAACAACAGGATTATCACAATTTTGATGTCATTGTAATTGACCAGTCAGAGCCCTTTAATCCTGAGTTTTACAGTTCCTTCCAACTCGACATACAGGTCATCCACCAAACCGAAAAAGCGCTCTGGCTTGCCAGGAATACTGCCATAAAAAAAAGCAATGCAGAATACCTGTTATTATTCGACGACGATTCGCGCGTTGAGCCAAACTGGATTAGCGAACACCTAAAAGCAATCGATTATTTTAAAGCCGATATTTCCGCAGGAGTATCTATTTCACTGGTCGGCGCCAAGGTTCCAGAAAGCTATAGTTTTTTCAGAATGAGCGACCAGGTCGATACGGGCAATGTCATGATACATCGCCGCGTATTTGAAAAGATTGGCCTCTTCGACCGGCAATTTGAAAAACAACGGATGGGAGATGGCGAATTTGGCCTACGCGCTTATTTAGCCGGCTTTACCAATATTTCTAACCCGTATGCAAAACGGTTACATTTAAAAGTAGGAGAAGGCGGCCTCCGTCAAATGGGCAGTTGGGATGCTTTCCGACCGAAAAACTGGTGGGCGCCGCGGCCGATTCCGAGTGTGCTGTACTACTATCGAAAATACTACCCGAAAGAGTGGGTGATATGGGGTATTGTAATCGGCGTTTTGCCTTCCATCATTCCCTATCAATTTAAACGAAGCAAAAGCCTGATGGTACTGGGCAGTTTGCTTTCTCTTTTATTACTTCCGCTTATTGGCTGGCAGGTCTGGAGATCCTGGCAATTGTCGAGTCAAAAACTCAAAGAGGGCCCCCAAATTGACAGCTTATAACATTCTGCTGATTTCCTCCGAATTCCCCCCCGGTCCCGGCGGAATTGGCAGACACGCGTATTCCCTAACTGAAGCATTGGTCGATGCCGGTCATACCGTATGCGTACTGACAGAATCGGACAATGCCTCTCCCGCTGAATTTGCCTGGTTTGCGCAAGCGTATCAAAATCGCTTTCAGATCGTGCGCACACCCAGGAAAGGTCTATTAACCTATTTGTTGCGCCTCAAAAACACCTGGAGAATCATCACTTCGTTCAAACCCGATATCGTCATTGTCAGCGGCAAATTCAGCCTGTGGCTGGGCGCACTGATCAAGCTGCTCAGAGGCCGCAATATAAGGGTATGGGCATTTTTGCACGGCTCCGAATTGAGGCTCCCGCGATGGCTTGAACAAACTGCCACGACCCTTTCAATGCGGCGTTTAGACCGATTGATAGCGGTTTCTTCGTTTACCAACCAGTTGCTCCCTCCCGATTTGCAGGACCGCACAGAGATCCTGCCCAATGGACTACTGCTTTCTACTATGCCGGCTGATAACGGCCAATCCATTACACCCTTTGATTGGCCGGGCTGGCCCAAACTACTCACAGTGGGCAGCGTAAGCCCCCGTAAAGGCCAACACCGGGTAATTAAAGCTATGCCGTACTTACGTCGAATCTGGCCCGACATACGCTATCACATCGTGGGTTTGCCCCACCATCAGGATACACTCGTTGCACTGGCAGAGGATTTAGGCGTCAGCGACAGCGTAATATTTCACGGTCGCATGAAAAGCGACGAGATGCTGTGCCGAGCCTACTGCAGCGCCGATGCCTTTGTGATGCTCAGTGAAAACCAACCCGATGGCGACGTGGAAGGTTTCGGCATCGCTATCCTCGAAGCCAACTATTTCGGCCTGACCGCCATCGGCGCAACCGGCTGCGGCATCGAAGATGCCATCCGCCCAGGCTACAACGGCTTCCTGGTAGACGGCAACGACCCTGCCGCCATCGCCCACGCCCTGGAACAGGTATTATCCCAAAAGGAAATCTTGGCAAATAATGCATGTAAATTTGCTACAGAACACGACTGGAACATACTAGTATCGCGGATGTTAGCTAACAATGTTTGAATTTGCTCTTGCACACCCCCTACCCCTAAAGGGGCGACCCTCCCACGATCAGTTTTATCGAAGCTGCGAGTGGACTCCCCTTTAGGGGCCGGGGGTGCCGGGGCCATCATGTTATCCTGTGAAACTCCTCGTCATCTCTCACACCGAACACTACCGCCTCCCCGATGAAACCATCGCCGGCTGGGGTCCCACCATCCGGGAGCTGGACGAGCTGACGCTACTTTTTGACGAAGTGACACACATAGCCTGTTTACACGATACCCCTGCCCCTAAAAGCGCCATGCCCTATACATCGGGTAAAGTCCGTTTTGTAGGCATTCCGCCGTATGGCGGTCCCGGCTGGCGCAACAAACTGGCTATATTGACCACTGCCCCTCAAATCATCGCTACCGTTTTTCGCGAATTGCGCAAATCCGACGTATTTCAATTCAGGGCGCCGACAAGCATGGGCGTATATCTCATACCATTGTTATCGCTATTTACCCGCAGAAAAGGGTGGTTTAAATACGCGGGCAATTGGGTAGAAGAGAGGCCGCCGCTAAGTTATGCTATCCAGCGCGGGTGGCTGGTACAGATGCAAAAGCGGAAAGTCACCATCAACGGCCGCTGGCCCAATCAGCCCGGGCATCTGTTGAGCTTTGAGAATCCTTGTCTGGACGAAAAAGAAACCCGGCAAGCTCGACAGGCAGCGACCAATAAAACATACAACGATAAATTAATTATTGCTTTTGCGGGTGGCCTGAATCCGGGAAAAGGCATCATCCAATTGCTGGAAGCATTTATGGTTTCCCCAAAAATAGCCGACCAAATTTCCGAATTAATCATCGCCGGCGACGGTCCCCTGCGCCCCGAGTTAGAAAAACGAGCGGCACAATTACCGATAAAAGTGACATTCCGGGGTTTTTTGAACAGAACCCAACTTGAAGCAGTCTACGCCGCTGCGCATATCATCTGCCTGCCCAGCGACAGCGAGGGTTTTCCCAAAGTCATCGCCGAAGGCGCCGCCTACGGCTGCATTCCAGTAGTCACCGACGTCTCCGCCATCGGCCAATACATCAAACACGGCGAAACGGGTTTCCTCCTGCCCGGCAACCGCCCCGAGCAGATCGCCGCCGCATTGGAGGAGTTGGTAAACAATAGAGCAGCTTTACCCGTCATCGCCCAGCGCGCCCGGCAAATGGCGGAGTTGTTTACGTATGAAAGGTATCGGCAGCGGATAGCTGCGGAAATACTTAGAATAGAGTGAGAGAGGGAGGGAGTGAGGGAGTGAGCGAGGGGGGGCGCCGCAAACATTTTGGACTTTACGACTTTGCAAACTGAGCCGTTCGTTGAGCGGAGTCGAAACGAACATCTAGGTAAGCAGAGCCGGCACGGGTGTCGGTCATTTCGACTCCGCTCAATGACCGTCAGAGCCGTTCGTTGAGCGGAGTCGAAACGAACATCCCCCGACTCCGCTCAATGACCGTCAGAGCCGTTCGTTGAGCGGAGTTGAAACGAACATCTAGGTAAGCAGAGCCGGCACGGGTGTCGGTCATTTCGACTCCGCTCAATGGCCGTCAGAGCCGTTCGTTGAGCAGAGTCGAAACGAACATCTAGGTAAGCAGAGCCGGCACGGGTGTCGGTCATTTCGACTCCGCTCAATGGCCGTCAGAGCCGTTCGTTGAGCGGAGTCGAAACGAACATCTAGGTAAGCAGAGCCGGCACGGGTGTCGGTCATTTCGACTCCGCTCAATGACCGTCAGAGCCGTTCGTTGAGCGAAGTCGAAACGAACATCCCCGGAACCGAAACGAACAACCCATGCAATACCCTTCCAAGCCGGCATGGATAATTCAGGGTGTGACTTCAAGTCACGCCCTGAATTGACGCTGACAAAAAACAATCCGCGTAATCCCAAAATCCGCATAATCCGCGATTCAAACAACAAGGATCAACGTCACGGATAACAGATAACAGAGAACAGAGAACAGAGAACCGACAACCGACAACCGACAACCGACCATGCCCCTCTTCCGCCTCTGGCTAAATAACCCCCTCCTCGCACTCCTCTGGCACATCGCCCTGGGGGTTGTGACGCGTTACCTGCCCGCGGCCCTCACAGCCTACTATGTCCTGATTATAGGTTACGGCGTATACGACATCATCCGCCGCCGGGACAAAGGCTATCTCACAGCCTATTATGTGATGTACGTGATGGGCATGGAGATTGTGTATCGCATCGGAAAATTCTATATCTTCTGGGAATTGGGCAAATACGGCTGTATTGCCCTGTTGTTGGCCGGACTAATCGCCACTCCTCAGAAAAGGCTGGCCCAGAGCTGGCCGTTTTTAATTTTCGGATTGCTACTATTGCCTGGTGTTGCTGCGGCATTGTACTACGGGCATACAGATGCCACTTACCTGCGTAAGATTATGATGCAGCATATAAGTGGCCCTATTAGTCTGATGATGGCAGGGTTGTATTTTTATCGAACAAAATGGCAACCCGAGGATCTTCAACGTTTATTGCGCATTGCCGTTTTGCCATCCATATCTTTATTGATACTTCTATTTTTAAAAGCGAGTGTAGCTTCCATTACTTTTACGTCCTCCTCCAATTTCGCTGCTAGCGGTGGTTTTGGGCCCAATCAGGTGTCAACTGCAATAGGTTATGGAATGGCACTTGTCATGTTCTGCTTGTTAAATGGCTGGACACTAACGGTGAATAAATTAACCGACTTGGGGTTGCTTGTCTTGCTAGCCTTTAGAGGATTACTCACCTTTTCCCGCGGTGGATTTGGAGCGGCCATCCTTGCCACCATATTGGCACTTGGTATTGTCATGTTATTTAGTCAAGCCTACCAGCGCAAATTTTCAGGTATCTCTATCCGTATTGTAATTGGTATATTTGCATTTGCCATTATAGCAATAGTCGTAAACCAACTCACCAACAATTTCTTGTTATACCGGTATCAAAATAAATCGGGCACGGAAATTCTGTATATGCAAAGGGGACTACAACAAATCAGAGGTCCGCAAAAAACAGTGCTATCGGGCCGTGAAATAGTGATGGCTGAAGAATGGGCCAGTTTTAAATCCCACCCCTTTTTTGGAGTTGGCGCAGGCAGAGGTACGCTTGAAAGGGAAGATGTTTTCGGCTATTCAATGGCTTCACATACTGAACAAACAAGACTATTGGGAGAACACGGTTTATTTGGGATGATAATAATAGTTATATTTTTCCTTGCAGTACCTTTTTATCACTTCAGACAATATTCAAGTGGACTTTCCCGGCACTGGCTCTTACATTGTTTCTTACTAGTCATGCTTACCATGCTACATGCAGGCATGCGGCTCGCTATGCCCGGCATACTTTTTGGGTTAGTGTTTATTATTATCCAAAACTCGCAACTGGAGAGAAAAAAATTCGTCCTAATCTAAATAATGGATAATAAAATCATATATATCGGCAACATCCTATCAAAACAAGGAATAACGCCAACTACAATCGAGCTACTAGGCCCTCGACTTGAAAAAAAATACAATATAGAATACGCTTCTTCTTATTGGAATCCAATGATTAGAATATTCCATATGAAATATGTTTTTATTCGATGTTCAAAGGCATCCAGCGTTGTATTAATCGATACTTATAGTTCACTTGCATTTTGGTATGCAATTATTATCGCACTGTTAGCCCAATTATTTAACAAACCTTATATACCGATACTACACGGGGGGAAATTACCTGAGCGGTTGCTATCAAATCCCAAATTATGCCGTTTAATTTTCAATAAATCGCTTATAAATGTAGCTCCTTCTAATTATTTAAAACACCATTTTAATGAAGCTGGTTATAAAACTATACTTATCCCTAACTTCATTGATATCAACAATTATATTTTTCAGAAGCGCTCAAATATAAAACCCGGTTTACTCTGGGTACGCGCTTTCCATCAACAGTATAATCCTGAAATGGCTGTGAAAGTAACGGCAGCACTTGTGCCGGCCTTCCCCGATATCCACTTATGCATGGTCGGCCCCGACAAAGACGGTAGTATGGAGCAGTGCAAGCAATTCGCAGTAGAATTGGGAGTAGTAGATCGCATAGTTTTTACCGGTTTATTGTCAAAATCCGAATGGATTGCTTTGTCGGCTAATTACGATATTTTTATTAATACTACCAATATCGACAATACGCCCGTCAGCGTCATCGAGGCTATGGCGCTGGGATTGCCGGTGGTGAGTACCGACGCAGGCGGAATGCCTTTTCTAATTGATAGTGGTGTTGATGGCCTACTGGTACCACAAGGTGATACTGAAGCTTTTGCCGCAGCTATAACACAATTACTGGAACATCCCGACCTGGCACTGCAACTCAGCCAAAATGCCCGGCAGAAGGTCGAATTATACGACTGGGAGGTGGTTAAGAATCAGTGGTTTGAGGTGATTGATGAAGCTATAAGCCTCTCAAAAAAAGAAGGAACGACATAAATCGCTCTTCAAGCGGAGCATAGGCCCTGGAAGCCAGGGAGGCACGCCTCCGGCGTGCGCAGAGGGTGGCCCCGCCCCCGTCACGCTTCGCGTGCCACCCCCGCGAGCGGGGGACAGGAGCGCCCCGGGGAAGGGTTCGTTTCACTCCCCTTGTTATAATGTGCGGCTCCATTCATAATTCATGCGGGCATAGGCAATATAGGCATGACAAGTACACGCCACAATAGCAAAAAACCTCGCAAGCGCCCAACGGGCGCCCTCCCTATCCCCCGCTCGCGGGGGTGGCACGCGAAGCGTGACGGGGGTGGGGCCACCCCCGCCCCGCGCCACAGGCGCGGATACAATGCCTACGGGGATATGCTATATTTGCAAAACGAGGTATAAAACCCACAAAACGTGTACAATTGGTTCGTTGAAAATATTTTATTAAAAATCGGTGACTGGCTGCTCGGTACTAATTTCATTGGCGAACTGAGGCAATGGCGGCGTTGGCAAAACTGGGATGCCGATCAAATCAAAAAATTGCAAATCAATCGCTTGCATTATCTTCTTAATAATATAGCCAACCATAATCCCTACTATCGACAATTTCAAGTCGAAGAAAACCCTGATCCAGTCGCTCAGCTCAAGCAATATCCCCTTTTATACAAAAAAGATATTAAATCTAACCTGGATAATATTGTCACAGGTGATCGGTCCAAATTAGTCTGCGAAAAAAGCAGCGGCTCTTCAGGGATTCAAGGGGAAGTGTATATGAGTAGAAAGGAGGCTTATGCTTCAATTGCAATTCAAACCTTTATGTGGGAATGGTCAGGTTACAGATTAGGTGATAATTTATTACAATCGGGAATCACTCCTAATAGAAACTTGATAAAAACTGTCAAAGACTTCCTACTTAATACGCATTATCAGTCTGCATTTTATATCACTCCGGATACAATAAGCCAAGCATTACTAAAATACAAACGCAAAAAAGCGTTTTTCGGCGGCTATGCCTCCGGCTTATACGCCTATGCACAAGTTGCCCGTGAAAAAGGCCTAAATGATATTTCTTTCAAATCCGTCATCTCCTGGGGCGACAAAATGTTTCCCCATTATCGCCAGCTTATTGAAGAGCAATTTCATTGTAAGGTATTTGATACTTATGGCTGTACCGAGGGTATCATGATTGCCGGTCAGTGCGAACACGGGTCCTATCATATTTTGTCGCCCCATGTATACCTGGAACTGCTCGATGCCAATGGCAATGAGGTAGCGCCGGGCGAATTGGGTTATGTGGTGGTCACCCGACTGGATGCGTATGCAATGCCGCTGATCCGATATTACCTGGGAGATTTAGCGGTTAAAGCACCCGAAGATAAAACCTGCGCTTGCGGACGGCCATTCCCCATTCTCGAACAAATTATCGGCCGGGATACGGATATTGTCCGAACACCTTCCGGTAAGCAGCTTATCGTGCATTTTTTTACGGGAATATTTGAGCATATTCCGGCTATCCGGCAGTTTAAAGTAGTGCAAACCGAACTTGCTTCTATTACAATTGAATATATACCGGATACTCTTTTATTTTCAGAAAATATACTAAAAGAAGTTTCTTCCATTATTCACGAAAAGCTGGGGGAACCATTTCCCGTACATTACAAAAAGGTCGATTTTATTCCCCCTACCCCATCAGGTAAACCTCAAATTATTCAATCTACGGTAGCCCACAAACCATGAATCTGAGCGTGATTTGTCCGGTGTATAATGAACAGGCGTATATTCAAAATTTGATCAATTATTTAGTCCGGGTAAATCCAATACAAAAAGAAATTATTTTTATCGATGGTGGCTCAACGGATAGGACAATTGAAATCATCCAAAATTATAGTGCCCAATATCCAAACATCAAATTATTACACAACCCTAAAAAATATGTGCCGTTTGCTTTAAATATAGCTATTGAAAATTGTTCAACGGAATACATTTCCCGGATTGACGCCCATTGCACTTATGCGGATGATTATTTTGAAAAAATAATAGATACTTTTTCAGAAACGGGTGCAGATATAGTTGGCGGCCCTACGCGCACTGCATTCCATTCTCCCTTTCAACAGGCCGTAGGTTATGCCATCAGTACTAAGCTCGGCGTAGGAGATAGTCTTGTACATCAGCTTGATTATAAAGGTTATACGGATTCCGTGACCTTCGGCGCCTGGCGCCGCAATATCTTCGACGAAGTCGGCCTGTTTGATACCCGCTTGTTGCGCAATCAGGATGACGAGTTTCACTATCGGGCGAAAAGCCTGGGCAAGCGCATTTATCAAAACCCGGATATTAAATTATACTACTACCCAAGATCAACTCCGCATGGTTTATTCAAGCAATATTTTCAATACGGTTTATTTAAACCCAGGGTATTGCGAAAAATTCAAACCGAAATTAAACTGCGGCATTTAATCCCTATGTTTTTTGTACTATACCTGGTCATGCTTCCGCTGTTGACGTGGGTTTCGGCATTATTTATTTTACCGCTTTTATTATATATACTGTTAATCACATGGGTGGGATTCCGTCATCCCGCGCCTCTGAAGGTGCGCCTGTTGACAGCCCTCTCCTACCCCATCATCCATACCGGCTACGGACTCGGTTTTTTGCTCGGTTTGTTTTTCCAGCCTGAAAGGTTTATGCGATGAATACAAGTGAAATATTTAATTCCTCACATAAAGACCTTCCCCGCATCGCCCAATGCCACATCCGGGCCTTCCCGGCCTCCTTGTCATCCCTGCTCGGCCCCCGCTACACCGCCAAAATGCTCGAATGGTACCTCACCAGCGACAATAAATTCCTGTTTCACATTGAAATGGATGGCCGGGTGGTGGGTTATTGCGGGGGTTTTGTGCGCAAGGGCGAGCCCTACGGGTCCAGCTCGGGTATGACGCAATACGCTTTTCGCGAAGGTATCAGGGCTTTGCTGCTGCGGCCCTGGCTGGTTTTTCACCCCAAAGTGCGGGGCAATTTCCGGTTTTTGGGACGCAATTTGTGGTATCGCGTTTTTCCGCCTCGTGCGCAGCCGGCAGCCGGCGACAATAGTTCGCACAGTCATACAGTCGTACAGTCGTACAGTCGCCAATCCGCCGGGCTGGTCGTCATCGGCGTCGATCCGGGCTATCAGGGCAAGGGCCTGGGCTCGCTGCTCCTCCAGGAGTTCGAGCGCCGCGCCCTGGCTATGCACTGCCCACATATGCACCTCACGGTGGAGAAGGAGAATGCCCCCGCTATCCGTGCCTACGAACGCAACGGCTGGCAAGTGGTGGAGGTCCAGGGTGCATCGGTGAGAATGGAGAAAACCGGGTAGCCGGGAAGTTTTTTACCACAGAGTTAAACGGAGTAAAACGGAGTGACACAGAGTCAAAATCTCGCTCTGTGTCACTCTGTGTGCACTCCGTTTAACTCTGTGGTGAATAAAAATCAAGGCAACGTATAATTTTGATTTTTTTTCAACCCACAACAAGCGATATAGACGAGTATAAGAGAGTACACAGCCACGATCGTAAAGTCGTAAAGTCCTACAGTCGTAAAGTCGTAAAGTCGCCCCCCCTCCCATGAACATCCCCTTCGCCCTCCCTTTCATCGACGACGAAGTCGTCCGTGAAGTCATCGACGCCCTCACCGGCACCGGCTGGCTTACCAGCGGCCCCAAAGTGCGGCAACTCGAAGAAGAAGTCGTGAAATTTTGCGGCGCACCGGCCGCCCTGTGCGTCAACTCCTGGACCTCAGGCGCTATGCTGGCCCTGCGCTGGTACGACGTAGGCCCCGGCGATGAGGTGATTATCCCGGCTTATACGTATAGCGCTACGGCCCTCTGCGCCCTGAATATAGGCGCTAAGGTGGTGATGGTGGATGTAGGCGATGATTTTAATATCCTGCCCGAACGCATCGCGGCGGCGATTACGCCCCGCACGAAGGCTGTTTTGCCCGTGGATATCGGCGGCTGGCCCTGCGATTATGACGCGATTATGGCGGCGGTGAACAGCGCGGCGGTACGCGCTGTATTTCAGCCCAGCAGCGAGCGGCAACGCAAGCTGGGGCGCCCCCTGGTGCTGGCCGATGCGGCGCACAGCATCGGGGCGAGTTACAAGGGTAGGCCTGCGGGTACCTTAGCCGATATAACGGTGTTTTCTTTTCATTCTGTAAAAAATGTGACGACCGGCGAGGGGGGCATCGTGTGCCTGAATTTGCCCGATCCTTTCGACAACCAGGAGGAATACCGCTTTATGAAGGTTTTTGCCCTCAACGGACAAACGAAAAGCGCTTTTGAGAAAAACCAACCCGGCGCCTGGCGTTATGATATTATCGCCCAGGGCCTCAAGGTGAATATGCCCGACCTCTGCGCCGCGGTAGGACTCGCCCAGATCAGGCGTTACGCTACCCTGCTGCTGCCCGAGCGCAAACGCATTTTTGAGCGTTATAATGAGGCTTTCGCCAAATATGAATGGGCTATTTTGCCGCCTTTCGACAATGGGGAACGCACGTCTTCGTACCACCTCTACCCCCTGCGCATCAGGGGATTCTCCGAAAGTCGCCGCGACGAGGCGATCCGCGTTATTTCTGAAAAAGGGGTGGGTGTGAATGTGCATTATATCCCTATGCCGATGCTGACGTTGTTTAAAGACCTGGGCTTCCGGATGGAGGATTATCCGCGCACGTTTGATTTGTACCAAAATGAAATTTCACTACCCATATACAACGGCCTGACGGATGAGCAGGTGGATTATGTGGTTGCATCGGTAGCAGAGGGAGTGAAGCAGGAATTATGATTTGTTAACCACAGAGCGCACAGAGTTACACAGAGGCCTCACAGAGTCATAGAAACGCTTGCTCTGTGAAACCTCTGTGTAACTCTGTGTCCTCTGTGGTGAAAAAAAAAGACGCTCCACAGAAAAAAAATGCCCCATTCCCCCCCACACCCCTCCTGAATGCCGTAACTTGCACATACCAAAAAAAATCATCAACATGAAAACCCGCGACCATATCAGATCATCATCCCAGCGCCGGGGAATACCTGAGTTTCCAGTGATGGAAAAAATCGAAGGCATACCCGTGTATTACCGTGGATACCGGCAATACCTGAAAGGCGTGAGTCCAAAAGAAAACGTCATGGGTAGCGGCATGTTGCAATCGTTGATCACCTCGGCCATCCTGGTTTACCTGGCCAGGCTGCTGGAAGAAAGCGAATATTGGATAAGTACCAATGAAAGCGGCTTGCGCATCAGCGATAAGACGATGTTAGCTAATGATATTGCGGTATTCAAACGCAGTGAAGTACCGGTAAAGGCCATTGGTAAGGGGTACTTTACCGTGCCGCCGGTAGCAGTCATAGAAATAGACACCAAAGCAGACCCGGAAATCGAGCAGTCTATGAACTACCCTTCCAAAAAAACGCAACTGCTGCTCGACTTCGGGGTACAGGAAGTCATCTGGATTTTCACCGACCCCCGGAAAATATGGCTCGCTACCCCCAACCAACCCTGGTCTGTCGTAGAATGGAACCAGGAGATCAGCATCATGGGCCATAGCATACAACTGGATTTCTTTCTTCGCGAAAAGGGGATTATTGAGTGAATATCGGTTATCGGTTGTCGGTTATCGGTTGTCCGTTCTCTGTTATCCGTTCCTTATCTTTGCTAGTTATACTTTAACAAACCTACAACCTACAACCTACAACCTACAACCTACAACCTACAACCTACAACCTACAACCTACAACCTACAACCTACAACCTACAACCTACAACCTACAACCTACAACCTACAACCTACAAC
>Ga0058869_1088424_pt1 | contig 17962 bp, 13 predicted proteins | sample TNRReaAaerobiRNA_FD_61086 | JGI IMG/M metagenome (GOLD analysis project Ga0058869, IMG submission 61086) | Wastewater treatment Type I Accumulibacter community from EBPR Bioreactor in Madison, WI, USA - TNR Reactor, Time I- 292min-Aaerobic_... | ecosystem: Engineered > Bioreactor > EBPR >...
CCCCGCGTCGCTACGCTCCGACTGTCCAGATTCACGTGGAATGGGTGTCCAGTTTGCCGTGGAATCGGTGTCCAGTTTGCGTGGAATACACATTGCTGAAGGCGGGCACGTGCATGGTCGGTTAAACGTAGCGGCATGACACAACTCCTCTTCTGTTGTACTTACTACTACGTATTGCATGAACCGTGCCAAGGGGATAAATTCGAATGAACGTCGGTAAAACAATGCGTTACATGACACTGTTCCTTTCGAGTTATTGTTCTGGATGCCATAAGCAACAGAAACTTCATTTTGTCGACATAAGAGGTGTTACATGGCAGACGCGATATTGGTTGCCTGGATCGGTCGTGCCGACTTGAGAGCCGGGCGTGGTGAGGTAAGCGTTGGGCCGGGGCCGATATGCCAGGCTGCCCAGAGCCACGCCTACTCATCCATCCATCTGCTCAGTGACTTTGACGCCGGCGAGGCCAAATCCTTCGTGAAGTGGCTTGCCACAAAGACGGACTCGACGATTCAAGTGCACCCGGTAAAGTTGTCGTCCCCAATCAACTTCGGCGAGATCTATCAGGGGGTTGTGTCAGTTCTCAACAACATTCAGGCCGCAAGCGCGAGGATTACCTATCATCTGAGCCCGGGAACGCCAGCAATGCAGTCGGTCTGGATCCTTCTGGCTAAGACCACCCATCCAGCTCGTTTGATTCAGTCATCGCCTGAGGCTGGCGTCGAAGAAGCCAATGTCCCGTTTGACATATCTGCCGAGTTCATCCCGCAGATACTGCAGCAGTCGGACAAGCGTATCGCTGAAATGGCGCAAGGAGTAACTGACGAGGGTGCCGAGTTCTCGAATATTGTCCATCGAAGCGCAGTGATGAAGCGCGTCATCGAGCAGGCAAAACGAGTGGCCATTCGGTCGATTCCTATACTGATCGAGGGCGAGAGCGGGACAGGTAAAGAGTTGATGGCACGCGCCATCCATCGATCCAGCCCAAGGTCTGCCAATTCCTTCGTTACTGTTAACTGCGGGGCGATTCCTCCTGAATTGGTCGAGTCCGAGTTCTTTGGGCACAAGAGAGGCTCATTTACCGGCGCCGTGGCAGACCGCAGAGGGCATTTCGAGCGTGCCGACGGAGGCACCCTGTTTCTAGATGAAATTGGGGACTTGCCCAAGCCAATTCAAGTCAAGCTGCTACGAACTCTTCAAGAGGGAGAGGTCATTCCAGTCGGGTCAAGTGATCCGCGCAAGATCGATGTGCGGGTGATTGCTGCCACTAATCGGACGTTGATTGAAGAAGTTGCCGCAGGCAATTTTCGAGATGATCTGTTCTATCGCCTAGCCGTGGCGATCATCAAATTGCCCCCTCTGAGGGAGCGCGCAGGCGATATTTCGCTCCTCATAGACCACTTGCTGGAGCACATCAATCTGTCAAGTTCCGAGATTGGACTGAAAAACAAACAAATTTCTGCTGCCGCAAAAAATCTTATGCTTCAGCACCGTTGGGCTGGGAATGTACGGGAATTGGTCAATACCCTCCAGCGCGCAACGGTTTGGTCTGACGACGACGTGATAGGACTTGAAGCGATGCGTGAGGCGATCCTCGACTCACCGAAATTGGCTAGGGGCGGCGACATCTTGGGACGTGCAATAGATGAAGGGGTTCAACTTGAGTCCTTGATGTCTCAGGTGGCGCACCACTATCTCAAGAGGGCGCTGGAGCACACGCATGGCAACAAAACTCGCGCCGCCGAGCTGCTTGGCATCGGTAGCTACCAAACCCTGACAAACTGGATGGAGAAATACGGCCTGGATAAATAGGGATCAAAGCCACTTCGTAATGCCATGATTGTGGCATTGGCACAAATCCTGCTAGAGACAAGAAGGTTCATTTGAAAGAGGAGTGTGAGATGGGATTCGCGAAATACCAGGAAGATATTGTTAGCCGCTATGTCGGTGACTTTGCGATGCGCACCACCCATAGGCAAATCGCTCCGCCCAACGTCCCACAACCGACCAAGACGAATCAATCTGACCAAAGGAAGAAGAAGATGAGCAGCCTTAAAAAGTTTGCTGTAGCAGCACCTCGGCCCCTACCCGTGATTGTCTTGGCAGACGTAAGTGGCAGCATGAGTGAGAACGGCAAGATTGAAGCGCTCAATACTGCGATGAAGGAAATGGTCTCGACGTTTTCGAAGGAGAGCCGCCTACGCGCTGAGATTCAGGTTGGCTTGATCACTTTTGGCGGAAAGGTGCAAATGCATCTGCCTCTTGTTGCAGTGCACAGCGTTGCCGGATTCGCTGACCTGAAGGCTGAGGGCGTGACACCAATGGGTGCTGCATTTGATCTCACACGGCAGTTGCTGGAAGACAAAGATCGCATCCCCTCTCGTGCATACCGACCTGTCCTGATTCTTTTGTCTGATGGGCAGCCGACTGATGACTGGGAGGCCTCGTTCAATGCGCTTTGCGAGTCCGAGCGGGCGCAGAAGGCAACGCGACTTGCGATGGCAATCGGACCTGATGCCGATGAAGCGATGCTGCGGGATTTTGCCAACGATGCGGAAGCACCAATTTTCAAAGCACACAACGCCAGAGACATTCATCGCTTCTTCCGGGCCGTGACCATGAGCGTTACCACTCGCACGGCAAGCCAGAACCCCGATCTTCCCTCTGCCTTTGCTGTCCCTCCCCCGGACGATGACGCACTGGATCTCGATTTTCAATGAGGTTTATTGCCTGCGGCGCGAGTGTCATCGGCCCACGACATCTAGACCAGCGTGAACCGAACCAGGATGCCATGGGACTGGCGGGTTGGCGGGGTGGCTGGATCGCCTCCGTGGCTGATGGACTGGGATCTCGGGCTAAAAGTGACGTGGGTTCGCGACGTGCCTGTCAGGTTGCCAGACGGACTTTGCGCGCGGCTAGAGAAAATCCTGATCTACCTGCAATGCTGCCATCGATACATGAGCGCTGGCTCGAGGCAATTGCGCCAACCACTCCGAGAGATGCGGCTACGACGATGCTGCTTGCTCGCGTGACAGATCAGGGCGACGTCCATGCTGCTCAGCTCGGTGATGGCCTGCTGCTGATGCGCTGCGCCGGAAAGTTTCGTCGTATCACTCCAGAGCGCTCTGGCTACAGCAATCAAACATGGGCTCTCGAATCAGTGCACTTTCCAGAGAAATGGAGTGCGGCCGAGGGAAAATTCTCACAGCCAGCGGATGGCGTGGTGCTGCTGACGGATGGCGTGGCCGATGATCTTGAACCGGACCAATTAGCCGAATTCATGGATGCACTTTACCAAGACCTGAGGACACGGAATCGTCGCAGAGGCAGGCGCTGGCTTCAGTCCGAATTGGAATGTTGGGCAACACCTATGCACAGCGACGACAAGACCCTGGTGGCCATATTTAGGACATCAAAATGAGCATGACCGCAGTTGAACCGCCGAAAAAGAACAGGACCGTCGTGGACCAACACGGCCAAACCTATGAGTTGACCGGTCGCGTCGGCGAGGGTGGACAGGGCATCGTCTGCACGACCAACTACCCCAACGTACTCGTCAAAGTTGCACGCGCAAATACCAATGAAAAGCGCGCCAGTTGGGCAGGCAAGATCCGTGCGCTCATGCGTCAACCGCTCGAAGGACTACCTATAGCCCATCCCTTGGCGCTGATCACACAGCCGCAGCTTGGCTACGTGATGGAGCTGATGGATGGCCTTGCCCCCATGGCCGACCTCATGCAGACGGCTGCGGATGCCTTGATGTCCGACGACGGACTTTCTGGCTACGTAACAACAGGGGGCCTGCTGCGTCGCTTGAAGATCCTTGCACGACTGGCTCGGATACTGGCTGAACTACATGGTCGAGGCCTAGCCTACGGGGATCTTTCACCCGCAAACGTATTCACTTCACAGTCGCTAGAGTATGCCGAAGTCTGGTTGATTGATGCCGACAACGTCGCAAGTCAGTCGCGAGATGGGCAGCAAGGTGTTTTTACTCCAGATTACGGTGCGCCGGAGATCATGCGTGGAGAATCCGGCATCAACACACTCACAGACAGTTGGAGTTTTGCGGTCCTGGCATATCGGTTTCTCACGCTGGCGCACCCGCTTAAGGGGGATGCTGTCCTTGAGGGCGAACCCGAGCGTGAGGAGTCTGCTCTACGGGGTGAGCTGCCTTGGGTTGATCACCCAACGGATAGCAGCAACTCCCTCTCGGTTGGCTTGCCTCGCGAGATCACGCTAAACGCCCCGCTCAGGGCGTTGTTTGAGCAATGTTTCAACGCTGGCATGAACGCACCAGGTGGTCGTCCAAGTCTGAACGAATGGGCAGATACCTTCGAGGCCGCCACCGGGCATTGCGATCAATGTGTGTCCTGTAGCAGCACCTTTTTCTACACATCAAAACATACCTGTCCATTCTGTGACCATCCACAGGACAAGAATCACACGATCCTGTTGCAGGAATACCGCTACATGCCTCCTGATTTGCTTCGCGAAGGCTTGAGCGAAGATGTTCCAGAGTCGTTGATTCGAAAAGAGTGTTGGACACGCACGAGCAAGGCCATGGTGTTGAACATGACGTCAGTTGAGCTAAAGACGTTGCCCTTGGGTACGTCTCTGTATGCAGATGCGCTTCCGTTTTGCACCATCCAGCTCGGACTGGATGGTTTGTGGATAGAGCCATCTGGCAGCGCACGAATCTCCTTACAGAGGGCATCCGATGACAAAGTGGTCGCGGTTGCCCGTAGGCAGCGACTCAAGCCTGAAAGCCGCTCAGGTACGTCTTTCTGGTTGCACCTCGGCGCAATCAAGGAAGAGCACGTCGTATGGCGATTTACCTGGTGAGCCCGCGATGAAACTCAGCGACTTTTCTCTTCTATCAAGTGGACTGGTCCAGTTCACCTGTGACGACCTTTCCGCTGGTTGGCAGAACGGCGACCCTGTTTTGGTGCAGGCGCACGGTGTGGACTACCTGATTCGTCAAGGTGACTCAGTTTGTGTTGGTACCGTAGGCGGAAACCAGAACCGAACTGCGCTCCAAGTGCAGTCTGGCCTAACACTGTGGGTTCTGAGAAATCATCACGATAAGGTTCTGCAACTTCAATCGCTGGATTTAGTTGAGCAGATCCAGTTGGATATGGCCATCTATGTCGATGAAGCCATTGCCGAGCAATTAGCCAGCAAGGGCGAAATTCCAGTGCCCGAAGTCCAAGCTGCTGTCGTGTGGCTAAACGATCATTTCATCGCTGTGGATGGCACGCCAGCGATGGATCTAGGAACGGTATTTCTCGGCCGATTCGACAATACCTCCGAAGACGGTTTCGTGCTCTTTGGGGCGGGCTGGCGCGGCACGGTCAAACGAGATACGGGTGCGCTCAAACTGATGAGCGTCACTCGGCTGAGAACATCGTCTGGTAGGCTGGCAATGGCAGTCGGAAGGATCGCCTTTCAAGATGCCAGTGTTGCAGTGCGACTTCAGAGCACAGAACAACGTGCCCTGCTTGATGCAGCGCTCCGGGACAATGGAAGTTACCTTCGGCTATGGCAAGAGTACGGTGCGCTTGAGTGGGAGCAGGCACGGGATTGCGCCAGAGAACTCGGCTCCCTTCGATTCAAGGAAGCCAATCTGATCGAAGGTGAACTCTGGGCCTGGTTTCTTAAAGTCGACGCCGAGCAGTTGAAGGAATTCAGGAAGCGCTGGAAATCCTTGGAGCTATCGGACACAACTCAAGTTGAACTTGGCGAGAAAGAGCTCGATGTCGATGCTGAAGTCGAGGAAACCAAGGTAACGGGCAATCGCTCTCGGCGTCGTAGAGTTCGCGGCGTACTCAAATTTGAAAAAGGCGGTGTTGTCTTGACCCCCAGTCAGGATAGGCGCTCAGAACATGCTCCAGCAAAAGGTTTCATCTACTACTCACTTTCAGGTGATGAAACTGTACAGACACGCCGGGCACGTGCGAAGCAATCAATCAATGATGGGCGGCGTCTTCCACAACTGAGTTACCTGCTGGAAGGCGTAGCCCCGCCGAGCGCTCGACGTCGCCAACTTGTCGGCTTGTCCCCGTATGCGAAAGCGTGCTTCAAGGGGCCACCTACGGAACGCCAGAAACTTGCTCTGGATGTCGCAATCAACACGCCGGACATTGCGCTGATCGTCGGTCCCCCTGGAACGGGGAAGACCCAAGTAATCGCTGCGTTGCAGCGCCGTCTTGCTGAGACCCTTGGCGAGCACTCACTGCAACACCAAGTGCTAATCAGCAGTTACCAGCATGACGCTGTCGATAACGCGCTCAATCGGGCTGAAGTGTTCGGGCTACCGGCCGTTCGCATTGGTGGCCGAGGCCGCCGCGATGAAGGCGGTGTCGATCCAGTCGGTACCTGGTGTGAACGCAAGCGAAAGGAAATTTCTTGCCGACTCGACTCGATCAAACTGACAGAGCCTCTGACACGACCGTTGGCAGAACTTGATCGCCGGATCACGGCATTAAGACTCGCAAGTTTGTCCCCGGCGGAACGCCAGTCACAGTTCGAACAAGTGGATGCACTGTTACGGGAGTTGGATGCGCTGAATGTTTGCCTTTCCCCCGAGATCAAGAACAGATGGGATGAATTCCTCAGCCAGCAGACAAAGGTCGAAACCCAGCGCCAGGCCAATGAGCCTGCAGGGCTGATGCGACTTCTTCGGGCTCTGCGAACAAGTCCGATAGCGTATGCCGATGACGGCTCAGATCGAGTCCATGAACTAAACCGGACGCTGCTACGTGCCGGGGTCAATCTTGAAGCGTCGGAATCGAGTTTGCTCCAAAGACTTTCCAGTATTCCAGAGGCGATGGACACTGATCTGTCGGACTTGACTGAATTCAAGAACTCTATGCTCGATAGACTGAAGCCGGATTACAGACCCCCGCTGATCAAGCAGGTATTGAATGGAGAAGCGCTTGGAATACTGGCAGATATCGAGCATGCAATCGATGCTCCCTTGCGCCAATCACGCCGAGGGATTTCAACAGTCGTGGCGTCGTATCACGCTGCACTTGTCCAAGCCCCTGACGAGGCCAAGCGAGCTGTACGTGAGTACGCCAGCATAGTTGGCGCAACGTGTCAGCAGGCTGCTGGGATATCTATGAGCAGCTTGAAAGAGTTGAGCGATCTGGAAGCATCCGAGGGAATTGAGTTCGATACCGTAGTGATTGACGAGGCTGCTCGTGCTAACCCTCTCGACCTCTTCGTCCCAATGGCAATGGCACGTCGCCGCATAGTCCTGGTTGGGGATCATCGACAACTTCCACACCTTGTCCAACGAGAGTTGGAAGATGAACTTATTTCTCGCCAAAGCCTGACTGAGTCTCAAGCAAAAGCGTATGAGCAAAGTTTGTTCGAGCGCTTGGTCAAGCAACTGAGAGAGCAGGAGAAAATCGACAATATCAAACGTGTCGTGATGCTTGATACACAGTTCCGCATGCATCCGACATTGGGTGATTTCATCAGTAAGCAGTTCTATGAGTCCGAGGGCCTCGGGGTCTTGCACTCTGGACGACCTGCGAGTGATTTCGTTCATACGGTTCCGGCCTACCATGGAAAATGCGCTGCGTGGCTTGAGGTTCCTTTGAGTGAAGGAAGGGAAGACCGGCGAGTCTCTAGTCGCATTCGTCAGGCTGAAGCAAGTGCGATTGCGAAAGAGGTCAAACGAATCGCGGATTCCTGTGGGCCAACACTGAGCATCGGGGTTATCAGCTTCTATCGCGCGCAATGCACTCTCATTCTCGACTCGTTTATCGAGCAGGGACTCGCGGAGGAGGAGGACGGCGACGTGCGTATCGCGCGCGCTTACCGCCAAACCGAATCAGGAGATGAACGCATTCGAGTCGGAACCGTCGACGCGTTCCAGGGAAAAGAGTTTGATGTCGTGCTCCTGTCTATCGTGCGTGCCAACGGTATGGTCATCTCCGACCAAAAGGAAGGAATCGAGCGGGAGCGTTTGCTCAACAGCAAGTATGGCCATCTACGCGTAGCGAATCGATTGAACGTTGCGATGAGTCGCCAGAGAAAGCTACTTATTGCAGTTGGCGACAAGTGCATGGCAGAAGGAGTCGACGCCGAAGAGGCTGTTCCAGGTCTTGTCGCATTCCTACAGCTTTGCCGCAAGGAGAGCGCATATGGCCGCTGAGCGCTACCTCCGGTTCGATTTACGCCGACCTCATGGTGGGCGTCCACTGTTATGGCCTGTTCATGTTTGGAAGGTTATCTACCCGACGAGACGCGTCCTTAAAGTGAATCTCTTCCAGCAGGCGATCCTCGGGCTTTCTCGCGCGCGCTGCCAAGACAGCTCCGAAATGGCCGAACTTTTAGGCCTGGATCGAGAACTCGTGGCATTCATCATTGCGACGCAGTTGATTCCGAACGGCTGGATGACGACATTGGGCTCTGTAACACCTCAAGGCGAGCGTGTCCTAGAAGATGCTCAGGATGCCAGCGAAGAAGTCCGCTTGGGGTATGCGTATCAGGACGCGGTCTCGGGAAACTGGCTCCCTCGATTTACAGAGGATATTCCAGAGATTGAACCAAAGCGGGTCGATGAGCGTGGATATCCTGTATTTCTGCGCGATCTGGATTCTGGGAAAGAAGACCGACCGTTCCGCCTAAGCCATGCCAGGGGAGGTGCGTTAGACGTGGCTGCGCTCTTTGACGCGTTCGAACGCTATCGGACGGATCACGACCACGCAAAGCAACGCGATGGCAGTGACGATCTCCCAACGCGCGTGCGCATCGACCGTCTCAGCTTTGTTGAGAATACAGGCCAGTCGATGTGGCTGTGGGCATGGATCTTCCCGGATGCGGCAGGTTCTCAACCCTGGCTAGTGGCCGACCCGTTCGGCCTTCAGCATGCTGCATCATGGTTGCGTAAGTCATTGCAAGAGGTCTTGCCAAGGACCGAAGGAATTGCACGATACATTGCTGACTCGCTTGGCGAGACGAGATCGAGCCAGTTATCAGCTGCAGAGTGGTTAGGTTCGTTGGAAAACCAGATCGATTTGGCCCTACTGGCGGACTACAACTGGTCTCGGAAGGTTCCACTTGTAGAAGGCTATCTGTCCAGCGTGCTACGAAGAAATGCTTTGTTGGCCAGTCAGGAAAGACCCTGGCAGGAGGACGTGACCAGTCTCCTCATTGAAACCCACAACCTTGCAGAAAGCGTCCTTCAGTGGATGCTGAAGGCCTACCCGCCCGATATTCGCAGGCTGCCCCACTGGAAAGATCAGCAAGGTTGGAAAGACGGAGAGGCCCAGTACTACCTTAATTTCTTCAACCTTTCCTGCCTCACCGAGGATGTCGTAGCGAGGCTTGCCGAGCAGCGCTTAGATCAAGTGCGAGCAGCTGCAAAGCGAGGTCAGAGTTCACTTAAGGCACTGTTGTTTGCAGCGCTTCTTGCAACAGTTGATCAAGGTCGCCACCCATTTCACAGTCTCTCGGCTGATGAACTGCAATTGAGTCAACTGCTGAACATGGCTGATGCCAGAAACAAAAAAGCTGGCCATGCTGGGGCTGACAGGATTAAAAAAGACGACGCAATGAAGTACGCCGAATTCGTTATCGAGTGGGCTCAAAACTATAGGGATTGGTATTGATATGGCAAGGCACAGCAACAAGGGGGGCCACAAAGCGCCCGCGCCACACAACTCACCCACCGCTCAGAATGCGGTGGCCGCAGCATGGCAGAAGGCGACAGCAGGTATCGGCTCAATCGCGTCGCTGGTCCCAAATGAAATGTCGGATCTAGTCCTGCCGACAGTAGAAAAGGATCAAATCGATGCGTTAGAAAATATCGAGACAGAGAAGAAGCTCGAGATCGAGAAGATCCTGGCAGAGATCGCTGATGTTGCGAAGAAACTTCGTGATCTGCGTGAGGACGCACAGAAGCGCTCGGAAGATCTTGTACGCAAGGAGGAAGCCTTCACCAGAAAAAGCGACGAAAACAAGAGGCGCGCTGAAGAACTTGGCAAACTCGATGATGAGTTAAAGCTGCGACAAATTGAACTCAAAAAGTCAGAGGCGCAGCAGGCAGACAAGGAGCGCGAGCTTGAGCGGCGCGAATTGGATGCGCGGACTGGTTTTTCCGCCCAAAACGTCGCTGCACTCAACGACCTCAAGAAAGAGATCGCAGAGCTCGAATCACGACGGACAGAAGTCCGATTTGGTATTCATCAGGCCGAGCAAAAGGCGCGTGACGATGATGCTGAACGTTCTGCTGGTCTCATGAAACGTGAGGCAGAGATTGCAACTAAGGAGCGAAGCCTGCAGCAATCCCAGCGGCGGTTGGATGCCGAGTGGAAAGACCTGGACCGAGAAAGAACGCAAATCCGCGAAGATGCCCTCCGCGAGGCGGCTCAGGAGATTGCTCGGCTTACTGCTGCCCACCAGCGCGCTGAAGCTCGCCTTAAAACGGTATATCAGGACTGGAATGCAGCCGAGCAGAAAATGGAGCAGTACCGCGAGTTCTCTGATGCATTGGCAGGGCGCCCAGCACGAGAGCTACTCGACGAGTTGGCAGCCCACAAGCGGCAAGTTACGCAACTCGAAAACCAACTCGCAAACAATCAAGATAATCAGCTGAAGTCCGAGAACGAAGCACTGCGCAAAGTTCGAGATGAGCAAAAATCGCAACTGGATGAAGTGCACATCGACTTGGCCGAGGCCAAGGCTCAACTGCATCGCCTGCGTCTTGGCGTCAGTGACAAAGAAAACCTCGAAAAGGAAAAGCGGGCGCTCGAAAAGAACAATCAGATATTGAGCGCAAGGCTCAATGATCTGGGCAAGACGGTGGACGATCTCACCCAGTCTCAGCAGTCGGAAAAGCCGTTCCCGCAAATGGCATGGATGGATTCGGCGTCGACTGCAGACTGGATCAAGGATCGCAAAGCCAAGGAGTTGAGCCTGCCAGAACAAGACGTTCCTGATCTCAAGAAGTTCTCTGTTGAACTGCAGCACAGGATCGCACAGGCAGAGGATGGCACCCCCCTCTATTTCCGTCTTGAAGACATCCAATTGCTGATCGCTGGCCTCGCCATGAGTCAATTGCACATCTTTCAGGGAATAAGCGGTACCGGCAAAACGAGTTTGGCCAAAGCCTTCGCAAAAGCCGTAGGCGGCCATTGCACCGACATCGCGGTCCAGGCTGGATGGAGAGATCGTGACGACCTACTTGGACACTACAACGCCTTCGAGAAGCGGTTCTATGAACGCGACTGCTTGCAAGGACTCTATCGGGCACAGACTGGCGCGTACAAAGACCGGTGCAACATCATCTTGCTTGATGAGATGAACCTGTCGCGTCCGGAGCAGTATTTTGCTGAGTTCCTCTCTGCACTTGAAAAGAATGATCCTAGAGAGCGATTGATCAGCCTGTCAGAAAGTCAGTTGCCGAATGCGCCAGCCCTGCTCGTAGAGGGCAGAAGAATTCGGGTTCCGCATAACGTCTGGTTTGTGGGTACAGCAAACCACGACGAGACAACAAACGAGTTTGCGGACAAAACATATGACCGAGCCCATGTCATGACGCTCCCGCGTCACGAGGCTGCCTTTAAGACCGAGCCCAAACCGAAGGCCAGCTTTCGCTACACGAACCTGATGGAGCGTTTTGATGATGCGGGTACCCAGAACGCGGCTGAGGTAGAAGAGTTGTTGACCGAGATGACCACTGGGCCGCTCACAAGCATCTTGCAAGATCGGTTTGATCTCGGTTGGGGCAACCGATTTGAGCGACAGGCGATGCGTTTTGTGCCCGTGTTCATGGCGGCCGGTGGGCGCAAGGAAGATGCATTGGATCATCTGCTCGCCAGCCGTGTGTTCCGACGGGGCAAAGTAACTGGCAGATACGATGCAACCATCGATGATCTCTCAGCGATTGAGCAAGCCCTAACCACCGTCTGGAAAGAGTGGAAGTCTGAGCCGCGTCGTTCTCTTGGGTTGCTAGCCGAAGATCGTCGCCGCAAGGAACGTGGCGCGTGAAGGTTCTGGATCGTCTCACTGGCGGACGCCTGGGCGAATTACCCATTGCTCTGTTGCCAGGGCGGTACTCCTTGCTTGAGCCGTTCGCGTTCAACGGACATAGCAAGCTGCAGACAGGAGAACTGCTGTCGGATGACGGGTCTGGTGTTATCCAAATTGATGGCGTGGAATACCGATTTCTCCCGATTGAGCAGTCAGACGAAGAACTTGCGGACTCAGAACTGTCAACCGAGGCGATCATTGCGGTCGCGGGGAAACTTGCGCATGCGAATCATGCGAACGTCTCTCCGATGCTTCCGGCTGAGATGGCGGGGCAATGTGAGCTTGATGACCTTGAGCGGCGTCTGGCGTCCGTCCTTAGAGGTGGCCACTTCCACTCCATTTCTGATCGGCCCCGCAGAGACCTGAGGTATGACGACATGGTTGCGCCCGTTGCTCGCGCTCGCCGTCTGGCGACGTCGGCGTTGAGTCATCTGGCTTCACATTCAGATTGCTGGCAGCAGCGTACGCTCAGTGGAGTTCAACCTCGCAAGGTTCTGGCTCGTTTCAGCGAAGACGACTACGCCATCTACGAGAACCGTCTCTACAAGCGTTTGCTGGATCGGCTGGATCGACATCTTGCGAACAGGTTGGCTCGTATTCGAGGCGTTAATTCACGGCTTGAGAAGGCGTTGGAGTTCCAGGACTCAGAGCAGACCCATTTCCGACTTCGGCAGGATATCTGCAAGCTTTGGGGCGAGTCGTACCAAGATGACAATACGGGTATGCAGTTGGAGGCTGGGAAACTCTCTGTGGCCGAATTGGAGTCTCAGTTGCGTACAGTCAGAGGCTTGAAACAACGGGGCCTCTACACACTGATCCCTGCATCCTCAGTTGTGCCGGCTCAGGTTCATCGGACCAACATTCTGAATCACGACCCGCACTATCGGCACCTGCCTCCTTTGTGGGAAAAATTGGGGGACGATCGAGAAGACAGGCAGTTAGCCCCCGAAGAGCGTTTGGCTCGCCTTCAGCAGTTGCAAGACGCCTACGGCATTTATGTCGGGTTGGTGCTTAGGCGAGCGCTTGAACGCTACGGATTGCGAACCTTAGAAGGAAGGCTGAAGTTCCGGTGGGACAGCAGGAACTTTGTTGTCGAGCGCGACGCACACGACTGGATCGTGGCGGAGGCTGGTGGGGCTCGTCTTCGGCTGGTTCCGATTGCGTGGTTTAGCCCGTCCATAGGGGGTGGGGAAGACTTAGGGCTCGATCGTGTCGTGTGCTGGCCCGGGACAGCGGCCAGCGTCGCATCATCCCAGCATCTTCCAGTCTCCCCGCTGGATTTGTACGTCGTTGAGAAGATGGGGCGCCTGATCGACGAGTGGATGCTTGGACAATTGCTGGAGGGTTACGGTCGCAAACTCGGGCCGCTGCCTACGTTCGTTAAACAGTTGACTGAGACGTGGCCAGCACAATTCGAAAGCGCCTCACCAACACACACCAAGTTGGTAGCGCCCCTAGACGACCAACAAGCCGCCGATATCAAGGCCGCTTTGCGGGCATCGGCAAACACAGAAGTCGAAGCAGCAGTTTGTTCTGCTATCGAGCAGGTTGGTGTTCTTGCTCAGCTTTGCGGGCATCCGGCGCGATTCATACCCAGTTCGCAGCAAGCCTTTTACTGCCAATGCGGGACCTGCCAGGCTACGTGGTCGCTTAAGACATCAGGCAAGAAACGGCTGTTTTCAATGCGACCGAAGGGACCGTCGAATTTATCCCCAGACGATGGATTCATCTGGTCGGGCCGTGAATGGCTTAACTTCGAGCTGACAGAGGTGGGACGGTGACTTGATTCATGGCCAGTGACGATGTCAGCGACGAGAGTGGAGCATCAAGCTTCCCTCGCTGAACATGGGTGACTTGCTGCAGTCGCTTGCCGCAGCAATCTCAACTAGTACATGCTCTGACCTGCTGACGTTGCCAGACATGACTGCTTCAAGCCCCTTTTCAACAGAGAGGAAGGCCGCCCTTCACCCGTGGGAGGGTGGTTCGGGGCGTGACGTTGTGCCTGGCTTAACCACCGTTCTTGAGTATTTGTTCCAACGCTTGGATGTGCTCTCTAACTCCCCGAAGCAACTCAGGAGCCAAGGGCGCTTCTGTTCTAGCGATGCGCTGCCTGTGGACCTTCTCAAACTTCCGCCAGAAGCTCAGTCGTTCAACGCAGGACTTTCTCTCAAGGAGCTTGGCCAATCCGTCGAGTGGGTTGGGTGAAGGTGCCGAGATGTCTGCCATTAGAGTCTCCTTTCCAGAATGACTGAAGTTCAGTCCGAGTTGATTGGCAGGGCGGGTCCCCGGTCTGTTTTCGGGGCCATGTTCGTATAGGGCCTCGCCCTGAGATTTGTCACGGCCTGGGACGCTGAGAAGAAGCCGCCGTGTACCGCGAGCGTGAAAGGTTCGACGCGTTGAAGACGCTCTCCGGATCAATGCACACATGCTTCAGGAAGCCACGGGCTTGCTCGTCCAGCTGCGTGTTCATATGGGTTTCTCGTAAGCGCTAATATCGTAGGAGAAATCCTACTCCACGCATTTGTGTAAACATGCCTCACGCGCCATGTTTTGCACCATTGTTAAGAGGCGTTGCGCTCTAATACGTTGAAGTTTAGAGAAAATAAATATTTTCAGTTTGTCATTACATACACGGCGTTCTATGCACCTCCGATGTGATCCTGGCCTCTAGCCTACCAAAGGAGACCCCCCGGCTTTGCCGGGGTGGCAGTAGAAGTTTGACAGAATAGGGAGTCCATCGAAGAAACTCTCCGTCGTGAGCCGCCAAGCACACGAAAGGGAATTTCACGATGGACGAGTTTGAAAGCCTAAGTCACACGAAGTGGGAGTGCAAATACCACGTAGTCTTTATTCCGAAATGCCGCAGGAGGACGTTGTACGAGCAACTCAGGAAACACCTTGGCGAGGTTTTTCGCCGGCTGGCGCTTCAGAAGGAGAGCCGGATTGAAGAGGGTCACCTGATGCCGGATCACGTTCACATGATGATCACGATACCGCCGAAGTACGCTGTGTCTCAGGTGGTCGGGTATATCAAGGGCAAGAGCGCGATTCACTTGGCGCGGGTCTATGGAGAGCGCAAGCGCAACTTCGTGGGCCAGCACTTCTGGGCGCGAGGGTACTTTGTTTCGACGGTTGGCAGAGACGAAGCCGTAATCCGGGAGTACATCAAGAACCAGGGTAACCGGTAACCCCCCGGCGTTCTTGCCTAAGCCTGAGGACTATGCAAAGGTGATCGCAGCGGATTGCTGGCGAAGAGTTGCTTCCACAGTCGCGGCGTGAGCTCTTGGACCCGACTGGCCGGATGCTGGCCGACCCGCTGCAGCACATCGACCAGATAGTCGTAGGGATCGATCGCGTGCAGGCGGCAGGTGACGATCAGGCTCTGCATGATCCCGACGTGCTTTGCGCCAAGCTCGGTCCAGCAGAACAGCCAGTTCTTGCGCCCCATCGGAATGGCCCGTAGCGCTCGTTCCAGATGGTTGGTATCGATCGGCACCTCCGGATCGGTCAGATAGACCTCGAGCCCGAATCTTCGTTCACGGGCGTAGGCCAGCGCCTTCGTCAGCGGATTGCTCGGCAACAAACCCTGGGCCTCGAATTGCTGGTTCACCCAGGCGAAGAAGCGTTCGACGATTGGCTTGGCATGCAGCAATCGATAATCGAGCTTCTTCGCGGCACTGAGCTTTTGCTCGCGGATGCGATCTTCGACGGCGTAGAGCCCGCCGATGAAGTCCAGTCCACGCGCCGCCGCCTCCGGTTCGACGTCCTTTGCCTCGAACAGACGACGCCGCGTGTGCGCCCAGCACTGGGCATGGGTCAGCCCGGTCTTCTTCGTGTAGTGCTCGTAAGCGGTGTAGCCGTCGGTCAGCAGGACGCCGCGCTCGACCGGGCTCAGGCCAAGCGCCTGCGCGACGTGCTCGATCCTTCGACTTTCGAAGAACGGGAAGCAGACTTCGTCGAGTTCGCCATAGACCGGCCAGAAGTACGCGGCCTTGAGCTTGCCCGGCCCGGCGCGTCCGGCCTTGATCGGGGTCTCGTCCATCGCTTTGACGCGTGAGGCGCGAATAGAGCCGAGCATGGCGTCGTAAATGGGCTCGAGCAAGGCGATGCCTTGCTGGCCGATCTGCGTCAGCCACGGCCGGCTGACGGTGATGCCGCCATCAGCGAGACGCTGATGCTGGCGGTAGAACGGCAGGTGATAGGCAAACTTGTCGATCAGCATGCCGGCGATGAAGCTGACGTCGGCGCGGCTGCCGTCGATGACACCGACCGGTGCCGCCGGGCAGACGATGGTCTGGCTTTCCTTGAGCTTGATGACCGGCCGCCGATAGTTGAGGACCACCGTGCTGCCTGGCCGCTGGGCGAGCCGATAGCTGTTCTTGTGACCGATGACCTCGTACTGTTCCGGCGACAGCCCTTCGGCTTCCGGTACCGAGAGTTCGATGACTTCGACCGGCACCCGCGACGCATCGAAGAACGGCAGGCTATCGTCGCCAATGTCGGGCTTTCTGGTCCTTGGGCGCCGCGTGTGCGCGGCGACTTGGCGCCCGACCGGCGGGAGCGGTGAAGCGACTTGATCCTGATCGATGGCCTCGCCCAGGCTCATCTGGCCGCTGGCGCCGTCGATGATCCGACGTTCGCTCTTCTGGCCGAAGACCTGGCGCTTGAACCAGTCGAGTTGATGCTTGGCTGCCGCCAGTTCACGGCTCAATTCTACGACCTGCTGAGGCCGGTAAGCCGCGGCTTCATCAAGGCTGAGAACGCGGGCCGCGGTCGTTGAGTTCATGCGGCAATTATACCGTGCGCATCATCGCTGCGGGGGTTCCGGTAACGCTTTCTGACCACTCTTGCTTCGATGCCTTCGAGCAGGAGCTTGAGCCCGGTCCAGTCCATTTCCCGGGTCGTGACGCGGCGCCAGTCGGAGAGGAATCTGCCCTGTTCGAGGCGTTTGGCCCAGACACAGAAACCCGTGCGGTCCCAGTAGAGGACCTTGATTTGCGTCGCGCGTCGATTGATGAAGACGAACAACCGGCCGTTCAGCGGATCTTGTCCGAGTTCCTGCCGCGTCAGGGCGTAAAGACCGTCAAAGGATTTGCGCATGTCGACCGGGCGGCCATAGACATGCACGCGGACCTGGCCTTCGGGGAAGAACATCAGTGGCGTACCAGGTGCAGCACCAGACCGTCGCCGAGGTCGAGCTTGAGATCGATCCGCGGTGCCGAAGCCGCCGCCGCACCCAGTGGGCCGAGGTCGACGAAGGCCGGCGCTGTGACGCTGGCTACGGATTCGACGCCGTCGCTTCCGTTACCGAGCAGATTGCGCCAGCGATACAGGCTCGCTGCACTGATCGCTTCGCGTTGACAGAAGGCTTCGACCCCCAGACAGCTCGCGTCAAATTTCGCCAACAGGGATCGCCACTCATGCCGACTGCGCCTCGATCCCTTGCCCTTCATTGCTCCCGACATTGCTGATGCTCCCGTGTGTAGTTGCGTCAGGAGCTATTCTCGTCATCACGCGCGGGAAGGGAAGAACGCCGGTGGGTTACCGGTTACTGCCTACAAGCCTATATGATGACATGCTAAGTTACGAGGATTGGGTAGAAACCTGCGACGTCAATGAGCCCTTGGCGTCTCTGCGCGAGCTAACCGCTGACCGAAATGTTGCCCTTGAGTTTTGCGGTCGCGTCAGTCTGGTAATCGATGGTTACAACGACGACCCGCGTGAGCTTTTTGAGATTCCAGAGGTGCGAGCGTACTTGCAGCGTCTCGACCAAGAGTGGCCCTACTGGTTTTTCTTCCTCTCCCAGGCCGACGACTCAATCCAGATGCTGGAAAGCTGCCTGTGCGACACGATCGAGGTGATCCCCGGAGTGGCATCCATCGATCTCGACCAGATGGATCATGCGCTGACGCG
>Ga0058869_1042426_pt1 | contig 17598 bp, 1 predicted proteins | sample TNRReaAaerobiRNA_FD_61086 | JGI IMG/M metagenome (GOLD analysis project Ga0058869, IMG submission 61086) | Wastewater treatment Type I Accumulibacter community from EBPR Bioreactor in Madison, WI, USA - TNR Reactor, Time I- 292min-Aaerobic_... | ecosystem: Engineered > Bioreactor > EBPR >...
ACTTTTCATATGTAAACAATGAAGGAGATTCAATAATCAATAGTAATGACTTCTATATTAATAATAAATCATTCCAAAATGACTTTAGAACTCATAAAAGAATAGTTATGATTAATGATGAATTAGACATAACAATATCTTCTCTTTTTATAGATAATACAGTAGACTTTTTCTTAAGAGAATTTGCCGTGTTTAAAGATTTCGTTAGATCCAGTTATGAAGAATTTTCATTAAGAGAGACATTTAGTAGCTTAGACAGTGTAGTTTTCTATTTACCTTTAGATGATTTTGAATTAACTGGAGATCCATCTTATCCATTCACATTTGAATACTTCAAAAACATTGAAAATTGGGATACAACATTTAAATACTTATATGACGAACCACTTCTAAATTTCAATACTAAATTTGCTCATTCAAGAACACCAGGTTTTATTCCTTTACATATTTTACCTGCAAATAACGTTTTTGCAGGATCTATTATTAATAAAAAATTATTTACACCTACAAATTTAATGGAAAAAATGGTTAATAATAATCCTCCAGAATATAAAACACTTTTCTGTAAAGATGATAGTGTAATGCAATATAATATGATTAAAGACGCACCTGTATATGTTGAATGTGTTAAAACATGTGCTCAAGGAAAATTATGCAGTAATAATTGTCACTCTGGAAAAAATGACTGTTTAAATTTCACAACTTGTCCTATAGGAATGAAATTATTTGATAATGATTGTATAATGGAAATCAATGATCCTATTCATCATTATGGAGCTTTCTATTATAATAATATTTTCAAAACACCTGACACAGTCATCGAATTATCTGAAATACCTACAAATTACATATTTACATTCTATTATTTACCTGAATTTAATAATGACTTTAGAGCTTCAGTAAGCACAACTGAAATGAACTATATTCTTTACACAAACAAATTTATAATTTATATTAAAAACACCAGTGGATCAGACTATTCTCTATTTATTGATTACTTTAGCAAAGAAGAAGATGAAATTGATCTTTTATTGGCTCCAATAGTTAAATACACAACAAAAACAGTAGAATTAACAACATTTGATGTTACTGCAACAAAGTATGATTGGATAGATTTTACAATTATGTCACAAGGTGTAGTTTTCACAGTTAAATCAGATGCTTTAAATATTAATAATGTTCAATATAGAATTGTAACAGTTGTAAATACTGCAGTTGAAAACTTGAATAAAATTGCATTTGTTGTCAATGGTAAATTTGGACAAGATGATACTATCAAATTAAACTGGTATCCAGGATTTTATACAAAACTTGAAATTTTTGATTCTGATTATAGTAACATTAAATTTATCGAATCTTTGAGAACTTACTTTAGCATATGGACTCCAACAGATAGAATGATAACTTTAAATGACACCTTCCCTTACTTTAGATCATTGCAAAATCAACTTACATTTTCAGATATAATGTCTAATAACCAAAATAGTTACATTTTAAGCACATCATTCCCTAATAAATCAAATATAACGAGATCTTTCTTAGATGTAACTCAAAATTATTATCAATTTAATTATTCTGCTATTGATCAAGTTTTATCACCATGTGATGAAAAATGTAAAAAATGTTTTGCAAATAAATGCTATGAATGTCATCTTGGATTTGCATTAAATACAGATGGAAAGTGTAGTCAATCTAATAATCCTGCTGAAAATTTATATTATTTGAGATCTCCTAAATATGATTATACTAATACTGAGGTTAATGACGCATCATTCAGTGTTAATACAAGTGATAATTTTATTGTTAATTTATATGTTAAATTTTTGTCTGTTAGACACGATGAATCTAAAAATACCAGTCAAAGAGTTAAAATTTTCTCAATTGGAAATTTGGATATTGAATTCGTGGATACTCCAACTGGTGGAAATTTAATATTAGTTTCAGGAGGAAATGATATAATGACTGCACTTAACTTTAGAAATGGTTCTTACAATAAATGGATAAACTTAACTGTAGCAGTATATAAGCAAATTCCTGAAATAGTATTTACTGTAAATTATGCTTACTTCAATACAAAATCGAATACTATTGATTACAATTTACTTTCATTGTCATCAGGAATAGTAATTCATTCATATTTCATAGGATTAATTAAAGAAATTAAAGTTAGAAAATTCATTCAATCTACTGAATTAGGAATTTTAAAAACTTATCCTTATCTACACAATGCAATAATATTACCTACTGTAACATTCAGTTTAAGCAGTACTAAAAATACTGATTCAGATAATTGTGCAACTTTAGTTCTTAATAGTGGTTTATTAAGTAACTCCAAATTTTCTTGTATAAGAGATTTATACGAATCATTTGTTTGTGAAAATAATTACGTCGAACATAATCATAGACTACAAGATTTCCTATATGTTGAAGATTATCAATTATCTCAACATCAAAGACTTTTGAGAAAATCTGAGAATTATTTCGGTTCATTATCTTCTTACCCTAACAATCTTTTAGGTAATTTTGTATCTCCAATTAACTCTTCATGGTTAGAATATATAAATGCTGCAACTTATTATGATTGTGAATTATATAAGACATGGGACTTAATAAGTACTCAAAGTACTACAGGAGCAATCCCAGGATATAATGTAATTGATTTAAGATTAAAAACTACTATAGGAAATACTGATGGAAATGTAACTAAATTATATTTCACATTATACAGCAAGAAAGATATAAATACAAACATTTATTTCAGTTTATGTAATGATGATCAAGTATTTTATTGTAATAGTTGGGTTAATGTACTTACTATTTCAAGTATTAAAGCCAATAAATTTATTAAAGTAGAATCTTTATTGACATTCACTAAACAAACAACAAAATTTGTTGTAAATGGACAAGATTATACAGAAGATCCAGCAACAAAAGGTGTATTTTTAAGAATCACTACTGATCAAATCAATACTAGTTTCTATACAAAATCTAATAATGTTTTAGAAAATTTGAGATTAGTCAAATTAGAGACATTCTATGATGTTAACACTTCATGTACTACTGATGGAGACTGTTTGGATTCTCAAGCTTGTATTGCCGGAAATTGTAAATTCTGTTTCCCAGGATGTAATAATTGTACTTCAGAGTTTACAACAACTTCAACAACTGGTGCTTGTACATTGAATACTTCATGTTCATATCTATCAAACTTTACTACTAAAAATACATGCAATTTGGAATATTTAAATATGGCTAGTATGCAAACTGCAGATAATAGTGCTTTGATAAATGAAGAATTTAACGGAAAAGGATTAAACGCACTTACTTTAGGATTTTGGATCTTTTCAAACGAAATAACTGATTCTAAATTAAGATTCCAATTAAGTAATTATATGGATGTATTTATTGAAAATGTAAATGTATCAAATCCAAAAGTTTATAAAACATTTATGATAACAACTGATATATTTGAAACTAAAGCTGTACAAAGATTTAACAGTGAATCTTCTTATGAAAAATGGACTCATATAAAAGTTGGATTCCACTTCGATATGAATTATCAAATTGATGGAGAAAATTATAATGGATTTATAGATACAGTCAACTTCACAAATGGTAAACCTTTATATACTAAATGGGACTTTTATAAAAAATTAAGTACATTCGATTATAGATCATATAAAATGATATATAAAACTGGAGATAAGTTTAAATTTGCTTTATTTAATCAATCAAAAACAACAACAACTGATCAAATAATTTTAAGAAATATTGTTGTATTTAATGATTTTGTCAGAACTGATTTCCAAGATTATGATTTGATTAACATGACAAACATTAGCTATCTTTACTTTTACATTCCTCTTAATGATGTTAACGTAACAGAATTAAATAAATCAGACTTCACCATATATTCTTCAGATTTTGTAGGAAATAATAAATTGTCAAAAATAAATTCAGCAATAGACTCAATTAAACAACATCCAACAAGTAATAAATGGCATAGATTGAATTTATTAGAAGTAAATTCAAGATTTGAAGATTTATATCTAAATCAAGAAACATATACATGTGATGTAAATGTTAAAGCATGTATAAAATTAGGAAATCAACCAAGTGTTCCAATTTTATGTGGAAACGGATTTGCCCATCAATATGATGAATTCAGAGGAATTCCAGTAAAAAGTTCATGTGTTGATAAATGTGCTGAAGGAGAATTTTGTTCACATAATTGTCATTATGAAAAAGTTGATTGCAATTCTAAAATTTGTGTTGATACAAACAAAAGATGGTTTGATAATAAATGTATTCATAAAAATTCAGATGAGTTATATTATAAAGGAGCATTATATCATTCAAACTATTTCAGAACTCCAGAATTTTATCTAGAAGTATCAGCATCAGGATTATCATCATATATAATCTCATTTTGGTATTTTTCAGAATTTGAGTCAAGCTTTTTATATAAAACTAATTTAAATGATCCTGATTTTAAACATTACATCTTCTATAGTGACAATGTTCATCTTTATGTTCAAAATAACAAAACTGTTTTATATTTAGTTAATTTAAATGAAACTACAGAAATATCTAGCATTAACTTCTCCCTTGGAATGTGGATTAATTTCGTATTTGATATAACTGAACAAAGAGTAAATATTAAAGCTAAAGCCATAAATATTGATTACTCTAAGAGATTACCATTAGGATCTGCTTTGACTATTACTAAAATAACTTTTAAACAATTTACAGATTTAGAGATAACAAATAAATCTATATGGTTACCAGGATATTATAAATATTTCGAATCATATGATAATAGCAAAATCGATATGACTAATTATAGCTTAATGAAAATATATTACAATGACTTTTCAAATTTAAGACCTCATATGAAAGAAAGTTTCCCTAATCATTTAGGATTAAGAAATTCAATATATTTCAATGATAAACAAGTAACAACAAATAATCTTTATTCAAACTTTAATTGGGGAACAATGACTAATAGTGAGTTCCTTACAACTTATTTAGATAATAATACTCAAATTAAATTTACAGACTTACCTCCTGATACATCAAATGTTCAAAAATTCAATTATGGTATTGTAGATGTTGATATTTTAAGTATGTTAGGTTGCCCTGAAAATTGTGCTTTTTGTGGAGGAAATGAATGTTTCAAATGCAAAGATGAATTCATTCTTGATATTCACGGAAAATGTGAAAGAACTGTAAGAGATGCACCAAATAGATTTGTTTTCAGATCACCAATTCATTTTACTGATAATGGATCAAATAATGATAATGTTAATGTAGTATTTAATGTTAACAATGTGGTAACAAATACATTTACTTTTAGTATCTATGTAAAGATATTAGGATTTACTACCAATAAAGGAAAAATATTTAGTTTAGGAGCATTAAATGTACTTTATGATTATTCAAGAGACAGTATAATTTTAGAAACACCTGTATCAGGGGAAATATTTGTAATTGGCAATTTCAGAAAAGCTAATTTTTCAAAATGGGTTAATTTCTCAATTGGTTTGAATAAAAGTCATTCAAATGATGAAAATTGGAAATTAGACTTTTACGTAAATTATTCATATTTCACAATTAAGGTTAATACTTTAACAGGTATGTTCAATATTAACAATGAAATAATACAAAGTTTCAATTTTAATAATCATAATAACGTCGTAATTAGTCATGAATTTATTGGACTTGTTTCTCACGCTAATTATATTCATAATAAATATATTCAGCCAGCATTTTTACTTAATGAAAATGAAGCTGGTTCATTACATATTCCTTTCTATTCTCGTAACAGCAATTGTTTAGATAATCTTAATTTCCAAAATATAGTAGGAAATAATAAATTAGTATTTTGTGTTAATGATTTTGAAGATATTGATTATTCATGTGTAAATAAATTTAAGCCAAATGTTGTTGAATTAGCAGAATATTTATTAATTAATGATTATGAAAAAAATTCTTATATGCAAAAAAGACAGATTTTAGAAACATCATTCGGAGACTTTGGCTTGATAAATAATGTTAATGGTAATTTTATTTCAAGAGGAACTAGTGATTTAACACCAATACAAATAGGAACTCTCTACACATGTGCAGTAAATCAAAGCTTTGATATTCAATTACAAGAATCTGTTGGTGTTGCTCTTAAAGATGCTGAAGATATTGTTTTTAAATTTAATATCGCCCTAAATAATCCTACAAATTATGAAGTAATATCAATAACATATTATCTTACAGAAGATTTAGCTAAAAATACTCTTCAATTAGCAGTATGTAAAGAAAATAGTTCTGATAATAGATGTGAATTAAATCAATGGTCAAGCTTAATTCCTTTACCTGATAACAAAGCAAATAATATGAACAAAATAGAATTTAGTGTACACAAAAGAAGCAGTCCTACAATAGGACAATCTGATTTTTATGTTAAATTTGATACTACAATTATTGATATTGCTACTCTTTCTGCTGATGGACAATTAATAGTTGCATTTAGTGATTTCAATGCTATTTATAATTCAAATAGAAGATTCTTAATTCCATTAACTTTAACAAGCGGAAAAATTCAAGTTTTAAGACTAATCAAATTTGAAAAATTCATTCTTGAAAATGAATTAACAAATGCAACTCCAATAGCAAATCAAAATTTCCTAAAATCAGATGCTACTTGTACTAAGGATAGTGATTGTTTAAATGGATATGTATGCGAATTAAATTCATGTAAAGCATGTTTTGCAGGATGTTCAAGATGTAATTCGTCATTAGAAAATAATAATACTGGAGAATGTTTACTTAATAGTCAATGTTCATATCTATCCAATTTCCTAAAAGAATCTTCACCTGCAGAAAAGTGTTATTTAGATTATGTAAACTTTAATCAATTCTCTAATATTGAATACGAATTACCAAGTCCACCTAAAAAAGCAGCTGGATTTACATTAGGATTCTGGATGTTTACATCACCATTAAAGATGAACGACAAAGAAATTTCATTTGATATTAATATTGCCGATATAATGAATGTAAATTTGTCTAATGTTAAAAATTCAAGTCTTTTATCATCTTATGATACCGTAAAAACTTCAGTATCATTATATGGTTATTTAAGAGATTCTAAATCTTTTTCAGATTCAGTTTATGGAAAATGGGTTCATTATAAAGTAGGATATCATGCAGAAAGTACTTATCAAATAGGAGATGAGATATTTAATGGATTCATAGATACTGTTTATTATAACAATAAAGGAATAATTAGAAATAAAAATGATTTCTTTGCTCCATTAGTAAGTGAAGGAAATAGAGCAATGAGAAAAATATTTGGATGTAATCAAAAATCAAAATTCGGATTGACTAGAAATGGAGACATGACTGGACAATGGTTTGAAACTTTCTTTAGAGAGATTACTGTTTTTAAAGATTATATAAGAACTAACTTTGAAGAATATGAATTGAAAACTGCAATAGAATATTTGAAACCACTATATTTCATTATTCCATTCAATGATGTTGTACCATCAGCAGGTAAATTGGAAGTTAGCATTTTTACAATTGACGAATTTAATTCTGTAAAAGGTACTAGTACTAATGGAATAATAGAACTTCCAATTACAAACTATGCTAATTTAGATTTACATCCTAAATCACCAGAATTCGTAAGATTAAATATCTTCACTCATCCAACTTATGATAGTAACTCATTCATGTATCACTTTAAAAATAAATATTTTGAATTCGAAAAAATCGAATGTCCAAACGATTCAAAAATATGTGTAAATAGCGAAGATACAAAATATAATGTATTTTGTAATTATGAATTTAACACTATGCAATATTTTGGTAGAGAGAATTATGAAGTAGAATCGTTAAAAAATATTCCAGTTAAAACAACATGTAGAAATTCTTGTGAAGACAAAAAAATTATGTAGCAATTTATGCAAATCATATGAAGTTAATTGTACAAGTAAATGTACAGACTCGGCTAATTTCAGATGGATGGATGGTCAATGCTATAAAAATGATAATGAATCTGTATATAGAGATGCAGCATTATACTATAACTATCAATTCCCTCAACCACCAATAACATTTTATGTAAAACCATCAGATTCAACATTTAACACAAATAATTATATTCTTAGTATATGGACTTTCTTCGAAAAGAATGATAAATTCTATTTCGGTACTGATGGAAAAAACAAATTATATATTCTTATGACCGATGCATTCAACATATTTAGAGACGTATCTGAAAATAAAGTTAAATTAGAAATGTCTACTACAGATAACTCACCAATTGAAATAGGAAGCTTTGAAAGCGGAGAATGGTTTAATATTGTAGTTCATAGTAAAGATACTAAATTTACAGTTAATAGATTTGCATGGGGACAATCTGAAATAACATTATTAAATTCATTTAATTTAGGAAAAATTACATTCCCAGATTCTTCGAGCTTACCTTTAAATACTTATTGGCAACCAACTTATTATAAGCACTTAGAAGTCATCGATTCATCCTATTATACAAATGACAATTATCTCGAATTTAGAACAAACTTTAATATTTATGAAAATAATAAATTCAAATTAAGAGATGAATATCCAAAATTACACAATCATTACATAAATTGGCCAATGACATCTTGGTTTGTTACAGATCCTTTAAAACATGTTACTAATGATCTTATTTCTGAATTTAATCCAAATGATGATTACATAAACAAATATTATCTAAAAGATATTAATCAAAATGTATTGAAACAAACAGATACTTGTGAGAATTATAACAATTATTATTTCAACTATTCAACAGTTAAAGAAAATAATAACTGTTCAGATAATTGTGAATCTTGTAATAAATTCATATGCTTATTATGTCAAAAGAATTATTATCTCAATTCAAAAACTAAATTATGTGAAAGAATTGTAACAACTAGAAAAACATATTTAAGAAGTCCATTAACAGATTATGCAAATCCAATGTTTACAAGAAATGGTGGCCATGTTGGAGATTTGGAAATAAACTTTTTACCACCTACTGAAACGCCATCTGGATATGATTTCGGAACACCTTATGAGTTTACATTTTCAGTCTTCTTAAAACCTTTAGGATTTACAGAAAAAACCATTAAAGTAATGTCAATAGGTGAAGTAGAGCTTAGCTACCAGTACGAAAATAATAATACTGAAATGTATTGGTATTTAACACCAAAACATTCATTTGTTAATGGTCATACTAATGTTGTATTTAAATCTAAATTTGATTACCCTGATTTCGGAAAATGGACTAACTTTTCATTCTCATTTTATAGAAACTTCTTAAATGGAAATAAAATCGCTCCCACAATGCTTACTTACCAATATAAATTTAATCATTCAGAACACTTTGTTTTAGAAAATGAAGACTTATCATACAATACTTTATCATTTAATAAATTAGTATTACATAAAGATTATGTTGGATTAATTGCTAATTTCAGATACATTCATAGATATATTTATCAACCATCAAATATTAATAATGGTAATAATTATCCAAATGCTGAATTATATATTCTTCCTTTTGCAGGAAATACTGAAGGTGATTGTTTAAGATTAAGAACATCAAACAATGATTACAACAGCGAATTAATTAGTGAAAATCAAGATACTCTTAAATATATGAAATGTGTAGAAGATAATACAGTAGAATTTTTCAATTCATGTGATAAAAATTATACTAAAATTAAACAAGTAGCTAATGTTGATGGATCATTAGATAACTTTAATTTGACTTCAGAATGTATTCAAGATTATAGTAATACAGAAGGAATGTGTGAATATTCTCATGTGAAATTTTTGACTGATATACCAAACTCCAAACCACAATGCTCTTGTGTAGCAAATTCTAATGAAGGATTAATGTGGAGAGATAGTAACAATAAATATACATGTGTTCCTAACAAATTAAATATGAATCTTTTAGCATATACTCCAGTTCAATTTACAGATTACAACAATTTTACACAATTAAACACCTATGCATTCGAATCATGGATATATTTACAAGCTTATAATGCTTCTGGTATGAAAGGATTCTCATTTAAATGGAGAAATCATTTAACTATAACAATTGATCAAACAAATACTTTAAACAATTTTGATATTTCATGTCATCCTAAATACTTAAATAACTCAAGAACTTATAATGTTAATTCTAATTGGATTCACTTTAGATGCGATGTAAATCTTGATACAAATAAATTCTTATATACATCCAATATTTATGAAAGTTCTGAACAAAATTTAGATACTACATTACCAATCAATTATAACAATCAAAGTAGCAATTTAATTTTCGAGGTCGAAAATGAAAGATATTTAGCCTCTGGTAGATTATATGTAAGACAACTTAGATTATGGAATTGTTATTATTGCCATCATCCAAATAGAAATTATAGATTAACCATTAATGATAATCTTCCAACCCATTTACCACATGAATACTTTACAAATTTAGTTAAAGTTTATGAATTGTTTGATTCTGATGGAGTATTTAAAAGTTTAGAGGATATGGTTATAAGAAATGAATTAACATCTTCAAGCCTACCATTAATGACTAATACTAAATACTTTAGATTAGCATTTGATTCTATTCTTACTTTAAGAGATATTATTATTCATAATAATGTTGGTGAAATGACTTATATTAATAGAAAAGATTATACAAATTCCTTAGCTGATACTGAATATATCACAAAATTCAATGAATATGAAGAACATACTCATTTAGCCAATCTTAAGAACTTTGAAGATATTACTGAAAATCATATAAATGAGTTTACTGCTCCTGTAGATGGAAGATACACTGTAGATTTCTACTTTAAACATGATGCCGACTTAGCTAGTTTTACAAATGGTCTAAGAATAGTTATAAGCAATACAATTTCTGTTGCATTAAAAGCTAATGGTTCAACTCTCAATAGTTATTGTTTCCCACATGAGTATAAAGATTTAATTATAAATTCAAAAGAAGCACATAGTAAATATTTAGTTTCTGAAAATGCTTCTTTAATAACAAATGAAAATTATAATAGACAATGGATTCATTATAGATGTTCAGTTTCAGAAACTGATGATGAATATTATCACCAAAGAGATGGAGCATATGATACAGAAATAAAAGCATTTAATAAAAGAGATTCATACAGAATAAACAACGGATTATCTATAAATCAATATAATAGTACTAAAACAGATCTTCTTTATAGAAAATTATTACATCCTTTTGATAAAGTAACAATAAGAATTCTCGATGCAAGCTCAAACGACCAATCATCAAGAATTTATCTTAGACATTTCTATTATTTCAATGATTATATTCCAAGAAATATCGACTATAGAAATTATGATCTTAATGTTTTACCATTTAGTAGTTTACCTTCAAGACACTTAAGTATTGACTTTACTAAATTCGATCATATGAGAATTGATACTCGTCTTGAATATACAATTGATAATGACATCTATAGAGTTCAATTAGTAAAAAGCAAACCATTATCAGAAATGATACAAATGGTTGATTATACATTAAGAGTACCAGCATCTTGTTATTCAAATAGACAATTCTCAAATGGTGTATGTTTAAATACTGTTTGCTCAGATTTTGAACATTGTAGATTAGATAATATTCCATTAACTTGTCCATCAGGATTACTTTTAATGAACAGTGCTATTAAAAATGTACAAAACACTTATGTAGACAATTATTTCTGTTCAGAGAATTGTAATAATCATACATTTATAAGCAAAACTCTTTTACCTGTAAACAAATTTGAAAACAATGGCTCAAATAAAGCTCCTCAAATTAATCAAGCATCAAAAGGTAGATTCTGTAACTTTATTTGTGATGGAAGCAAATATAAAGTAGATTCAACATGGTCAAGAATCGATGAATGCAATTCATTATGGAGAACTGTAACAAATTTTACATCAGCTCATGAAAGATATATATGTTCTAATGGACTAAATAGATTTGACTATAAATGTTGGACTAATGAAAGAGCTCAAAAAGGTAGATTATATTTCAATCAATGTTATGATTTCCCTAATATGAAAGTTAATTTAGGAACAAATCAAGATAAAAGAATTGATTATACAATTGGATTCTGGTTTAAATTAGATAATATAAATGATAATTGTTCATGGAAACCCAATACTGCAAAAGAAGAAGGAAGTGGTTTATATGTAGACAAATCTTACGATAGACATCTATTCTATTCAAATATTCATGAAATTATTAGAGACAATACCTCAAATGATCATGTTATTTACAGAGTAAATTCAAACAATGTATTTAATAATAACAGAACTGCAAGAATACCAATTAATAAGGCATCATGGAATCATATTTTATTGTATGTTAAAAATGAATCTGTAAGTAATGTAAACATTCATGTTAATTTCAAAGAAAATCCAGTAAATAATTCAATCATATTTTCAGATTCTGAAAGTAAAAGATTAAATTTAAATCTTAATGATATCGTATTTTGTTCAAGACCTGATTGTTTGAGAACTGGAGATAATATAAGATGGACAGCAGCATATTATAAGGACTTACTTTATTATAAAGAAATTCCAATAACAATGGACTTAATCAAGGATGATAGTTTTATTAAAAAACATTCAAATTTATTCACTTTCCCACTTAATTTGTTACATTCTGACGTAGAAAGATTCAACGATGTTTTCAGAAATAAAGGAAAATCATTTGAATTAGTTGATGGAGCATATGATAAGAATGCTGAAAGAACAGGTACACAAAATTACAATACAATGTTTGATTGGGAAGAAGAAAATTTGGGTCACTATATTGAATCAGAAAATGCAAATTCAGCATTTAATTTCAAGAAATGTAATAACGTTGAACTTAATTCGGGATCTAAATTTACTGATCCAAAAGAAAGATTTGGATGTGATAGATGTTTCGATATAAATAGATGTTATAAATGTCATGAGGAAACCACTAATTATTTCAATAATTTCTATTTAGATAATGAATCTTGTGTTCACAATAGTCATGTATATACAGAATTCCCACCAATAAAAGGATCAGAAAATCACGTTTACCTTAATTCATTCAAATTCCCATTAGATAATCAGTCATCTAACACAACTACTAAATTTAAAAATCTAAAACAATTTACACTCACAATATTCATTAAAATAAAATCATTAATGGAAGGAAATTGTAGTCAAAATATGTTAATAAGATTCCATGAAGATTTAATCTTCTGTTATGATGAATCATCTGATAGCTTAGTATTATCTAAACAAAATACAAGTCAACTTGCAATTATTTCTAATTATAGACAAAATTATAGAAATAAATGGATGTTTATTGGTTTATCTGTTAATATTTCTAATTTATCAGGAGTTAAGAATTTAGTATCTTTTAATATTAATGAAAATGAAATAGCAACCGTAAGTTCAAATCCAATAGAACCTCCTACAACAAGTGCTCAAGACTATTTTGTTGAAGTTTCATTTAAATATAAACTTTTATTGTTCAACTACAGAGTATTTAATACCTTTATTCTTAAACCTTTCGGATATGTAAATCATCACAATTATGAACATATAGCATTACATTATAATTTAAGATTAACAACTGAATTAGTTGCAAATGTTAAGGATGTATCAAATCTTTGCTTGAATGGAGAATTATTAAATTATCCTCATCTACCAAAATTCAGATGTACATTCGACTCAGCATATCATCCATATCATGCTCAAAAATGTGAAAATAGAAATTCTTTATTCTCATTAAATGGTATAACCTCATGTAATCAATGTGATTCATCATGTGTCAGAGGTTGTACAGGTGTCTCATCTGATAATTGTTCAGCAGATAATATGACTGGTTTTGCATATTACACAAGAATCAAAAGTATAAGCTCAGGTCAATTCACTACAGAAAGCAGAAATCTTAAAACAATTGATCTTAATAGATATAGTTCAGGATTAGTATCAAATGTTAAAAGATCTACAACAAAAGAATATTCAATGGACTTTTGGTTCTTTAACAAATTCTATTCTACAGAATTAAGAGATTCTGACTTTAAAAATATTAGCTTTACTTGGGATGGTCATTTAAAAATGCAAATTGCACTTGTTTTCAATCCACAAACTAGTAGAAATGAGTTAAATATGGAATGCTATTTGGCCTTTAACAAAAATAGATTAACAAGCTTAAATAATCTCAAAAGAGATGGATTATTAGATCTTCAAGAAAATATATGGACACATCTTAAGTGTGGTGTTAGATTAGAAGGTACTACAAACAATTCTTATTTCACCAATTTAGGAAGAAATTCATTCTTATTAACAGATTATACATTCGAGACTAATGGAACAACTACTTTAGAGTTTAATAATTCAAGTAATACTAATATAGGTATTCTCTCTGTTGCAAATCTTAATTTATGGGAATCATTTAGCATAGATACAATGAACTTAAATGAATGTACTTTAAGAAATCCAAGTAATTACCCAGGATTATTACATTATTTTGATGGTAAAGTAACAACAGATTTTATAAATAAACCTAATTTTGTATTATACGTAAATAAAGCTGTTAAAATAGGTGAAAGTGTAAATTCAAATGCAGCTGTAGAAATTTTAACTGGAATATTTAATCAAAATGCCAATTTTGCAGGATATGGAATAATTGATGATTTAAATATTTTATTCACACAAGATAAAAATAGAGAATGTCTCAATTTAGAAGTAAGTCCATATAGTAGAACAGGTCTTAATGGAGTAACAGAATGGACATTTGCTTGTAAACCAGATAAAACAACATTCTCTTCTTATACAACCGAGTTAAAATACAGTGTATTACCAGATAGAGAAATACAAAATACTATTCCAACTCAATCAGGAAGAATCGATAAATATATTATTTCTGTTAATGAAAAAAGAGGATTATGTAGAGATAGAGAAAATTTAGAAGTATTTTGTATAACTAATTACAATAGTGGTGGAAGAATCATTTCAGACATATCTTCTACATTCTTAACATTAGATAGACAAATATCAGCAGTTGAAACAAGATTACAAATTAATAATCTTAAAAAACAATTATTACAAAGTTATAATGAATCATTATACAATAAAATCTTAAATGACTTATCTGGAAAAATTGTTGGAGATGAATTAGTATGTGACTTAGTTAAAAATAAATGTACATTCGGTGTTCCAATTGATGAAGGAGGAGCATGTAGATGTGTTTGTCCATGTGGTAAACCTTTAGGAAATCTTTGTCTTACAGAATCTGAATTTAGTGAAGTTAGAAGCACATTTGAAACAGCATTTTCACAATTTTCATCAAATATACAAGGAAAATCAACTACAGGTTCTAGAAGAAGAGCTCTTCAAATTACAAATAACTTTAATTCTAATCAATTGAACATATTACAAAACTTTATCAAGACAAGTTTAGATGCATCATCAACAATACAATACGTAAATGACAACTATTTAAGTCTTGTAGATTCTTTACTTTCAAATCCAAAAGAACAATCAATTGTTAATTTAATAAAAACTGAATACCCTAAAATCTTAGAAATTCTTGACTATTTATATGTATTCTACAACAAAAGATTAAAAGAAGAACAAAATAAAATTTTCTATAAGTATTTAGAAACAAACACAAATCCTAGAATAATTTTCGATGTTACATTTAGTAAATTCATGAAAGATTCCGAGGTTTTCAAAAACTATACTCAAATTATCAACTTTGAAAAGACTCCTGAATATCAAGATAAAAGTCAAGTTATGAGTATTAGATTCACAGAAGAATTAATTGAATATAGAAACAGAGAAATCAAAAGAGCAAGAGATCAAAATTTATTCAATGATTTTGAAAAGTTCTTTGACAAGATAACTTTATATTTAAGAAATGTTGCAGAAATTGCAGTTGTTAATAATACCAGTGTAGATAATCCTTTAATATTCTTTGAGAATGGAAACAGTTTCAATTATACTTATGTATCAGAATATTTCACAGTTGATTTTGCTGCAATTAAAAAGACATTCAATTTCCATTCTTTAAAAGACAGATTTAATTCAAGTTATTTCAATGCCGCTGAATTTTTAGAAAACCATGATTCAAAATTATTCTATTATTACTACATAACTTTAAGAGATTTACCAGAGAACTATTATTATACAGTTGAACCATTTTCAGGTAATTTAATGTTCCAAATATATGATCAAAACAGAAAAATTGTACCAGATAATGATAAGAATATACAATTATATCTCAAAACTCAATTATTAACTTATATGAGTGAATATTTAGAAGGTAATAGACATCAATTTAATGACAATTATTATGACAAGAGAACTAATGAAAGTATAGATGATATTATTAGACAACCTTATTATGTTGATAGTAAAGGAAATATTAACTATAATTGGAATAAAGTTACAAGAATAAATGAATTACATCCTAAATACTTAGTTATGATTAACAATGATGACAAGCTTTTTGATAAAGTTGAAGGTAGTTATATTAGAGCAGAAGTTAATGTTCCTGGTAGATATTTCTCCACCGTTAAAGAAAATGAAGTAAATTATGAAGACTACTCTAATGATTATTTCTGGTTTAGACCTGAAATTTTAAGAAGAAGTGAAAACTATAGAAGAAATCCAACAATTTATGTATGGACAATAGGTACATTCATATTCCTTGTAACATTCATATTATTCATGGTTTATAGAAAAAATATTGTAACTTCCGAAGATGCCACAAATGTAATCTCAGATGATATTAAATGGTTAGAATCAAAGTATATCTATTCTGAAGGTAATTTAGACGATGAATTAGAAGAAAATTTAGAGAACAGTGTTATAGATCAATCAAGTAAGCAAACTACATTCCAAGTGTTTATGAACATTATGTCAACAAACAGATTTTCATTTATTTTTGATAATTTCAGTTTCTTAGAAAATAAAGCAAGAAGATTATTGAATTTCTGGTTATTCTACACCCTATTCTACTTATTCTTCTCACTTTTACTTACATTTAGAGAAATTGACTTAAAAAGAAATTATGAATCTTATATTGAGAATATTGTAGGATATTTCTTTGGATCATTTGGATGTGCATTAGCAGCTAATATCATAATTACTTTGTTATTAAGAGATAGTAGATCGGATATTTCAAAACTTAAAGAATCAGTAGCATTTAAAAATTTAGATGTAGCTTTAATTGATAGTATGTCATTGTATTCAGCTATTAAAGTATATTTCCTATTAGCACTTAACATTCTTCTTACTGTTTTATTGTATTATTCAGCAGTTGGATTTTCAGCATATTGGATTAATTTCAGAGGAATAATGGAAGTTTCTTTATTAATAGTGTTTGTGTTTGACTTTATAATATTTGATGTTGTTCTCAGTTTTATCTTAGCAGTATTTTGGAAGTGTAAATTCAATTGCCTCTTTACATTCTTTAATCTCTTCAAAGTAGGAAGAACTCTTTAAACTTTAATTTGATTCTCTTTAACCTAACTAAATAACTAAAAG
>Ga0058869_1048754_pt1 | contig 17502 bp, 16 predicted proteins | sample TNRReaAaerobiRNA_FD_61086 | JGI IMG/M metagenome (GOLD analysis project Ga0058869, IMG submission 61086) | Wastewater treatment Type I Accumulibacter community from EBPR Bioreactor in Madison, WI, USA - TNR Reactor, Time I- 292min-Aaerobic_... | ecosystem: Engineered > Bioreactor > EBPR >...
AAAAAAAACCTCAAAACCATAGAAGTGCAAATAGACGCCGGCGACATCCCCGAGCTGGTCGTAAGCCCTTCCGATTGGCTGCAAGTATGGATCAACCTCATTAAAAATGCTGCCGAGGCCCTCATCAGCGCCCAAACCCCCAAGCCGCGCATACGCATCAGCACCGATCTCGACGGCCATGCCGTGCGCGTGCGCATTGCCGACAACGGCCCCGGCATACCCCCCGAGCTGGCCGAGCGCATCTTTCAGCCTCATGTAACCACCAAGCGCGACGGCCTCGACTTTGGGCTGGGCCTGGGCCTCACCATCGTCGAGCGCATTGTGCAAAGCTATCAGGGCAAGCTATCGGTAAGCAGCAAGCCCGGCGAAACCATCTTCACCCTTCATTTGCCCATCGGCCCGGCTTAGGCCGGCATAAAACAGCACGCCATGGATCGTCTTTATATCCTCTGCCTCGAAGACCAGCGCGAAGTGCTCAACGCCATCGCCGAAGACTTAGCCGAATTTGACGAAATCGGGATCGTGGAAGAATGCGAGTCGGCAGAAGAAGCCGCCGCCCTCCTCGACGCCATCGACAGCCGGGGCGACTACCTCGCCGTAGTCGTTTCCGACCACGTTATGCCCGGCCAAACCGGCGTCGACTTCCTCACCGAACTCAAAGCCGACGGCCGCTTTCCACTCACCCGAAAAATATTGCTCACCGGCTTAGCCACCCACCAGGATACCATTCGGGCTATTAATCAGGCCGCCATTGACCGCTACTTAGAAAAACCCTGGACCAAAGCGCAACTGACTCAGGCTGTGCGCGAGCTGCTTACGGCTTTCGTTCTGGAGTCGGGCATCGACTACGAGCCCATTGCCGGCCGCCTCGACCAGCAGGTGCTCTTTGATCATCTTCGGCATCGGGCCGGCTGATTTTCAGCTTATTAACCGTTACCCTGCCATAAAATCGGGTGGGCCTTCCGGCGATGTTGGCCTCGCTCAGGCCGGCGCCAAAAGGGGCCTTCCGCCCGCGTGAGCTGCCTGGAACGTGCGACCTCAGGGAGCAGCCCCCTTGGGGCCGAGCCGATCCGGCGAGCGTGGAAGGGAGCGACCCCGCCCGTAGCCCCTCCTTTGGGGTCGGCGCTGCGGGCGGGGGCACGCCCAAAAAGCAAAAAACCTCAGCTTTATGAGGGTAATTTTTTTTGGGGGGGGCCTGTCTGGCGCATGTACAGCCTGCCTGAGATGAGCGTTGCCCATGCGCCAGCCACCGGGTCATCCGGTCGCAGGAGCTCCCTCCTACCCCTGGCCCGGGCGGCACATCACTCCATAAACTCCTGCATTTCCTGCTCTATCGATTCGCGCAGTTCCCTGAGTTTGATGGCATATTGCTCCATTTTTTGCTCGACCTGAGTGGTGGGCGTCCATTGCTTCACATACTGGGGTTTGCCGTCTTCATCCACCGATACAAAGACGATGATGCAATGGGTTTTTTTCTCAAAATCAGCCGATTCTATACGGCGGGCATATACGTCGACGGCGATGTGGATGCTGGTATTGCCGGTATAAATTACGGCGGCATTGATCTTGATGATGTCGCCGATGCTGATGGGCCGGTAGAACCGGATGCCGCCCACATAAACCGTTACGCAGTAGGTTTCGGCCCAGTTTCGGGCGCATACATAGGCCGTTTGATCTATCCACTTCATCACCACGCCCCCGTGTACTTTGCCCCCAAAATTGACGTCGGAAGGCTCGCTGATGAATTGAAAGGTGATGCTGTTGTTCTTTTCTGACATGTGGCGCAGTTTTTTTTGACGCGTGAATATACGCTGGCATCTTAACCTTTAATGCCACTAATATAGCTACATTTTTTCAAACATCTTAATAGCTGTTTTTTTGCTGTGCCCGTTAGTGCGAGCTCAAAGGAGCGCAGAAAAAAAATTGCCCCTCAGATTAAGGATTAGACCGCTCGATACGACTGATGAAGTACAGGTAAAGCACAGCACCTGCGGAGTTTGCCGAAAATCCGATTCCAGAGTAGGCAGTAAAACCTTATGTTATGAGCCTGAGACGCATTATTATCATCATCATTATCATCATCATTATTGTGATCATTGTGATTCCCATTCCCAAGCCCCTACCCGATCCGCCGCCCGACTGGTTTAGCGCCAATGGCGGCCTGCTCATCAAAGGGCTGGCTGTACTGCAAGGGGCAATTGCTGCCTGGGGCCTCAACCAACGCGAACTAGGGCCCAAGGGCCAAGGCTAAGGCCGTAGTCCTCCGGGCCAGAATGCTCATACGCCAGCCTGGAGAACGATGGTTTTCCAGGTCAGTATCCACAAATCTTGACCCGGAGAACTATATACATCCTAAAATCGACGCTGTTTTGCCGGCGCGATGGCTTAGTGCCGCCGCGCCGGCATTTTGTTTTTATACTATACCTGTTCTGCAGGATCATCAAACGGCTGCAAGCGGCAAATTTTGTCATGCCCCGCAGAACAAGTCTATTAAAGCCCGGAATGCTCCCATCCCCTCCCAAACCAGGGGGTGCAGCGGTATGCCCGCCCGTCTATTCAGCCGGGTAAAACCCCAAGGGAGGGCATAATATTTACCCGACCGAGTGCAACGAGGGCGGGGCGGAACACGTTTACCCGACCGAGTGCAACGAGGGCGGGGCGGAACACGTTTACCCGACCGAGTAACACGAGGGCGTGGCGGCGCCGCGCAAGCTGCCAATCGGAGCCAAATGCCCTGCGGCTGGGGGTTTACCCGAACGCGTAGCGGGCGCGGCCCAAAAAAAATACCCCCCCAGAAGAGCAATACAGCCCGCTAACCAAAGTCCAAACTTCCACCTCTCTTGCACAGCCCAAAAATATTGCCATATCTTAGAGCCTCGCTTTCACGTATGCGGCAGCCCGCCGGATGCGTAAAAGCGTGTATAGTTCTCCAAGCCAAGATTCACAAATCTTGGCTTGGAGAACTATAAACCCACAGCGCAAAATTACCTGAACTGAATACGCCATTGAATGTCAAACCATAGCGAGCATACCAACCTCATCTGGCAGATAGCCGACCTGCTGCGCAGGCCTTGCGGGCCGCCCCAATACGAGCGCGTCATGCCGCCGGCCATCTACTATGAGCCCCTAAAACTCGCCGAGGATGTCCGGAACTGTTATTTCAGGGTTCATCTTGCCAAACCATGCTCCCCAGCGAAGAAGGCTACGTAAAATACAAAGCGCATTGGACGCCCGGGCCGCCGCTACCGGCAGCGCATACGCAGGCGCTGGGCGAAGCCCGGCAGCGCCTCTACCGCGCAGGCCTCATTGGCGTTTACCCCGACGGCGTCGGATACGGCAATCTGAGCAGCCGGCTCGATGCCACAGGCCGGTTTGTCATTACAGGCACAGCCACCGGGCATCTGCCGGCGCTAACGCCCATGCACTACGCAGTAGTAACCCATGTAGAAACCGACGCCAATGCGCTATGGTGCGAAGGCCCCATAGCAGCCTCCTCCGAAAGCATGAGCCATGCAGCCCTATACGCCGCCTGCCCGTGGGTGCAGGCCGTGGCCCATGTGCATCATCAGGGGCTATGGGAGCGGCTCCTGCACCACTACCCCACTACGGCCGCCGAGGCCGCCTATGGCACGCCCGCCATGGCGCGCAGCATCGTTCACCTGCTGCGCACAACCGACCTGCCTCAACGCCGCCTCTTGGTCATGCACGGCCATAAAGAGGGCCTCATCGCATTTGGCGAGCTGGAAGAAACGGTGGAATTATTGCTACATTTAGCGCACACTTTTCAGCAAAGTGGTGGTACTGTACTGCATGGTTTTACCCCGGAGGATTAGGGCGTGCCCCCCGGCCCCTTGAGCGCTATGCCCTCGCGAAAAATCGGGTTGCCGGGGGCCGGGGGTCGGGCTATCCGCTTTTATACCCTCCCTTGGGGTCGGGTATATCGCTGCTATCCCTCACGCGGCTCCGCAGCGACGTGGGCTAAGGTTGAGGTTGAGGCTAAGATTGAGGTTGAGGTTGAGGCTAAGGTTGAGGCTAAGGTTGAGATTGGAGGCGGGCCAAAGCCGCATTTTTTTCATGCTCCTCAATCAGCCCCGCAGGATGAGGATAGCGAGCCAGCCAGTCGGCTAAGGGGAATTCGGCATTTTTACTGACGCTCAACTGCAAAGCATGGAGATAAGCATAACTCTCCGTTATTCGCCTCAGCACTTCCTCCTGAGCGGTCGCCACATCTCCATGTCCGGGCGCCAAAGCCCGGAGGGTATAGTGATCGAGTATGCCCGAAAAGGTGCGGAGGGTGCGATAGTACGCATCAAACGCGTGATAAACGAAGGGAAACTCCACATTAGACAGGTAGTCGCCGGCCAAACACACCCCCGACTGAGGGTCTAAAAGTATAAGCCCATCGGCGGTATGGCCAGGGGCCGGCCACGAACAAAACAGCCGGCCGGCCAGCATAAACGTGCCGCCGGGCGGGGCGGGCGTCAGATCGGGTATGGGAAAATGATGCGCATAAGGCCTGCTGATGTAATGGCGCTGATCCCAATTCACAACCTCCTTCAGGGCCGCCTCCGGATTGGGATGATGCGCAAACGCATACGAGGCCAACACCTTCGCCTCGGGGAAAGCCCCCGCCCCAATGAGGTGATCGTAGTCGGAATGGGTAAAAAACAGCCATAGCTCGCGCCCATTCAAGCGTTCATCTACAAAACTCCGGATGGCCGCCACTTCTTCAGGCAGCCAGTTGGGGTCGGCCACCAGCATACCCTCTGCCCATTCGAGCACAGCCGTATTGGTGCGGTACAGGGCGCTCTCAAAAACGGTGAGGCCCAACTCGGGAAAATCGGTGCGCTTCATGGCCTAAAAGCGTTTGATGGACTCGATGATGTACAGCGGGCGCTGCTTGATCTCGCTGTATATATTGGACAAATAGATGGACATAATGTAAAGGTTGAGGCAGGTGACGGCAAAAAATACGGCAATGAGGATGACGAGGAAGGTCCAGCCCGACCAGGCTTCGCCTACATTGCCAAACAGGTCGATGCCCGAAAACTTTACCTTGAGGGCGTTGACCACCACAAAGGCCAGAAAGGCCAAAGAGAAAAGAAAAATCCAAAGCAGCAGCGTGCGCAGAAAGGTGGTGTAAGACGTAATGGCCACTAAGGAGGTGCGGAAGCGCTCATTAAAGGATTCCGTCTCCGCCAAAGGCATATCGGTGGGTAGCGAGGCCGTCCGATAACCGACGATGGAGTAGATGGCCTTCATGTAGCGCAGATTTTCGCGCAGCCGCAGCAGCGAATTGAGCGCCCGGCGGGAGATGATGCGGCTATGGTGGGCCAGATCGTCGACCCGCAACTGGGAGTAATGCTTAAGAATGAAATAAAACAAGCGGTAGAACCCTCCATAGAACCAACCGGCCCTTCGGCTTCGGGCGCGCAGGTACACAATATCGTACTGCTCCTGGGTTTTGGCGTAAAGATCGAGTATCAGCCCGGGCTGTTGGTAAAAAGCCGGGTCGAAGAGTACGGTATAGTCGCCATTGGCCCGATCGAGGCCGGCCAGATAAGCGTGGTTGCGATTGACCCGATTGGAGAGGTTGAGCAGGTAAACATTTTGCTTTTGCTCGGGGGGCAGCGGTCGGATGCGATCGTCGGGCGACAGCTCGGGGATGTTGTTGACTACGATGACCTCGTAGTGCGCAAAATTTTGGCTGAGCAGATCGCAGACGGCTGCCAGGTAGCTATTGAGGACTTCCATATCGTCGCGCTGATGAATGAGCGCTACAACGGAGATGAAGTTATTGTGCATAAAAAAAGGACATTCGGCCGCAAGTTAGGCCATAATTAGCAGCCCGGCGGTGACGATGGGCGGGTTTTTCGTCGTAAATGTGTGCAAAAAAGTGTTTTTTTAACGATTCTGTATGCGAAAGCATTGGTTTTGTTGTTATACTTGTTAATTTTGAAGGATGTTTTCCGTTTGACGGCAAGGATATGATCAAAAATTTTCCCTTTTACCATCAACTCGACGCCATGGACTGTGGCGCCACCTGCTTGCGAATGATCGCCCGCTACTATGGGCGTTATTATTCGCTGGAGCAACTGCGCGAGTTGACGCAAATGGGAAAGCAGGGCGTATCCCTGCTGGGCATCAGCGACGCTGCCGAAGAAATCGGATTTCAGTCGCTGGCCGTACAAACCACCATCGACCGGCTTGTGGAAGACGTTCCGATGCCTTGCATAGCCCACTGGGAGCAAGAGCACTTCGTGACCATCTACCGCACCACGCCTCAGTACATCTATGTGGCCGACCCCGGCGAAGGGCTAAAGCGCATGACCCATGCCGAGTTTATGGCCGGCTGGATCAGCCATGAAGAAGACGACGAAGTCTTGGGCGTGTTGTTGTTGCTGGAACCTACCCCGGAGTTCAGTGCCGGAGAAGACGGCCAACAACGCCGCGGAGGCATGGCTCATATTTTTTCCTACTTCAGTCAATACCGATACCTGCTCATTCAGTTGGGGGTAGGGCTGTTTGTTGGCAGCTTGCTGCAACTGGTGTTTCCCTTTCTGGTAAAATCACTGGTGGATGTAGGTATTGGCAATGTAGACCTAAACTTCATTGCGCTGATACTGGGGGCGCAGTTTGTATTGTTTGTGTCACAGACGGCCGTAGAAGTGTTGCGCCGTTGGGTGCTGTTGTATGTGAGCGTGCGGGTAAATGTAAGGCTCATATCCGACTATCTGATCAAACTCACGCGGCTGCCGCTTCGTTTCTTTGACACCCGCCTCACCAGCGATATTTTGCACCGCATTGCCGACCACGACCGCATACAGCGATTTTTGACCTCTACTTCGCTGTCGTCTATTTTCAGCATTTTCAATTTCTTAGTTTTTTCGCTGGTGCTGCTGTACTGGAGCCCGCAGGTGTTTTTGGTATTCCTAGTGGGTTCGGCTCTGTATGCGGGCTGGTTCTTCCTTTTTCAGCGGCGTCGGCGCGAGCTCGACTATAAATACTTCGACCAGGCCGCCGACAGCCAGAACCAATTGGTAGAGCTCATTAACGGCATGAGGGAGATCAAACTGCACAATGCCGAGAAGCAGAAGCGATGGGCCTGGGAAAGCCGGCAGGCCAAGTTGTACCGAACCAGCATTAGCGCCCTGAACGTAGACCAGGTGCAGCGCACTGGCGCTACCATCATCAACGAAGCCAAAAACCTGCTCATCATCTTTATTGCTGCCGGCGCCGTGCTGGAAGGTCACATGACCCTTGGCGCGCTGGTGGCCATACTCTACATCGTGGGTCAGCTCAATGCGCCGGTACAGCAATTCCTGGAATTTATGCGCGCCTGGCAGGAAGCTAAAATAAGCATGGAGCGCCTCAATGAAATTCACCTCAAAGAAGATGAGGAGAACCTGAGCGATAAGATTGTCATGTTGCCGGAATTTGGCGACTTAGTGCTCGACCGGGTGACGTTCCGCTACCCCGGGGCCAACACCCAGCCGATACTGCGCAAGGTGAGCATGCGCATACCCAAAGGAAAAACCACGGCCATAGTGGGCAGTAGCGGCAGCGGCAAAACAACTTTACTCAAGTTGTTGCTCAATTTTTATAAACCTGTCGAAGGCATCATTCGCTTAGGCGATGTAAACCTGAGCAACATACACGGCCGCCTGTGGCGCAACCAATGCGGCATCGTTATGCAGGACAGCTATCTTTTTAATGATACCATAGCCCGCAACATAGCCTTAGGCGATAACTTCATCGACAAACAGCGCCTGCTGCGAGCCGTAAAAATGGCAAACATACAATCGTACATCGAATCATTACCCCTGGGCTACAACACCAAAATAGGCCCCGATGGGCAAGAACTCAGCCAGGGGCAGCGCCAGCGCCTGCTGTTGGCCAGGCTGGTATACAAAAACCCCGACTACATCTTCTTCGACGAGGCTACCAGCTCGCTCGACTCTTTCAACGAGTTGGTGATCATGGAAAACTTAGCCGAGTTTTTCCGCGATAAAACCATCGTCATTGTGGCTCACCGTCTGAATACGGTACGCCATGCCGATCAAATCATCGTCCTCGATGGGGGTGAAATTGTAGAACAGGGCGATCACGAATCGCTATCCTACCTTCGGGGCGCTTATTATCACCTCATGCGCAGCCAGATGGAGCTGGGCGCTTAAGGCGGTATTCATTACACACAACCTGCATCATGGAAGGGCATCACAACGACGACCTCAATTTGCGCAGTGAAGAAGTGCGCGAAATTCTGGGTACCCCGCCGCGCTGGTTGGTGCGTTGGGGCGCCATTACAGCCCTGGCGGGTTTGGTAACCTTAGGCTGGATCGGCTACTGGGTTAAATATCCCGATATTGTCATTACCCGCGTAACCGTCAGCTCCATCGACCCTGTGCGCCGTCTGCTCACCAACGAAACCGTCTACATAGAAGAAGTGCGTTTTAAAAGTGAAGATACCGTAAGAGCAGGCCAGGCCATTGCCGTTTTCCGAAACCCTGCCAACTACGGCCATGTCTTTGCCCTCTCTGACGTGCTTACCAGAGCCAATAAGCCCGAAAACGATGCCGCCCTGCTCGCCCTTTCGGTACCCAAAGACTACATACTCGGCGATCTTCAGGAGTTTGTTTATGATTTTCTGGAAAAGCAACGCCAATATCAGTTGCATATCTCCGGACAACTCGACAATCTCAACGGCGGGCAGTTGCGCGCACGCGTAGGCCGCGAACAATCCAGCATCCGCGACCTCCGGCAAGAACGCGACAATGTGATGGCCAGGCTTCAGATTGCCCGCGAAAATTTAGTTCGGGAGGAAAACCTCGTGACCCAAAAATTGGCCACCCCGGCCAAATTGCGCGCATACGCCGAGGAAAAACTCAACTATGAGCAACAACTCCAGCGCATCGAAACAGAAATAAAAGCTCGTGAATCGGACATTAAACTCATCCGCCGCGAAATCAGCGGTTACCGCAACAGCGATCAGGAAAATCGCGCGGCCTTTAGCCAGGCTCTACAGGAAAGCTTTCAAACCCTCTATCGGGCTGTTGATGCCTGGATAAAAAAATATACCCTCACCTCCCCCATCGACGGCGTGGTAATACTTGACAAAAGCCTGAGGCCTCATCAGTACTACGACCGCAATAAAGAATTAGCCATCGTACTGCCGCTGGCCACCGACGAAATCGTGGGGCGGGGCAACCTCAGCCTCAGCGGGTCGGGGAAGGTAAACCCGGAGCAAGATGTTATTGTCAAGTTCGACAACTATCCTTTTCAAGAGTTTGGAGCCGTCAATGCAGTTGTTTCCTGGAAAGGGAAAGTGCCCGTTCAGGGCGGCGGCATTCCTGTAGAAATCAAATTCCCCGGAGGGCTCACTACTTCTACCAATCACACCCTGGAATTTACCCAGGATATACAAGGCAGCGCAGAAATCATCACTTCAGAAAAGAGTTTGTTGGTGTGGATTTTTGAGCGCCTGAGGTAAGTGCAAAACCCCAGGCGCTCTCCAAAAACGGTTTAACTTTTCCTCGTTTAAAACCCTGAGTCGTCCATCACCAATTCGGTCGTTTCGCCGCCGGGGCTCGCTAAGGCAGGCTGTTCATCTTGTCCGCGCAAAACGCTCATTGCGCCGTACAAACCCGCCAAAAGTAATACCAGCAACAACCACCCCTCGATGGATTTTTTTGAAGTCGTCTTTTTCATGTGTGCAAGCAAGGTATATGGGTTAAAAAACAGTTGCCATTGCTCCGGGCAGCCACAGCCGCCGAAGTCATTCGGGCAAAATTTAAAAGACAAACAACGAGCAGCCTTCCGACGGAGTGCCGGTTGGTTCATTTCATCTCGTCTTCCAACGATGTAGTAAAATCGGCTAAACTAAAGGGATGAGTTACCAGTGAAAACTACACTGGCCTGCTTGCAAAAACCGGGGCGCCTCGGGCGCCGAAACGAGGGTAAAACATTTTTTCCATAGTGCTCCTGTAGTTGGGTTAGTAATCAAAAAACCTTGTCGCCAAGCAAAGATACGATCACATTTTAAAAAAAACTAATGCTTATTAACTTTTTTATCTGATCGTTATCTCCAACCGCCAACACTTTATTAAATAACAAAATGTGTGCCAAAAGTGCGCAAAAGCAGGGTTTGCGCAAATGAATTATCATTTTTTTTAATTCAAAAAGACTAACCGACTGACTATCACGTACAAAAAAAAATCCCCCGAATCAGCACACAACCGATTCGGGGGAAGGCAAGCCGGCTTTGCGGCTCGTATTTTATTGGAACATCACCTGTTGGAAGGCTACGCCATCCGCAAATTTTACCTTCACGAAGTACATACCTGGCGGCAGTTCTCCTCGTTTCAGCTCATACTGATGGTGATTGATGTTGTACTGGGCCTTCACATAGCGCCCATAGCTGTCGTATACCTGAACGGCCTCCATAGGCGTCTCGGGGTTGCAGCTCAGCATAATGAAATCAACGGCCGGGTTCGGGGCAGCCTTAAGCTGAACGCGATCCTGATCCAGAACGATGTCTTCCGAGTTTACGAGCGCGCACTCCGACAGTTGCAGGCCCTGGCAAGCGCGGGGCAGGAAGTGAGCCATGGTTGTATCGATATAAGCGCGCGCTTTGGCTGCGCTCATATCCGGGTTCAGCAGCAAGCCGTTGAGGTGCAGGGTATCCGAGTTGAAAGTAGTGCCCAGCGTAGCGTTTACACCCGCGATAACGGCATCGAGGAAGGGCTTGCTCCACCAGTCCCAAGGACCCGATTGCAGGTTAGAAGTCACAAAAGGATAGAGGTTATCTACCGACAAGGTTATGTTTTGCTGCTGATAAACGATCGGCGTTTGCGTGTAACCATCGTTGCGGAGGTTAACCACCGTTGAGAGGGCGCCAAACTGAGACGGCAGGGCGCCGTTGTTGGTGGGCGCCAAAATGTCGTTGATACCCAAGTCATTGGCATTCTTTACAGCCGAGTAGGTTCCGCTTACATTTACAACAAAATCACCGGTAGTAGGTACGATTACCGCTCCCTCCGCATAAGGTGCGAATGGGTCGCGGAGTACGTGATAGCCCAAAACGGAGGGCTCATCTTCTGTGCCATCCATCCATGAGAGGTCGCCCAGAGCGCCGCCCATGTTAACTGCCATAGCAAAATCGGAAGAATAGCCCACGTGGTTGGGCAGGTTCAGCGGCGTTTGTACTTCGCCATATACGTCGCCATGCACCGACTCTACTACATAAGGCAGCAGCGTTTCGCTATCGATAAATTTAGGGATGACGATTTCCTGGTAGTCATCCAGGAAGGCAGCGCCCAGCGAGATGTACCCGCCTGTCCCCTGGCCCCACATAACGATCTTATCGGGGTCGATGCCATAGCTGTTGTTGTTTTCAGCAACATCTTTGCGCAGGAAGCGCACCAGCGTGCGGGCATCCTGAATACCGCGATAAGTCGCCTGAAGCAGCGTAGCCGTACGTGTATTCTGGTTTTCAGCCAGCGGCAGCCAGCCTTGGCGATAGGTAGCGGCAATGGCTACATAACCCCGACGAGCCAACCGATTGCAAATTTCAACAACGGTAGAGTCGAGACGGCTACCGGTGATCTGGCCGTTAAAGTACTGAGGCAGAAATGAGCCCGTATGGAAATACAACACTACCGGGCGATTGGTTTCCGTATCGCCGGCAGGGCGATAAACATCCATAAGGAGCCCCAGTTGAGCGGGAGCGCCGGTGAGGATGCTGATATTCGTTCCGTAGGTTACATTTCGGGTAACCTCAACGCCTGAGAATATCGGATCTACGTAACGGGTTTGGCCAAAGAGCGCCGTAAAGCTCGTGGCCAGAAGCAACATGATAATCGTGTTGATCTGTTTCATAGAAACAATTTTGATTTTATTTAAAGTTAAATCGTCCAATGAGAAACATTATTTTTTCTTGAACTCGTACAAAGCCGAGAAATAAGCTAACCTGCCGATCCGGGGGCCGCCATAAGTCTGAAACACCTGGTTGTTCAGCACATTGGAAGCGCCCAGTTTGAACGTCGTATTGATCTTGTCGGAACGCCAGTTGACTTGGGCATCGAGCAGATCATAAGACGGAATAAAGCCAGTAAACTGGGGCGAGCCCTCAAAGAGGAATCCCTCCACCCACTTATAGTTAACGTTGAAGCCTATATTTTTGATTTGGAGCCCACCCAGATTCAGCGTAACATCCCGGCCCGCCAAACCCATGTTGAACTTATGCTCGGGGGTGTTGAAGGCCGGAATGATGGGATCGTCCGTTTGGGTATTGAGCGTATTCCACGAGTAGTTGCCATTCACTACAAAGTACTTGGCGAAATAGTAGTTCAGGCCAATGGAAAAGCCCTGGGTCGTTACCCGGTCGGTAGCATTGGCGGCCACCCGGTAGGCCTGAGCATCGATGAGTTGATTATTGACAATCGTCGCATCCACCCCAAAGTTGAACCCGATGAAATCGCGATAGAAACTGTAATAGTAAGTAGCGTCCATATAAATGCGCTCAAACAAGGTGGTGCGGTACCCCAGCTCAAACGTTCTCACGCGCTCCGGACGTATGGGGGCAATGTCGAAGTAAGATAGCGTATCGCTGTTGCCCGTACCTACAAAATCGCGCAGCGATTCAATAGTGAGCAGATTCTGGAACCCGTCTAAGTTGCCGATGAGGATAGCGCGCCCCACGTTGTAAAACAGATACTGGTCGTTGAGCGTCGGGTTGCGAATGGCCGAGCTGAACGATGCCCGAAGCGTCGTATTTTCGTTGGGCGTATACACCGCCGATGCCGCCGGACTAAACAGCGGGTCAAAATTCTGGTTCTTATCCAAACGCAGCGAAGCGCTCAGCTTCAGGCGGCTGTTGATCTCCATCGTACCGCCCCCATAAAGGCCAAACTCCGAATTGCGAATCACGCGGCCGTTGGTGTCCAGCAGAATTGACCCCCGGGAATCGGGCATATACTGGCGGAAGTTAGCCCCTGTGATGATGTCAAAGTCGGTAATAGCACCGCGCTTGACAACGTCGTTAAAGCGATATTCGCCATGCGCATGCACCAAGGCCGACTTGTCGTAGAAGCGGGTGCCGCCCTCCGAGTAAGAAATCCGGGAAGTAATGCGGTTAAACTCATCCTGAAAACGCTGAGTCCCCGGCTCATAAAAATCAAAAGATGGCGTGATGGGGTTGCCCGTCAGGGCGTATTCCGAAGTCTCGCCATGCGCTGTGCGCAAAAAGTCCTGAATATCGGGCTGGCCAAGGAAGGTGTTTAAGGCTGCCCGGTACTCAACAGGACGCCCGATGAAATCCAACGGATTGGGGAAACCTTCTTTCTCGCGTAGCTCCGGGGCTACATTCAACTGCCAGTAGTTGATGTAATCGGTGCGCCAGTCGTTGTTCTTTTTGGCGTTGGTTTGCAGCAACAAAGCCGTAAAGTAGGGGTCGTAAGAATTGCCGGCATCTTCATGCGTGGCATATACCCGGAAAAAGTAGTGATCGCGCTTGCGAATCTCCAAGCGATGCTGGTAAAAACGAATGTCGCGCAAGCTAAAGCGGTTGTCGCCCTGATAAACCGTCGTACCCGTACTAAAATTGCTGGCCGCAATGAGCTCCGGCGATTGCAAATCTTTTTTAGGATCCAGGCGGAAGTGAAAAGCCGCGCCAAGCTTGGTATTATCCGAGTCGTAATCCACCAAATCAATTTCCCGGTAGCCCCGGCGGTGAATAATACCCAAACCAGGAGTCGACAGCGAGCGGCTGAGGTCATTGGCGCTCTGATACTCGTCGCCATAAATGTTTACGGCATCATACCCGCCCGGATTATCGGCTGCAGCCGGCGTATCGAATACGGGATCGTAATTATCGGCTACCCAGTCGTTGGCCCGGAAGTGGAAGAAGTTGAGCTTATAAGCCATAAAAGGCAGCCCTTCTTTGTTTTTGAGCGCCTGCGCCCAGCGGAAGCCGCCTTCCAGAAGGTTGCGCTCGCCTACTTTTACCATAGCCGACAACCCCTGATGCAGATAAGGATCTTTGCTTTCCATGCTGATCACGCCATTGAAAGCATTGGGGCCATAAAAGGCTGAAGCAGCGCCAATGACTAAGTTGACGGCATTGACATCGAGCTCCGAAGCGCCCAGAAAGTTGCCTAAGGAGAAGTTCAGACCGGGCGATTGGTTATCGACCCCGTCAATGAGCTGAAGCGAACGCACCGGGCTGGTGCTGTTGAAACCCCGCGTATTGATGATCTTAAAGCCTAAGCTCGCCGCCGTGAGGTCTACTTCCTTCAAGGACCCCAAGCCATCGTAAAAATTGGCTGCCGGCGTCTCCCTGATGGCGATGTTGTCGAGGGTTTCCACCGTCAGGGGCGACTGCCGCTGGCGCTCACTGATGCGTCGCCCTTTCACTTCTACCGTAGAAATGGTCACGGCGTCTTCGCTCATCTGCACCTTGATCTTAGCCCGAGCATCCGAAACGGTGATCTCCTGCTCGGTATAGCCAATGTAGGAAATCTGTAGAACCAACGGCAACGACTGCCGCGTGCTCAGGCTGAATGCGCCGTCAAAATCGGTGACGGTACCCTCCGTCGTGCCCTTGATGACAACGCTGGCATTGATGAGCGGCTCACCATTGGCGCCGTCTGTCACCGACCCGGTGAGGGTAATCTGGCCCATCAGTTGGGCTGTCGGCGCCAGAATAAGAATAAATGCAAGACAGAAAAGGGTAGATAAAAATTTCATACGCTGACTCAAAGCATAGTTGAAAAAATATTCTTAGAACGACCAATTTAGTGAATTTTCGCTTCTAAGCTGCAAGTGTAAAAAGAATTTTACGCTTTAGCCGACAATTTCAACGAAATTAACTTTATCCTCTCTAAAATTCCACCATTTATGTCGGCTTCAAGGTCGCAAAATACCTCAAACCTGCCCGCCGGGCGGCAGCGGCGCCGGCAAAAAATCAGGCTCCGCCCACTTGCCCGGCAATTGGCAGTAAAGCCTATAACTCCCCCACCCCAGCAGCAGCCCCAGCAATGAACCTGCCAGCACGTCTATTGGATAGTGTACGCCTACATATACCTGCCCGTAAGCGATGGTAGCTGCCCACACCCACAGCCAGCCGCTCCGGCGCCAGAAAGTTTTCCGCTTGGCGCCCCTCCAGGTACGCCCCCAACCCAGGGCCAGCAGCGTAGCCAGCGCAAAGTGATTGCTGGCATGAGACGAAGGAAAGCTGTAGCCGCCTCCACAGCCCACCAGCGCCCGCGCCGGCTCGGCCAGCGCCGCTTCCCGGCAGGGGCGCTCGCGGCGCACGCTCTTCTTGATCAACTCGCTACTCACCTGATCGGTAAGGCCTACCGTCAGGCCCACCCATATCAATAGTACCAGTCCCTTCAGGCGGTACTTCCACACCAGCCAGCCCGCTGCGGCTAAATAAAGCGGAACCCAGGTGAGCTTATCGCGCCACCAGGGCATAATGGCATCCAACCAGCCCGCCGTCAACTCTCCGTTCAGCCAGCCAAAAAGCTGCTGATCAAAAGCAATCAATTCGTTCATATACGCTCTGCCATGATGATATAACGGGGGCTGGCCTGCGGCTCGAACGGCCCCAGCTGGTAATCGCCAAAAACCGCTCTGAAGCCCAACCCTGCCTGAGCAAAAAGCCCTTCAAAATCGGCCGGCCCCAGCAGGGCCACCCGCTCGGTAAATTGAAGCTCGCGCCCTCCGTCAAAGATGGCAATAGATTTGTTAACGTGGTCGCCTTCCACCCATTTTTCGGTACGAAAAAATACCCCGTCGACGGTTTTTTCCTCGGCCTCGCCCAAGTGAGCGGCTACATAAGCCGCATTAAAAAAATCGAGCACAAAGACGCCGCCCGGCTTCAAACCCAGCGCCGCGCTGCGCAGCGTGCGCAGATCATCGGCCCGGTTATCAAAGTAGCCAAAGCTGGTAAAAAAGCTAAAAATGCCGTCAAAGTAATTGGCCCTGAACGGGCGCCGCATATCGTGCGTATAAAAAGCCAGTTGTTCGTGCTCATAGGCGCGGGCATGTCCTATACTGGCCACCGACAGGTCTAAACCCGTAACATCATAACCTTTATCGGCCAGATAGCGGCTGTAGCGCCCCCGGCCGCAGGCCAAATCCAGCAACCTAGCCCCCGGCTGCGGATGCCAGACCTCCAACAAATGATCGATAAAAGCGCGGGCTTCCACCTCGTCTCGCCGCTGATAAAGCAGCGGATAATAAGGCGAATCAAACCAGCTTTCATACCAGGCTGCTTCTTCCTTATAGGGCTTAACCATTGCAGTAGTCATAAATTTCTTGTTTGTTTTGCGTCAGCGGCGCGCAAAGGTAAGCCGCCAATCTTTACCTAGTTTGCGCCGGCCGGTTTTGTACATAGATTCCTGTGTTTATTTCACCTCCCCCTATGCACAAAACCTGCCGCCACGCCTTATCTTTGCGCAGTTAACAACCACCCACAACAATTGTTTTCACCCCCTGCCACATGCAATATCGAAGATTAACCGGAGATGAACTCCAAGAGCTCGAAAAGGAATTTGTCCGCTTTTTGGCCGCAAACGGCCTGCCCGCCGAAGCTTGGGAAAACCTCAAACAAACCAATCCCGAACGGGTGGAAGAGCTGATTGAGCAGTTCAGCGACATAGTCTTTGAAAAAGTCCTCGCCGATGTACAACACCTCGAATGGCGCAAGCCCCGCGAAGTGCTGGCGCTCCATTTCACCCCCGACACCATACGCGTAAACGGCATCTTTGTGGAAGGCGAAACTACCCTCGATTTCACCGAAAACCGCCCCGTCGAAGAAATGATCCGCAACTTCCAGGCCGTCAGCGGCGCCAAACTACAGCTTTTTTCAGCCGAGCGCCCCTGCCCCCCGGAAGCCCGCAAGCGCGAGATATTTAACTACATGCAACAAGGCGCCCTCATCTCCCGCAACGGCGAAATGTACCAGCTCCTCGAAACCCTAAAGTCCTGATTTTTTTCTTTTTGGGGCCACGCCGCGCATCACTTACTTCCTTTATCACCACGGGCGGCGCCGGGCTGTACGCTCTCATGGGGCCGCAATAAGTTGTTTGTCAAAAGAATATCCACCCCCTTGCGGCCCCATACCGCTTCCATCCCTTGGCCGGGGCCGCCTGCGCTCCAAGCCACAATTTATGAGCCTTCATTGGCCCTCTTTCCGCCTCGCACCAATCCTAAAAATGTTTTAAACAAAAAAGCCAAAAAATTTGCAAAAACAACACCGGACACTTATTTTTGCACAAACATTACAACAAAAGCGCGTTCTTACTCTTCAGGCGAAAGCCATACTTACTACAACCATCGCTTTTGTTCCCCATTAGCCCGGATTCCGGGATAATCATTTTTTGCTGCGCAGCCTTGGCGCCGGCCCATGAGGGTTATGCTTCTTTTGAGACAGCTCCTCCAGCCGGATGCCAGACATAGCCCCGCTTCCGCCACAGGTAGCCGGCACATTTCGGATGG
>Ga0058869_1053433_pt1 | contig 17374 bp, 7 predicted proteins | sample TNRReaAaerobiRNA_FD_61086 | JGI IMG/M metagenome (GOLD analysis project Ga0058869, IMG submission 61086) | Wastewater treatment Type I Accumulibacter community from EBPR Bioreactor in Madison, WI, USA - TNR Reactor, Time I- 292min-Aaerobic_... | ecosystem: Engineered > Bioreactor > EBPR >...
CCGAGGCGCGTAGCGACGGCTTCGGCCCTGAACATGTCGAGCAGCAGCGTCTTGATCGTGCTGGCGAGTTTCGCCGCGTCCACGGCACCCACCCCTGCACCGACACGCAGGCCGGTGAGCAGCAGTTTCGGGTCCGGTTCGGGAGTGAAGCCCAGGCCGGGCTCGTCCGTGACCGCGCCGAAGGCCGCCTCCACAAGTTGCGTGAGCTGCCCCGACTCGTAGTCGACGCGGACCTGGACGAAACGCTCCAGGCCCCCCGAGTTGTCGAGAACCGGCGAAAGACCCCGCACGAGAAGCTCGTGCAGCGTCAGCGGCACCTGTGGGTCGAGCCGGATGGTGCGGCGGTGCAGGATGTTGGGCGATATCACCTCTTGCAGAAAGACCTCAGGCGTGCGATAGACGAACTTAGCTCGCGCCTTGCGGCCAGCAATCTTGTCGTTGCGCCGCACGGATGCGGCGGCCCATACGGTCTGCTGGCGCAGAGCGTCGAGACGGCCGACGTCCACTTGGCGTCGACGCCATTGCTCGTTGTCGTCGTCCTGCTCGAAGGTAAAGTCGGCCTGCACGGGCGGCGCGAGTTCTGCAATCACTGCGTCAGTCCGTGCCGCCCACCTTCCGTCGGCGCGGATCTGGCGCACCCTCAGCCAGGGTTTTCCTTCGCCGGCCAGCACCGGCCAAGGTGCGTCGTCCGCCATGTGGTCAACAAACTGAATGCGTGTCGTCAAGCCGTTGTGGGTCAGCACGAACCGATCCTGGTCGACGCTTTCCGGCGCGGCCAGCGTCGCGACCCGCCCGAACACATCGACCACGTTCTTCACGGATTCAGCGAACCGGTAGCAGGCGTTGCGGAACCGCAACTCGGGATCGGCGCCAGCGGCCCCCGCATTCGACGCGCGACGGCCTGCTTCGCCGATGATGGTTTTCCAGTACGGCTCGACCTGGCGCTCGTGCGCTACCAGGGCCTCGAACAGCTGCGGCACAAGCGGCGATGCGGAGGTTTCGAGCGCCGGCGGGACACTGCCGACTGGTGCGTTGTAGATTAGGCGCGCGCAGACCTCGTCGCCTTCGAGCGTTTCCCCGCTGTCTGAAGCCGTGCGACGCCCCAGAAATTCGGCGCCAACGTCGAATCCATATGTCCATCGCCTGGCGAGCGCCACCTGTTGCGCATAGGTGTCCGCGTGCTCGCTTCCGTATGCCTGCACGACGGGACGCTCGAGCGTCGGGTTTCGCGGCACGCGACGCACTGGGAACGGTGCCACAACCGGCGCCGAGACGTCGATAACTGGAAGGGCTTGTTCAGGCAGAGGCACGATAGTGAGCCAGCGCGAAGGCGCCAGGCGCCCCTCTTCGGCGACAGTGACTAGCCGCTCGACGTGGGTGAAGCGGTAACGCATCGGCCCGAGTTGTGCCGACGGATCCTTCGCTTCAGGGGTCACAGCAACGGCCAATTGCAGGTCTGTCGCATCGAGCGGGACGCCGCGGGTCATGGCGCGGAATGCCGACTTTGCGCCGGCGTCGGCGGCCGGGAATACTAGCTGGCCATAGAGCTTGGGCCGGTCGTTGCCCGTGGCCGTGAACCAGCCCGCGGGCGCCCGCGGACGCAAACTCTTGGACACGACGCAGCCAACCTCATAGAAGCGCTGCAAGTGCTGCGCGCACGCTTCGCGCAGTTCGTCACGCGCGGCCTTCAACCCGGCAGGAGTTCCGGTCTCGTCCTCGAATACGGTCCCGAGTTCGCGCAGCAGGGGCGGGTCTTCCCCGCGGATGTCCAGCAAGCGCGCCTTCTCGCGTGCAACACGTTCGAACGGCGACGCATTGGCGCCCGGCGCGGCTGGAACCGTCGCTGTCACCGGCGCATTGGCAGCCGACAGGAAAGCCTCCACGTGGTCGAGGAATCCCGACATGAGTAGGTCCACGTCGCGATCCACGGCCTGGACGGTGACAATCGTCTCCTCTGACGCATCGAACGTGTTTTTCAGGTAGTCAGTGTCGGCCTCGTCCAACCGTCCGATCGCGCGCAGTTGGACCTGACCGCTCATAAGCGAACGCGCAAGTGGAGGCATCGCGTATGCCACCGCCGGCGCTTCGTCAACCGCCGGGAAGACGCGGTCGTCGACGGCCCACCACTCCGACTCCCCGTACTGCGCAGCGCCGCGTGCGAGCCAGAACTTGCGCGGTTCGCCACCTTCTTCGAAGGTGAATGCGGCCTGGAATTCGGCCGCAAGCTGGTGCGCGCTTTCCTTGCCACCTTCAAAGGCATCTGTGCTCGCCACCAGCCGCACTGGCGATTCTACCTCCAGCGCCCCGGGGATCAGCGCACTGTTCACGTTATCGGGATTCACGTGACCGACGAGATGTTCTGGACGCGCGAGGGCGAACCTGAAATCGACGGTATGGAACGGCCTCACCGCCAGGATGTCCCAGCGGAAACCGGACCGCCATCGCGGAAGCGAAGGCGCCCTTCCGGCGAGCAAGTCCTCGCGCAAGCGCGCGACGAACCGCGCAAGGCCGTCGCGATCGATCGAAAGCACGGCGTCGGGCTGCAACGACGAGAGTCCACGCACGGAAGTATTCGGGTCGCGCAACTGGTGCAGGATCCGCTGCAACTCGCGCGCGGTGACGTCTCGGTCGACTTGCCTCGGGAGCGCACTTTCGTCGACGGCTAGCTCCAGCACCAGCTCACGGCTGCCGCCGGCCCCTGGGAAGACACGTGACTGGATGCACGGCCACGCGCTGAGCCCAACGAGGGGATCGGTGTAGCGGTGTTCGATTGTGGCCGACCAGCCGCCCGATCCAAGGCGGTTGCCGTACACATCGCGCCAGCTGAGATCTACCTTGAACGACCTGCCAACAGCCGCATACGGCGAGTGCAGATCTTCGTCCGGGGCGAGCAGCTTCGACAGGGGCAGGATAACGTCGTATCGCAGATCGTCCGCGTCGTTGAACCCAGCCGGCTTCTCCGCGTCGAGCCACTTGCGCATCTGCTCAGGCCAGGCCGCTGGTATGGCTTCTTCGGAAGCCTGAGGCAGCGCATCGTGGGCAGCGATCAGGTGCCTGCCGCTCGCGAAATCCGTGACCTCGAACTCCTGCATGTCGAATCGCGCGGCGAGATACTGACCCAACTCGGCTTCTATCGGGGCGCCTGTGCCGTCCGCTACAGCTCGGCGCCGCCATGTCCTCAACAGTTCCGTGCCCGCGGGACGCAGCGGGACGGGTTCCAGCATGTTGTCTTCGCGCCAACCAGAAGCGTTGACATCCGGCACCTTGGCCAGTTCGACCACGCCGACGCGTGGACGTTGCAGCGCCTCTACGTCCGCGGGCAGCTCGAACAACGCAGCGTTGAGGGCTCCTGCAGGCACCTTAGCGTCATCCGCGAAGACGATCGTCAACATGAGGTCGATCCGCTCGCGGCCTTCGTCGGCAGCCGCATCGAAGAACGCCTCCAGCGGCTTGGCCAGCGCCTGGGGCAGAAGCAGGTGCGTGCCCGTCGCATTAACGATCGCCGCACGCTGGAGGAGGTAGAGCAGCGCGAAGCGCGATTGTGGCAAGAAGTCGGCGCGGAAGATCTCCTCGGGAGAAGGCGCCGCGGTAAACGCGGCCAGTTCTACGTAGGGCCTGCGCTGTACCGAGACCGTGCTGCGGGTCACGACCACCCTCTCGCGCGCGTCGGCCGGAACTGGAAGCAGCCGGACGTGCTCGTCACCCGCAAAGCCGGTGCGCCAACCAACGTGTAGCCTGGAGTCCGGGAGTTTGAGCGCCTCGATGCCCGCACTGTCCATGGCCATGATGGCATCTAAACCGAGTCGGTCCGCTTCCCGCGCACCCACGACTTGGAAGGCGCCGGGCAGGCACACGGCATTCACTCCATCTCGCCCCCACACCACACGTTGCAGACCTATCTCAAGAACCATCGCCGCGCGCGGCTTCTGCAGGGTCGTGCCCTTACCGATGGGAGCTGCCGCCGGCGACGTCGCGGGGTCTCGCGCGCTGAACGCGAGGTCAGCGAACGCAGTCGCACCAAGTTGCGCCAGCAGGTCTGTGCTAAACGGTGCGAGTCGCATGTCGGAGGCGCCGTCATCGCGCATCTCGAGCGCGGGCGGCAGGACGAAGCGCCGGGGAAGTACGCGAACGGCGAGCGGCCGCATCGATCTCGATTCAATTGGCACGGGGACCGTGCCCATGGCAGCCACCCGGGCCGTATCCAGCTCAAGCTCGGACGCAACCACCGAGAACCATCTTGCGTGCGAGGGCTCCAAGAGCCGCAGCCTCGCATTGCCGCTGGCCGGAACGTCCACGAATAGGCCAGCTCGCTCGAAGAGCGGCACCGATGTCCCCCCGTCGTTCACCCGTACGCCTGAGAGGAACAGCCGGCCCGCGCGCGCGGCGGCGTTCTTCCATTGCTGCTCCGGCACCGCTTCGAGCACGTCGCGCAAGGAGCGGTCCTCATATACCGCACCCAGCTTCCATTCGGCGCGTGCCGAGTCGAGCGCGGCCAGTGCAAGCGCCGAGCACCAGCTTCGGAAGAGGTAGCGAACAAGCGGCTCTTCCCCGGCCGCCAAAGCGTGCGCGCTGGTGGCGTGAGGCTCGATCTCCGCAAACTGGCGCTCGAACTTCTGGAGCATCTCGGCGATGGCCTGTTGGTCGATGGCGCCCAGCGATGCGTAGTCAAACTCATCTCTCTTGCCGCTGTGTTCTCTCTCGAAGCGTAGGCCGAACGGCACCGGAAACACGTAGCCCCTTGCGGCCGCTTCGCCAGTCTCCGCAACATGCGCAATCCTGGATTCCTTCAGTACGGTCTCCAAGAGCAGTTCAAGTTGGTCTAGCGGCACGTTGTCCAGGCTGCGTACCGACTGCTGAAGCTCGTCGAAGGTGAAAGCGGAACTGCCCGCCGGGTCGCTGCCCTTGCGAATGACGATATCGAGTGCAGTCGGAGCGTCCGGCGAGCCGCGCAGCGCAGCCCAGCCGATCAGCGCTTTGGCGAGCGTCGCGAAAGGCGGTGCGCCGGCGTTTCGCCCGTCGCCCTCGATCCACATGAGTGTTGGCACGGCCAAGAGGCGGCCACCTTCCGCGCGCGTGAGGTCGTAGCCGAGTCGCAAGTCCATCGCTGCAGGCTCAACGCCGAGCCTGACCGGATCCGCGGGCATGATCCAGTCAGAAAGTGGCGCCGCTTCGGAGTAGGAGGCCAGCATGGCCGCGTTGGCACCAAAGGCCGGCACGCGGGCAGGCAAGGTGTACTCGAAGCGCAGCGTCGTGCTGTAGCGCAGCATGATCGTGATTCGGATCCTCTTGCCGAACACACGGAATGATCCGATCACAAACTCCACGGCAACACTGACGCCAGCTTCGCAATAGAGTAAGACCGGCAGCGCTGTCTCCAGCACGATGCCGGTAGCGACCCAGACGCGGACCAGCAGCCGCGCGCGGATGAGGCGCAGGTCGACCACACCCTCGATCTCCGCGATGATCCCTATCTCGCCCTGCAGCCGCATCCAGTACGGATACTGAGCGATGGGTTTGCGGTTCTCGCCGACTTGGGAAGCAGCGAAGTAACCCTCAATGCGGCCGAACACACAGAGGCTGAGCCCCGCGCGAATTGGGCCGTACTCAAACTCCCGCCCCAGACCGATCTTCATCGCGAAGCCGATCCGCAGAACCTGGCCGTAGCCGGCCGGGATGTTCGGGACGGCGACCGCTGGTGTGCGCCCGAGGTACAGACCGCCCTTGCCGATGAAGATCAGCGCCTGCACCGCGAACGAGCGGCTGTAGTCGACGTGTTGCGGGAACCCGAGATCGACGAGGAAGCCGCCGTCCGTGAAAATCTCGAACCGGATCATGCCGATCGTCACTGACGCGGCGCCGACTTCGATGGTTCGGTATCCGGGCGGCAGGCCAACCTCCACGACGTAACGGCCTACTCCGTCGGCAAGCTTCTGGTAGAGAAGGTCGAACGACATGACGGCTTGGCTGGGGTCGTCTTCAGCGAGAAGACCCACGTAGGCGCCATACACGTCGGGATCCTTCAGCAGCACGGCGATCCGGCAGACCTCGAAGAAGTCACCCTTCAAGGCGATGAACCACTCGCGGTTGCGGTCGTAGCGGACGACGCCGTCCTTGCCGGCAAACTTGATGAACTTGGTGGCTGCGTCGGGGTCGCTCTTGTCAAACGTCTCCTGCTTGCCAAGCCACGCAAGGGTGTCGCGCGTGGTTGTGACGTCGCCAAGATGCACATCAACGCGCTGAGCCAACACGAGGTGCTCGATGGCGATGGGCGGGCGGGCAGTGGGATCGTTGTAGCTTGCGTACCAGCCTGGTCGCTCCCAGGGTCTTGGGTCACCGAGGTTCGCGAATAGAAACAGCGAGAACTTGCCGTCCTCGGGAAACTCGTTGCCGAGCACGTCGAGCCGACAATCGTCGGCGGACAGGATAATGAGGTCTCTAGCGTCGACCTTCTCGCGCTTGAAATTGAAGCGCTCCGCGCGCAGGCGCAGGATGCCCTCGAGTCCAAGGTCGATGCCGCCACTGCCGTCGCCCAGATCGATGCGGAACCCTGCCGCAAGACGATTCTTCTTGAAAACGTTGTCGATCCAGATCGGCTTCCAGCCGACGAGCACCTGCAACTTGAAGCGTTCGAGCTTCTTTGCCAGCGCTCCGAGCGAACCCAGGTCAAGGTCGAAGTCGAGCCCGAACTTGAAGTCGCTCCCAATCTCAAAGTCGGGCGTCGCCACTAAGTTGCCAAGTTGCAGGAAGCCCAACCGCGAAAGGTCGAAATCCCCAAAGCGCAACCCCCTGAGCTTGAGAGGAAAGCTGCGGAGAAACCCGGGCAGGTTGCCAGAACGCCGACCGCTGCCGGCATTGAACCCGTCGAGGTCGAACTTGAGGTTGGGGTAGTTGAACCTCAACTTGAGGTTGCGAATCCCCTCGACAAAGAAGCCCAGGTCGATCGCGAAATCCGTGAACTCCAGCTTTTCGATGCCCAGGAGGTCGACGCCCGCCAGTTCGTTGAACGTAATGTCGCCATCGATCAGGAACCGGCCTTCGGCGTATTTGCCTTCACCGCGGGTCGTGAGCAGCCGCAGCCGTCTTAGCGCGAGGCTGCGAATGACCGACTTGTCGCCGAACCGCTTCTCGTAGCTGCCCGCAGCTTCGAACATGTAGGTGTCTTGCCGCTTGCCTTCCGCAACACGCGACTCGTAGCGGCCCTTGAGTTCAAGGATCTTGTCGGGCTCCGTGGACTCGAAGTCGAAAAGTCGCGGAATGCGCAACTGGATCGCGCATTCAAAGCGGTCGATGGCGTCATTCTCCACGCGCAGGATCAAGCGCGGTACACGCATCGTCACCCTGGACTCGGAGTCGCCCTCCCAAGCCGGGTCGGGTTCGTCGCGTCCGGGGTGATGAACCAGTCCGAAGAGAGCGCTTCGCCAAGGCTCCTTCTCCGGCAGATCTGGGTCGATGCCGGACACGTCGAGCCCCAGGTAAGGCACCTCGAGCGCTGGCGGCAGACCAGCGCCGATTGCCTTCATAGCGTCTGGGATGCCGGCAAGCGGAAGCCTCGCATCGAGGACTAGCAGTCCGTTCCAATTCGGGTCGTCGATACGGCTCGCGAGCTTGCCGAACAAGTCGTCGCCCGCCATTGCGCGGTCGAAAGTGCTCAGCAGGCGTTCTTGGAGTTTGCCGGTGGGATCGAACTGCTCGGGTGACGTCCACTGATCGGGATGTCGAGCCAACTGGCGCAGCGGGCGACCGTCATACTTGAGAACAACGATCGGATCGTGGCCTTCCTCGAAAGGCGACAACTGAATGCCCCAGCCACCGATATGCATTCGCTTGAACGAGTCGAGGTCAAACGTCAGCTCTTCGAGCCGGTTCCACGTCGTGACGAGCATGAGCCGGTTGCGCGACATCGCCTCCGACATGAGTTCGCCGCTTTCCGCACCGCCCACTGCCAGTCCAACGTCGCCCAACTCGTCCCAAGCTTCCTTTGCATCCTGGCGTTTGCTCGTTCTGGTGAAGAGAAGCTTCGACCACGTCGCACCGTCAACGTTGCGCACGGCGATGAAGCCCTGCGGCGTGCGCGATCCGACGGTTGGTGCACCTTCAGCGTCGGCCAGCGGACGGAAGGCGCCGCTCTTTGCGATCCTGGCGCGCCGCTCTTTGGCGACGACGTCGCTCTCCAGTTGCAGGCGCTGCGCGGACGTCGCGCCGCGCACGCCGAGCACGGGAGCCAGTGGGAAGGGTTCGGCCGGAGACGGAAACCGTGCGGGGCTGAACGACATCGCCGCGGAGTCTCCCGCCGTCGCGCCATATGCTTGCATCCCCTCCGGCTGGATCGAAATTGGCGTCGGGGATGCAGCGGCGTCCCCCACGTCAAGACGCACCCACGACGTCAGGCAAAGTCCTTCCAGATCGATGAGGGCGGGCCCGGAGGGGCCGTTAGCCGTTGCGGCCAGGGCGTTGACGCGTGCGTCGTATGCCGCGTGGCCCGGAACGAAGGTGAGCTTGTCCACCGCCGGTTGCACCGCCATCGTCTCGAGATTGGACAGACCCAGTGATAGCCGCTGCTGCTGTGCACCGTCGGTCGTGACCGAGAAGCTGCCGATGGGGCAGAAATAGTGCGAGCGGATGAAGGCCGTGTTGGTGCCGCCCACAGCAGCGATCGCCTTGGGCGACGAAGTGAGCGCGAAACCGGCGGGCGCATCGTCGTTCGATTCGGCTCGCAGGTGCACGTCTGCGCCGTGCACTGCGTGCAGGTTTGTCCTCAGGGCCTCGGCTGGGGGCAGCAGGATGCTGCGGGGGGTTCGTACGCGCGGCGCGCCCGCATCAAGAGAGCCCGGCCCCTCGTTCCACTCGTGCGGAGCAGCCATATCGAGTTGGCAGGTGAAGACTCGTTTTTCATCACCGAGCCGGTAGAGCGGGTAGGTACTCGCGGCGGTGTACAACGTGCTGCCGTCGAAGCTATGCTGCGCGAAGTAGCGCGGTCCAACGCCGAAGTGTTCCAGCATCTCGTCGTCCATCTCGACCGCGAAGCGAAGCGTGCCGCGAGCGCTTCCTTCAAGATCGATCCGAACCTGCCTGTTCGCCGCGGGGAGGGTAGCTCGGGCGTCGTTCACGAACATCCCGCCTTGGTTCGAGCCGGACCCGCCAAGGTCGATCACGAGCGCGCCGTCCCTGGCGCCAATGCTGGCATGCGCCGGAATTCTGAGGTACCACGACGAATCCTTGCTCTCGGACGGGTCACCGACGTAGATCTCCGTACTTCTGGCGACTCCATTGGAGCCGTCCGTCGATAGGGCCTCGGCTATGCGAGGTTCGCCAGTGGCTGTGAGGAAGGCTAGTCGAATGCGCTGCCCGGGGATGCGGGCCTCGTCGAGCATGCGAGGTACGTTTTCAACCAACGATTGGGCCACGCCTTCGGTGACTGTCGGGTACACCACCACCGCGCCGCGGTGCAGGAAACTGATCACGTCTATCTCAGGGCCGGGATCCGCCTGGTCGTCGTCGCGGATGAACGCGATACGTGCTGCCGCCACCTGCGCCGCTGATGCAGTGGGGACATACATGCGGCTCGCACCAATGCGGGCGTAAGTCACCATGACAACTGGTCTCCGGGCAAGAGGACAAGGTCTAGCACGGACGCGTCCGCCCCGGGCAGATCAACGGCTACCGGCTTTCCTTCGAACATACGCATGAGGCGGACGCCAGTGACGGCGGCCTGAGTTGCCGCCCGCGCCGCCGAATCGTGCACGCGGGCTAGTTGGCTGTGTGGGGGCGGTGCATGCCGCTCCAGGATCCCGCCGAGCGTCGTCCCCAGAGGAACTTCCATTGAAGCACCACGGACGGTCACGCTGACCATAGGCGTGATCACACCGCGTTCGCCAAAGCGGAAGCACATCGGTGGCCGTTTCTTCAGAACCGCGAGCGGATCGGATGCTTTGATCTGTCCGCCGCAGGAATCGGCCTCGAAGCCTTGCTCCCCGCAAAACTCCAAGATCTCGTTGTCGGGCGCCGCGACACACTTCATCGCGCGAGCAACAGATCCTGCGACCCGCGCCTCAATTAGGATCAGTAGGGGGACCTTCCCTGCGTCCCTGTGGGTAGGAGGGGTGGGGGGAACGGGCACTGGCATCGCGCTCGGAGTAGTCGGCAAGAACTGGGGGTACCGAAGGATGAACTGGTGCCCTTCCTTGTGCGGCAGTTCCGCCCAGCTTGCGATCGGAAGCACCACGATCGGCTTACCTGTGATCGGGTCCTTCCACTTCGACTTGTTGCTATCTGCGATACCTTGAAGCGGGATGACCAAGGGCCAAAGCACAACGCCGCGCTCACCATCTGACATCGCTGTGGTGCACGATTCACCAGTTGCGGAGAATCGCGTGATCGCGCCCTGGTCGCGGTACGCCACGTCCGAGACGCAAATAGTGGTACCCGGCCGCAGGATGACCGAACGCGTGGACTCGTCGAGACCGTAGTGCACCCGAAGCAATTCAGTGAATCGCAGCGGCCTGCGCTTCATCAGACTTTGCTCCACGATCCTTTCGTCGATGCCGAGACACTCTCCGGGCCAGTTGTCCTTTGCCGTTGCCCACCATGCCGACCATGCGGCGCGCAGTGATTCGTCGTCCAAGAAAGCACCAGTTGACTTCATGCGCAGAAGGGTTCTACCGGCCGCCGGGACGACCTCCCCTTGCAGGGCTCCCCTATTCGGCACGCCTTCTGGGAACTCCGCGTAGTAGGGGCAGGCCGAATGCCGCAGCGGAAGGTCTATATAGAAGCCGTTCGATGGAGCCGAATCAGCCCAACGGAACGAACTCCAAATGTCCGCACTCGGCGGCAAAAGCCAGAGGGCGGGCTTCCCATCGTGGCCCACTTGCGCCGCAACTCGATAAGTGGTTGGCGACGTCGCGCATCCGGCGAGGCCTACCAGGCACGCTACAGCGGACAGTGCCCAGTTCAGTCTTTTGATCATGGCGTGGTCCGCTTGAACGAGATGGATTGCAGAGTCTTGTTGACGATGTCGGCGCTGACGCCCCAAAGGAACAGCATTGCGTACTGGCTGATCCCCTGCGCCCCAAAGGTGGCCGCGTCTGCTCCACCAGAGTAGTGCTGCCAAACGCCATAGATCACCAGCACGAGCAGGACCGTGAAATGCATCAGCGGCCGTAAGTACTGGTAGTAGAGGCCGACTCCCTCAGTGCCGGTGCCTGCCAGAAAGGACAGTAGTCTTTCAATGCGGCCAGCCTGGCGAGGGGGCTGCAATCGCGCCTGTTGCGCGTCGTCGTCGGCCGCAGCTGTGGCTGCGAAGCCGGAGACTCGCTGATCCACAAGCTGACGCGCCGCGGCGAGCGACCTGATCACGGCATCGAAATCCGGCGAGCGCTTGGCAATCTCGATGAAGGCCTTATCAACCTCGGCGTTAGCCGCTGGCTGGTCGGAGGCCGGCAGGTGCTGCATGATTTCTTCGCGCAGGCCCTTCGCCTGCTCTGCGTACATGAACTGCCGCTCGAGCTTCGAAAAGGCCTGCGTGTTGGTGGTGGCGTTTCCCCCCTCGAGCACCGCATCCCAAGCGTCCTTCAGGTACGCATCCAAGTAGCTGCGAACATTGGTCGGATTGGTCGGCAGAGAGGCGAGCTTCCCGCGGAGCGCTTCGTAGCGTGGGAAGTACAGGAGCTTCTGTTCGAAACCCGCCGTCGCCAACACCGCTGCGACGCGGCCGGCCAGCACGCCCAAGAATACGGCTACGAGCGCCCATATCGCCGCAGCGCGGACTTGGACATTGGCGTCGACGCTCGTGCGGACAGCATTTCGCACCACATACGAGCCATCACTGGCCCGATCCCCAGCGAGGTATTCGTCGACGCCCCGAACGCTGGAGGGAGTGGCTAGAAATTGCATCGCTCCAGAGTACGCGCCCGATGGCAGGTCGCCGGCGTTGTCCACCCGTGCATGCAGCGTCGCAGACCCGTTCGGCGGGATGTCCTGCAGGTCGAGAAAGCTGGACCCCTCCCCCTTGCCGGAGTCCATGCGGCGCAGCTGAAAAATCGGTGCCACCGGGGTAATGCCCAAGGCCGTGAACTTCACGTTGACGTCGATGGGCGCAGGCGAAGTGTTCTTAACCTCGAAGGCAAAGTTACGCCCCTGGGTTTCCGGTGCGAACAGCTCTGTCAGGAAGCAGGCATAGTTGCGCCCCTGGGTCTCCGGCGCGAACAGCCCCGTCAGGAAGGTGGGCCACGAGCAGTTGCTGACTTTCAAGGTGACAGCACCGGTGGGCGCGATCGCCACTCCCGGTTTGAACGTTGTGACGAAGCGCAAGTCGATGGCTTTCTTGCCAACTTTGCCCTCAGCTTCGGGCGTCAGCACCAGTTGTCCCGAATGGACCCCGATGGCCGTGACGTCCTTCACCGTGACCTCGACACGAAGCTTGCCGCGCTTATCGGTCGTCGTCTTTACATCGGGCAGCGTGTCGGGCTGCTTCGAGGCGGGGCCTTTCCAGTCATCTATGTGCCACTTTGCATTGCCCCAATCCGCCGGCCAACTCACTTCGAACGAGCGTTGGAACATCACCGGTTGGGACGACTCGATGATGCGTATATCGACGAGCTGCGTGTCCGGCGCAGTAGGCGTGTCGTGGAATTGGGCCTGCGCGAACGCAGGACGAGGGAGTGCGAGGCTCGATGCACCCAGCAGGCTAACGAATGCGGCGGACCGGGCACCCCTCATGTAATGCGCGAGCGTGTCAGCGAGCATGCGAACTCCTCCCATACCCGCTCTAGGGGAAGCGAAGCGGACCCTTACGGAGCGTGAACCGCATCGGCTTCAGGCTAGAGCCGGCGTTGAATGATTGACATTACTGCCCGTCCACGCATTAAGGCGATGACATGTAACGCACGCGTGACGGCCTATCCGTCGCTCGCTTCAAGTTAACGCTAACAAGATCGCTATTGAATTGCGGACGATCGGGGTGTTGCGCGCGGGCGCGGCCGTTGCACCCACTTTGGGCGTCAGTCTTCACTTTGGCCATTCATTTCCTCCAGCGGGCAGTATTCGGGTGCGCCAACAGCAGCACCTACCGGGCGCCACCGAAGCCGATGGAGAAGTCGACAGCGCTCCCCCATTCAGGGTGATCGATGAGCGGATTGCGGTTTCCCTGTTGCTCGAAGATCGCCATGTTGCGGTGGCGTTCGTAGTCGTCCGGGGGACAGGCATCGTGCCATCCAAGCAGTAACTTGACCCGATCACGTTGCAACTCTCGGCCACTGTCGCCGATCTGCCCAGGATATCGAAGCAAGAAGTACAGAGTTGCGCGTGCCACAACGCCTTTGCCGTGCGCCGGCTCAAACTTGTCATCGCCAATCCGCTTCCCGCAGGCATCTCTTACCGCTTCTTCGAACTCCTGGAAGTCATAGTATGGAATGTTGCCGCGGAAGCTGTTGCAGCCGCTCTCACAGGCGAAGAGATGGTGCAAGTCGCCTCGCATTGGCTCCTTCTTGTTGAACCACGACTGCGGGACGACATGCTCACAGTTGTAGGGGAGGCTCGCTTCGAGCAATTCGATCTCCTCCTCCAACCGCTCGACACTCAGAGTCGCCTCGCGAAGCATCAACCCGCGCGTTCGAAAGGCTCGCTCTTGGGCAATGCGCAGGTCCTCCCGAATGAACTCCTCCGGATCCACGGTTATTCCGGAATATATGCTACGGAGCTTTAGATCGGGGTGAAGGTCGACCCAAGGATAGACGTGGACGGCCGGCTTGTACGAGAACGTGCGGTAGTGCGTCGACCGAACCAACTCGCTCAACGTCCAGAAGAGTGTGTCCGGATGCTCGCTGCTGTCGACGGAGCCGTAGTATGCCGCCGCCGCCGTTTGATCGGCATCCGCGTCGAAGTAGGTTCTCGTCCGAGCTTCCGACAACACGGTCAGCGCTTCGTCGAGGTCCCGGTCGTCGGGCGTAACCGCGACTGCGGGTAACGGCTCCGGTGAAACCGGTCGCGGCGGGTTCGAGGCAAGGCCCCCTACGTTGACGGTAACGGTCAGAGGAATCGTCCACGACGTGGAGCCGTCCGCGTTCAGGGAGGGATTCCCGAAGGGCCCTGTATAGCCTCTCGGCGTACTACCCTGCGATGAACCGGCGAGACATTCAGGCCCTGGAGGCTCGGTTTCGAAGATCTCGTTGCGCAGTAGCCTCGCATTGGAGTCCAGCACTTGAGCCTTGATGTGAGCGACAACCCGGCTGATCCGAGTGCCCTCATTAGCTGTCCATGCAATCCGGTGCTCCCCCATCCAGTCTGCCCAGGGGTGTCCGTCCACCGCCAGGATTCGCCCTTGCGCATCGCGCTTCGGCACTCCTGCGTGATGCAGGGCCACAACTTCCCACTGGTCGTTGAAGACCGGAGCACCCGATGACCCTGGGGCCGTATCCGTCCGATAGTGGAGAAACTGCTCCAACTCGTCGACAACCTGATTCTCGCGCAGGGCCAGTTGCTTGGGCTCTCCATTGGGATGTTGGATGATATTCACCCACTCGCCGACAATGACCTTACCCTGCTCCTCTATCAGCCGCAGCCATCCGTGCTCACCGAATGCAGTCTCTGGATCGACCGCAATAACCGTGTAGTCCAGCACGGGATCGGTTAGGAAGAAGACCTGCGGTGCGAAGCGAACCCATGTCGAGGGTTTCATCGAGCCGTCAAAGCCCGCCTCGAAGCTCAATTCGGCCCGGCTGTGCGCTGCTTCCACCTTGTCGGCCAGCACGTGGTTGTTGGTCAGCATGAGACGGGGAGAGATCATGAAGCCCGTGCCATAGCCCAAGACTGCTCCGCGCGGAGAATGAATGTGTACGCGGCTCACGGCCCTCGCCACCCAAGCGCCGAGTTCCAGGAAACGCACGCCAATAAGATCGCTCGCACCGAGCACCCGCTCTAGGATGACGGAGTCAGGAGGACGCGCAGCGTAGGTGGGTGGGCGCACCGCCCGGCTCCTGATTACTTCCGACGCCAGACTCGGATCAGCGTTGAGACGGGCAAGACGTCGTTCAACGAGAGCAATCGGATTCGCTTCGAACATGCGACCTGCCTCAAGCAGGCGTTCCTTCTCCTCGCGCTCAGCCGCCTGCTGCCGAAAGCGCGCCTCCGTCTTTTCGACCACCGCAACTAACCTATCTGCCATGCTCATCTTCCATCTCCTTCGCCCCCTCCGTGGCGCTGACATGTCCTATCGCTCTAGCATGCCGACAGGAAGGATGCGCATTGGCCGAGGTACAGAGCTTGGGTAGGACACGCACCGTCATGTGTCCCCTCCGGTACTTGGTCGAACTTAGGCGTGCAGCTTCACGTAGCGGTCCAGCGCGACGAGCGACTCAAACGCGTTCACACGCGGAAACCTCTTCCCGCTGTTCTTCACGTTGTCCTTCTGGTCCTGTTCGTTGTCGACGAGCCAGGTCGAGGTGGAGCGCAGTACATCCTGCAGCAGCGAGATCGGCGGCAGTTGTCCCATGAGGCGCATATAGTGCTGTTGCAGCAGCAGGATGACGCCCGCGACGGTCGGCGACGCCTGGCTGGTACCATCTTGCGTCGATGTTCCATCGTCATCCTGCGCGCCAGCCGAAGTCGCACCACCACCTGCGGAGAACACGTCGGTATAGCACTCGGGGCTGGTGTCCGCCGACAGCCGCTGCGAGAACGGCGTGATCTGGTCCGCGTGGGTCATGTAAGCCGCTGCGCCCGAAGCGTACGATCGATCGCCCACCGACGAGTCGTACACTGCACCGACGGCGATTACCTCGCGAAAAATGGCGGGCAGGCTCATTCCCTCCGTCTGAAATTCGTAGTAGTCGTTGCCGGCAGCAACGCAGAGCGCGATGTTTTCCAAATAGAGCTGATTGATCACCTTGTGTAGGTCAGAATAGGCAGCGCGAGCATGCGCGTCGTCGACCAGATTTAGCCCGGGCACGCCGAGCGACATGTTGACAACGCTAATCTTCAGTCGCTCTGCATTGCTGAGGACCCACTGCAGCGCCTCTAGGATGGGATTGAGCGTCGGTGCAGGTAGCACCTTCAGCGGAATGATGTTGGCGCGCGGGGCAATTCCGCGTCTCTCGTCGTTGGTTCCCGCCGCAATTAGCCCGGACACGTTGGTGCCGTGTCCGTTGGCGTCGGTCACATCGTCTCTTGCACCGATGCCGGTAAAGTTGTGCGCTTCGGGTACCCTGCCCTTGAAACACACGTGTGAAACACGCAGGCCAGTGTCCAGTACGGCCGCGGCAAGTCCCGCTCCGTCGACCTTGAACGCGCTTCGTGCGCGAGGTGCGCCGAGCAGTGCGTCGATTTCAAGGTCGAAACGGGTAAACAGAGATCGTTGCACTGGGCGTGGCGGGGTCGGCTCCGGGATGTGAAATTCCATGCGCGTCTCCATTCCTTGCGATCAAAGGGTAGTTCGGCCGTCGCGCAGGGTTATCGCACCCACATGACATGGCACTATCCAGGATAGCGCTCACTAAGCCAAAGTCAACTCCGGTGTATGCAATGCGATGGGTATTGGTCGGATCAGGCGGCGAACTGACTTGAGGCTGCGTATGCTTTGCGAACGTCTCAAGGTGGCTTGCCTGTTTTTGTCCCCGGCGCATTCATCAGCCAAGTCCCCTGACATCCCTGGCGCTTGCGGGTGGAAATTCAGATCGCTGGCTTGAGTCCGGATAAGCCCTGCACAATACTGCTAGGGCTCTCTGTGGACATCGCGTCTGCACAGCCTTCATCGGTAGCTTCGGCCACCCTGAAGTCCAGCTTTGCTGGCGTCGCAGTCGTTACCTGCCTCGTGGATCCCCGGCCTCGGTCGGGTCCGGCCGTGTCTTTGGCCGAGTGTCCGGTTCAGCCGCCTGGCTGAACGCTGTGTCCCGCCGCGCGACCTTCGGGCCGCCCGGCATCGAGCGAAGGCCCCGTTCGCAAGAACCGTGGGCCTTCATCCTGTGCGTGCCGTCCGGCACGTCGCCGAGCCGCTCTGCCGTCCACGGCCGAGCATCCCGAACGGGGAACTCCGAGTTCCCCGCCAGGGAAGGGTGTTCCCTTTCATTCCTGAAGGAGAACACCATGTTCGCAATCCCTGTAACGAGAGCGTCGCGCCCGGTCGCCGTGTTGCTGGGCGGCTCCGGCCATGTCCGGCCGGCCCCGCGCACACCGGCCGTGCCGGCGTTGTTGAGGCCGCGGCCCATCGCTCCCGAGCACTCCCGCCGCGGTTCCGAGTCCCGCGCGGCAGGCGGCTGATCATGTCGATCAGCCTCTACCGCCGGCGCATTGCCGCCACCGTGATCCAACTGGCCAAGGACGATCCGTCCCTGGTCAAGGAGGTGATCGCCCGCTTGCGAGAGTCGGGCGAGATCGAAGCCGACGA
>Ga0058869_1005266_pt1 | contig 17318 bp, 5 predicted proteins | sample TNRReaAaerobiRNA_FD_61086 | JGI IMG/M metagenome (GOLD analysis project Ga0058869, IMG submission 61086) | Wastewater treatment Type I Accumulibacter community from EBPR Bioreactor in Madison, WI, USA - TNR Reactor, Time I- 292min-Aaerobic_... | ecosystem: Engineered > Bioreactor > EBPR >...
GTAAAGCACATCGAAGCCCTTTCGCATGTCGGCTGGCTTGCTGTAAAGAAAAACTTTGGTGGCTTCTTCCAGTCCAAACAGACTCATGCAAAAACTGAAATTTTCAGCCCACTTGACATTGAAATTTCCAGCACCTTGGATGTTTTGGAGGTGTTCAAATCAATTTGTTCAAATGATCCGACTTCGCTTACCTGGCTTAACTTCCATTTGGAAATCCAATAATTGAATTTCGGCTCGCTGAATTTCTGTTCAGCTAAAAATTGCTTTTTTGATAATCCGGACTTTTGCCACAACTCAATGGCAGCATACATCTCTTCTTTTGTGTTCATATCCTTTTTTGAGCACTAAAATCGGCCACTTCTAACTCCCAGAAAAGACGTGGTTAGTCGGGTGGATACGAATATTCGTACTCAATTTATGTACAATTAGCGGGGAATGTGCATGGCTCGATAACATCATCAAGAATTACAAAACAAAAAAAGCTTTCGGAAAATAATTCAGTAATTTCAAATTCAACTGGTCTGAACTAGCAGTTTTCATCATTCCGGAATCGGAAATCAGAGGTGCAATTAAGTTTGAAATGGTGGGTCAGTTGGGTGTAAAATATTCATAAATCCACATTACCATTCAATAATTTTCTCGTAAAGAACTTTCTCATCAGGATCAAAAACGATTTCCTTTACTGGTATTGCATTAGTTTTCAGAATGAAAGAATTTGCCTCCACTTTCTTTGGAAAGAATCTTTTCGGGACAAGATGTGTTTCGGCAATGATTTTCCCTTGATCAAATTCCTTAAGTACACAACTATTGCCTACCGCGTAATTACAACGGAATAGTGAAATGATATTTCCCGTTGTATCAAATTCAAATTCTTGAAGATAACATTCTTTGAGCTTAATTGTAGTAAGCTTAGTTAGGTAAAGGCCAGACTCATAAGTAAAAACCACAGAAACCCCCTCTGTTATTAAGTGATTTATAATCCTTCCATTTTTTACCTTACTCATAAAGTTAATATTATTTGCTATTAGATCAATCATAGCCTCGCTTAAATCAGATGTATCCAAGAATGAGACAAATTCAACATCACCTTTTACCAATGAGTTTCTTATTGAATTAGTTGTATCATAAGTTTGGTAATATATTTTAGGAATATCACAACTATCAACTGAATATTGTGCTTGTAATTCCGCCTGCCACCACAACATAAATGCAACAAAAAAAATAAGCTCTATTTTCATGGTCTAATTTGTGTTGTACTGAGGGACACAGCAGCAGGTGTTCCGTTGTTACCTTCAGCCGCTGAAAATACTGTTCCTGCGAAGCCATTAGGAATAGCTGCTCCTGTTGCATCTGTGCGTTGGCTTGGGGCATATGGGACAGCATTTGTATTTAGAGGTATTCTATTGTCATTTGCAGGAACCCTGGCAGAATATATTGGATTGTCTGTGGATGTAAATATCATTGTTGTCGGCCCGTAACTTCTTTGTGGATCTTCAATCCCAAGATCAGCACCGCCAGCACTATAATAGCGCTTATAAAATCCCAAGTTTTTCCTGGCTGTGTTTGGAAGATATTCCACTGATGTTGCAATGCCAGTAGAAGTAGCGCTGGTTGCTATGTTTCGTGTAGTAACAGTCTGTGGCCTTGGCAGATTCCCTCTCTCTGGTAGATCTCGCGAATCAAGGTGGAGTACTGACCTTCTTATTTGAGCATCCAATGGAGTTCCCCCAAATGAGGTCGTCCTGTTTGTTTGTGATGTGCTAACATATTGCTTAACAAAATTTCCAGCCCGAGTCTCATCTACTCTAGAATTATGCACTGTTACTGTATTTGAACTAGCCCCATTAGTACTTACCATTTGAACAACAGTCTTATACAAGTTACCTGCTGCATTAAAATAATCTGTTCTAATAAACTCTTCAAGTCCATCTATATCTGATGCCCAGATAGGCTTATTCCCTGCAAACTGGTATGGAGTGTACCATGGATAATCTTTTGCAAGTGGATCTACAGATAAAAACTTACCTAATCTTTGATCATAAACTCTCATCCCGTAATCCTGCTGATTTCCCGCCCCCTTCACCTCATTATCATTCTCCTTACCATTAAACCCGAACCTATAACCCTCCTGATCATACACCAATTGTTGATGAATGTTTCCATCCGGGCAAATTGCTGCTCCTGGGTTGGCACCTTCTTCCCAGACCATTTCGCCATTTACCAGCTCAAACATGCAGGCTTCCATAATCTGAGTTGAACTGAGCTGATCAAATTGAGGGTAAGCAGCATGCAAGGCGGAAATCAATCCCGGATCATCAATATTTTGATTTTGCATTAGATATTCAGCATAAAATGCTCGCAACTCTGCACAAGGAAGACAATTCTCGGGTGTTGGCACATAACGAGGCAGGGTAAAACTGCGCTGAGGCATTAGCATACCAAATGGATAATAATCCTGTTGGTTGCGCGGAATGGCATGAAATACATTTTCATCTTCAATAACCTGACCAATTTTTACATCAGAAACTGTTGCAAGTACATTACCTAAATGGTTGGTCAATTCATAGGACTTAACCCCTTCCTTGTATAACAGCAGATTTAAGAAAGAGCTCATGCTGACTGGTTTGGGGAATAATTGTGCGTCTTGCGCATAAAGTCCAAGCCGCGAACTCCCATAGAGGTGATTCTCTGCCAACTGCAATTGAATGGTCCCTTGCTGGGTATAAACGGTGAGCACATTTCCCTGGGCATCTCGCACATACCAGGTGTTGGTGGTATCCGTTCCCTGATACATCCGTTTTCCTGTTCGATTGCCTGTTGCATCGTAATAATATTTCAATTGGGTGCCATCTATCTTCACAATGCTGTCGATCTTACCATAGGGTGTCCAGTATATGGCATCAATGTCCTCAGCCTTATCCCTGGTCAGGTTACCTGATTCGTCATATTCATAATTCTCATACAATTCTCCCCCCGCCACTTCATCATGGTCATCAATATCTACCGAATAATTGCCAATGCCTACTTGGTCATTAACTTTTCTTAAACGATTTTTACCAGGGATATATTTATATGTAAGACTGTCCATAAGAGGTTCAACAGAAGAACCATTGCGAAGATAACCCAAAATATTCCCATTCTGATCATAACTTACACGTTCCTTATAAGCTTCCAGGGCTTCGGTAGCTGTCCATGTTCCGGTTTCGGGGTTAATGCCCGACCAGGCATCCATACCGGTTAAACGGTTTAGCTGGTCGTAAGCGTATGCATAACCGATGGTATTTGATTCATTGGTTTGCACCTGACTTAAGCCAACAGTCATATGGCGAATATTGCCATTGTAAAGCGAAGGGGAAGCCTCATCAAAGTCGGTTCCTGAATAGATCGGTTCAGGTGACTTAAAGCCTTCTTCGTTTCGCCCTATGGCCAGGTAATCGCCCTGGTAATAACCCAAAGAATACCCATAAACATCGGCTGAGACCGACTGGTCTAATCCATCTGCTCCCGGATCAGCAGTTTTGTCCAATAAGGGGCTGTTCACGCTTTTTATCCAGCCCTGCAAGGTATACACGTAATCCTGGCCTTGCACTCCATCTCCGATGATGGTGCGCGCCAGGGGACCATGCGGGTAATATTGATAACGTGCGTCGGTGCGATAAACGATTCCGTTGCGGCTGCTTTCAGATTCTTCCAACCGGTTGTCTGCATCATAAATATACCGCTGGAAAAACTCATCCAGACTGTCTGTCTGGTATTTTACCTCATTTACCTTGCCACTGACAAGATCATACTCGTAGTCGATGCGTTTATATTGATGGCCGATCTTGGCCAGATATCTGTTTGCCTGTATTAATGTTTTTACATTTCCGCTGATATCGTAACTGTAATGGCTGGCATGATTGTATTGGTCATTAGCCTGGGTCCCCTTGTTATAATATGCAACCGAAGCTACACGTGAACGTAGATTTTCCTGTCCGGCTGGCCCAAAGCTTTCCTGAACATCTTCAAAGGTGGCTATATCGTAAAAGGTTCTTACCACATTTCTGCGCAAGTTAACCCATATTGCTTCCCAATAAAATAATACCTCTGAAGAAAGAATGCTATATTCATTAATTGGGTTTGAAGCAACCAACTCCCCAACTTCTATAATACGATTCAAATCATCATATTTGGTATAGCTATAAACATGAATTGGAGAAACGCCATCTCCCATTGCCAATTGTTTGGCACTTTGGCTGAGCACCAGTCTGCCCAAATGATCGTACCAGAACCGGGTTACACCGCCATCAGGGGTCTCCTGTTTAATAACCTGATTCAGCGAATTATACCAGTAATGCGTTTCGTAAGTATGTTCCGCGAAAAATGGTTGATTTAAAATGGGGTCTGACCTGTGGTTGATCACCTGGGTTAATTCATTGGGTTCCGTAATTAATTCAACACCTTCAGGAGGAACTGTTTTAGCAAGGTTACCCGCCTGATCATAAAAATACAAGGTAAAATGATGGCTCCGCTCTTCTAAGGTGGCCGTAAAAGTTTCGCTAAGTGACAGACATGTATTGGTGTATTCCCGGATAAAATTGGTTCTTTGCTGAGCCTCCCATTCCTTCCTTACGTTTAGTACATTGGCCATGGCCATCTGGGTAACTTGGTCCATGCAATCGTCTTCTGTTGGATTGATTTCAGAGAAGTTTCGGTTACAGGCCATAGCAACAGAATTATTGCTTAAATGCAGATAAACAGGATGGTCTGGATAATCAATGCCGTAAGGATTCGTTAACGGATCACGTTTTACGATATACTCCTGGCGGGGAACAACAAATTGATAGGCAAATGGGTCCCATTCCCCATCATGACATTGCCTGTACAATGCAAGGTATTGTCTGAAGGTAAGATTCCACTCGAAGGTAGTATTTAATTGACTGGCAAGCAGGAGCGGATAGTTTGCCTGCTGCCCAAACTGGCTGTGGATGTTCTGAATCGCATTTACAAGATCATCGCAATTGCGGCAAACCTCAGGCTCACCGCTGCATTGATTACCCCTAGGACCAAGTTTGAGATTTGCCTGCTCAAGATCGCTGCAATTTGCAAACATGGTAAACCAGTCACAGAAGGTTTTTTGCTGATTCATTACCTTATTTAGCATAGATGTAATCTTTTGCTGGTGAGCCTCCAAATTGGCAATATTCGGATTAAAATCTGCGCGGCCATAATAATGCATATTAAACCTTAAAATACTATTTCCAAGTACAAAGCATTCTTTCTCACAATAAGAGTTATAGCCTCCGAGCAGTGCTGCAGCCTGGTCATTTGATTCTAAACACTGTGATGCCCGGGTAAAGAATTCACAATAGGTCAACCTGGTTTTAAATTGCAGATTGGCCTGAAGGGTAAATGCTATGTAATATTCATCGCCCGATAGCCCCGGATTGCTTTGGTTAAATTGATCTATAAAGCCCTTTAATGCCTGACAACTCATAACCTGTTCCACCGGCTGGGGTATAACCAGTGCCTCCGGACAAATCCTGTCGGCAATCAGTGTGACAATTTGGGAGTGGTCATTACAAGTGCTTGAATGTCTGACTGATGTCCCGTTTTCATCAATTCTGATTAAATCATCCAATGTGGCATTAGCTTCACAGGTCTGGTAACCGAATAACTGCCCGATTTCAACAGGGTCATAACACTCAAATAAGATATCAACATAATCACAAAGATCCCTTTGCGGGCTGACATAAACCCTGTTTAAATATCCAACAATTGCAGATGGATTTACAGTCAGCCTATCCGGGTCATTGCCATAAGAGCCTGCAGGTAACACATACTGGTCCATATTGGCTACTGTTACAATTTGCTGATTGATCCTTTCAACAGCATGCATGGAACGCCAGGAGTCGATCAGCCTTGCTAGTCCGCGACAATCAGGTTCGGCATCTTGCTCCTGACAAAGATTGGCATGTTCAAGTATTTGATCCGCCTCCGTTTCTCCAAAGCAGGCAATCAGCCTTTGTTGGTAAAAACTAAATGGGTAAGAAAATCCGAGCACACCATTCAAATGCTTGTTCAGTTGGCCACAGTACTCTCCAGGTGGAACGCTTTGTGAACAGGCTCCCAAGTTTTCAATCAATTCACGCAAGGCCATGCAATTGACCTGCTCCAAGGTATCAACAGGGAGTTTGCTAAGACCGGTTTGATCCATCAGCCCGCAACTTTCGATAAATTGAACGTAGTGACTAAAAGTCAGGTCCAATTGGGTGAATTCATTTAAGTAACTGGTCAGCTCGATAGAATAACCCTGCTCACCAGGCTGGATTCTTGTAAGATTAAAGTCGTTGATCTTTTTAGACAATTCCAAACAATAATCGTTTGGACCATCAATGGTTTGGGTTTGCTCATCCGGCTGAACCGAAACAATACTTGTGAGAAGTTCTTCAGCAAAATTCTCCCCACCGCAGTCAACAAGTAATTTGGAGTAATCATCAAATGACAATGAAAAGCCGTTTCGATGATTCAAATAAGCCACCCACAGAGCGGATCGATTGTTCTCAGGATCTGAACTATCGAAGATTTTCTTTTCAAATCGGTGATTAAAATCCAGCATCTGTTTTGCAAGACCAATACAATCCAGACACTGGTTACATTCAAGTACAGGCGGCAATTCAATTGGCGGGTCAACAGACAAACAATTTTCAGGGGATTCATCACATAAGTTTGCTAACAGATCCAGGTCCTGCTGGCTGATTTTTTGTCCGTAAATTTCGCTGATATATTCCGATAAAGTAGTTGCATCACCCATATACCCATTAAAAGCATTTGATAAATTATCTAACCTTGTACAGATACATTCATCTGGTGGCAAAGCGGTAACAGGTGTAGTTCCAACTGTTTGCATCATGCCATATTTACCGGGCATGCTGATCAGAAAGTCTCCACATTCCAGATTTGAAGGGCTGATATTTAAAAGTTCCTCCAGCACATCCTGGAAGCTCCTGCAAGGCTGACCATTAACCATTACTGAAGGACGGCCATCCGGCAAAGAGGTGGCCCCATTAGGATGTAACAAATCGCCGGCCCGACTGCAAATAGCCACAAGGGCATCCTGGAGCTGTACTTTTAATTCCAGGGTGGTTTGCTGATCAAAACAACGCTCTAATTCTACTATCCAACCTTTAGCCATCCCTTCGCATGATTCTGTAATGGATTTGGCAAGTAGCTCATTGCCCATCTCATTGGCTTGCTGTTCATCCTGGGGCTGTTCGGCTCCCTGTTGATTTAAAAGCATTCTACGGTAAAAATCATCTGAAGCGGCTCTTGGGGTGGCCCAATGGAAGAAATTGTAAGTGATCAATGAGCTACCGTTATTAATTTGAGTTGTTCCATTAAAATCAACATGGTTCATCATACCTTGTCCGGTCCCGCAATTATTTGAATTACTATAATCTAATCCTGGTCCGGCTTCACCTGTAAGTTCCCTGCCAATCAATCCATTGCTTTTGCCCAGGCAAATTATAGTTGATTCGCGCATTACATACATCACGCGTTTGCGAAGCGTGATGTATAAACTTTTAAACATCTGCCATGCCCTGTTCTTATCCGCCTGACAAAATTCCTCATCAAGAAGGTTTCCGGCGTCCGGATCACATAGACTGGATTTTTCACAAAGTTGCACAGCAACCAATTCCCAGATATTTAAGCCACTTGATGTATTGTTATTATCAGCCATAGGCACTGAATTCATGAACGCCCTCATTAATAAATAAGGCGTAATAGATAAACCGGTTATAATTTGCCCACTCAATTCAGTTTGAAAAAATGGGTCTGTCCCTACCTGACTTATCGGATAAAATGCATCAAGTTCTTCAGCTGCAAGGGGATTCAGATATCCTCCCAAACGGGCATCTTCAAAATTATCAATGGCCATCATCCGGGTTTCATAATCATTGTGCTCCTTGGTAATTTTGTCCTTACACCATTCATAGTATTCGTATTCAGGATGTAAGGGCAATAATACAGCAGCCCACTCAGGCTTGAAGGCTCTGGTGAACTCATCAGGGGTAAGTTCCCAGGGTTCAACGCCTTCAACAGTGGGGAGATTTACCAAAATCGGAGTTCCATCTGGTTCTTTATACACCAATTCTAAATTGGTATAATTTCTCGCAGTCGACCTTGATATTTCTGACCAATTGGTTACATTATGAAATCTTTTATCTAAAACATTGAACTGAAATTCACCATATTGATGATCTACTTCATATAAATCATTCTGATCATCATATTTCATCTTTGCATATTGCCCAAATGGTGGAGTAAGGTCAACAAGCATTTGGGTGAGCAGGCTCTCACATGGATCGTAGTATTCAGGATCGCAACTACCTTCACAGGCCTGCCTCAGGCTTTCAAAAGTTAATCTTCCTGTCACATATGAACCCAGGGTATCTGAATGTATTTCTTCCCATTCTTCGATAAAGTTGTTTATAAATTCCTCCTTCGCACCTGTTGCCATAATTGTCTGACACTGGTCGCAGTCAACTTCACAGTCCATTTGACCAATTCTTTCCAGCTCCTCATTTAATTGCTGTTCCAATGAACCACTGCATATTTGATTCTCTAAATAATCATTGTAAAACTGTTCAAGTTTCTCCTGGTTAACAGTAAGTCTTTTAAATACCTGGTATTGGCCGGGATCCATGTCCTGAATAGTAAATGAATAAGTCAATCCCTCTGGTGATTGACTGCAGGAATTTGCCAGAGATTCATAAGAGAAATTATTTTCCACGTATGGTAACCCACCATCGTTTAATATTTCGCCACATTCATCAGTTACGATAATTTCCAGATCATATGCACAATGATAGCAAACCCCCTCTGGTAAACACTCGGGGTCAGGTTCATATGAACCTCCAGACATGTTGTAATAAAATTCAACATCCCCCCTATCCGTTACAATAAGCGGTTGACTTGAAACCAATTCATTCTTGGAAAGGATTCCACTTTGCAACATATCTAAGACCATAGACTGCTTTTGAGGATAACTTTCCAGTGCATTCAAATTCTCGGGTACCTCACCAGCCAGATAGGTTGCAACAACCTGGTCTTTTTCATTCAGTAGAGAAACACTCACCTGCCTGTTGGGATCCATTACTGCATTTTTTTTGTAAAACCGAGCAAGTCCGGCCTCACTGCCAAACAAACGGTCAAGTTCCAACTGTGAAGGAACACCATAGAAATGTCTTGTATCCCGGCCATTGCCAAACCGAAATTTCTCTCCCGGAGAACTTGATTTAGTTTGCCTACCTGTTAAATCAGATGTATATTGAACAGTGGTAAAAGGAAAACCCTCTGCATCAGGCACAAACTTCATATATGGCTTAAGTGGGTCTGACAGTTTTTGATTTTGGTCAGAATAATATGCTCCTGCACCGGTACTGTTATCCAAGGGTTCTGCGTCAATGTTGCATTCCGGCATGTTTTCATACCCAAGGATATTGCCCTGAGAATTCTTATTGAACTGTGGGTTGTAATTCAGGTGATCCTTAAAGGCGGGGACCGGGAGTATTGTCATCGCTGCCCGTCCCATTTTGTCATAATGGGTCTCACCGATTACAGAAGTTTCTTCCGTATTAAGGTAACTCTGCTGCTGCCTGCTTCTTAACGTGCGATCGAAGTAATTAATCTGTCGTCCGGCCTTACCTTCTTCCGCAAAAATTACCTGGTATTCCCAGTTCATATCAGGTTGGTGCCCATCTGCTAAGGCAATAAAATCAGTGAATACTGAAGCATTGTCTGCATGAGCAGTACTCCAGGGAGTAACTGAACGGCCATCAACCGGGTGGTACTTCACTGCCCTAACTCGATACAAAAGCCTTCCCTTGGGGTAAATGGCAAAAAGACTGTAAAACGGGCTTCTTACTGTAACTCTTGATGCATTCCTTAAGAAATATGCATCTGCCTCCTGACCATTAATTTCATTGTTTACCATCAAACCGTATTCATTACTCTGGTCATCGAAAAAAGTCCACTCCAAATCATATTCATCAGCATCTGCCCTTAAATCCCAGCTGATGGTGTATTTTAAGGAAGGATCCTCTCCAACTTGAGGCTCAAGTGTAGAATGACTAACCTCAATGGCTTGCTCACACTCGAAATTTAAGGCAATGTCAATCAAAAGATTTTGATTGATTTTTAATGCAGCAATCAGAGCTATTTCAATTTCAGTTAGGTTTTGTTGAGTTTGTTGGGTTTGTTGGGTTTGTTGCCCAACCTCACCTTGCAATACGTTAGCAATTGCACTAAATACTCCTGTAATTCCTCCTGTGTATATCTCAAATGATTCAATGATTAAGCCGGCAGAAAATACATTGTTGGCGGTTCGTATCACTGATAAACCTTGCCAGAGGCCAAGTCTTTGGGGAGTATAAAACAAATCAATAGTATCATTCACTGATGTTAATACACTATCAAGATCATAATAAAGATGTTTTACACGAAGTCTTATGCTGACAGAGTCAGTAAATACAAAATCTCCAAAAGCTTCCAATTTAAATTCCGTAACAAACTGTCCATTATAAACCGTTTGAATATCTTCCGGGTCCATTATCGAAAATACCGGATGATGGATTTTTAAGGTGTCTCCCTCATCAATCTGATCTCCTTCCCATTGCAAATTATAGGTGAGTCTCCCACCGGTATTATAAGTTACGGTAGTTTGAGCTTGTACCTTGCCCAAAAAACCAATTAGAAAAAATAAGAAGTATAATAGTCTCATAAGCTTATGATTTATTGAAGCATATTGTAAAACTGATACCCTGAAAGCAATGGAGTAAGTTCAACCTTGTTATTGGTTCCCTTTTTAATGAATCTTGAGTAATTAAATTCGGGGAACTGACGTGGGCTATTAAAAAACTTCTGTTCGGTAAATTGAATTTCCAACCTGAAATGTTTCTTAATATTTACTCCGAATTCAGCTTCGGTTTCATAATTGATCTCATACCTTTTAATGTAAAGTGTGTTGATATCAAAATCAACAGAAACTGACTTTAATTCACCGTCCTTGGGCAGAATTAAAATGCGATTTAGATTCCCCTGAATGTTTACCAATAGGAATTTTGCATTCAGCTCCTCCAAAGCTTTGGGTTCCGGAATCTGAATCAACTGACGCATGTCCAGGTACTGATCCAGATAGATAATCTTTTGTTCATTATCAACGTTGATCGAATAGGGCTTCTGATACAATAACTCAACTTTTCCATACCGGCTGTATGCACTCTCCGCTGATCTGATGGCTCTGCAATTGTCAATAATCTCTGATGCAGTCTTTTCCTTATCGTAATAGTAAAGCATCTTAAATCTTAAATCCATGCCGGGACTATTGGCATACAAAGCACAAACCTTCCGGTACATTTCCATTGCCTCAACATTGGACGTAGCCTGCTTACCGGGTTGTGCATGGAGCTTACCGGCAATAATTAATATGAGCAGTAAATATTTCATTACAATCCTTTGATTAATTCCTGACGATGCTCTTTTAATGTGACAATTCCTCTTTCGGTTTCGCGTTTCACCCGAATTAATTTACCCTCTGAATCGTATTCATAAAAAGTTGCGTAGTTGTTTTCATCAAGGGTTGCATGCAAGCGCAATGTAAATGGATCATATACGAATGCTTTCATGTTCGACTTGAATGGGTGAATTCTGATATCATCAAAGAATACTGTTTGATTCTCTTCATTGGATAGTTTCACCTCTATTACCTGATCTGATGAACTTACATCAAAATAACCGTATATTCTTTGCCAGCCTTCAATGATTGGTCCTGAAGGGAAAAATTCAACAGGTGTACTACCCTCACCAAAAGATACTATTACCGGGGCCTGAATTCCTAAGCCCTCCTTACATGCAACCGTTGATTTAACCCATGCGCTGATTACATAACGCCCTTCAAGTGGTGAGAATTTCTTTATGCAATCTCCATTATCGAGTTTATAGACTCCATTCTCATTTCGCGTAATTTCATCGTTATAAGCGTCATTATTGATGTTACGACTGAGTATTATATTTGATTCACTGGGCAACTTCAATGAATGTAGTCCTGTATGGGCCTGGTCGGTGCTTAATTCAACAGTATTCTGTTGAGCAAGCACATTTCTAAAGCTCCAATGATCATCAAAACAAGGCTCACTTGCATCAGCATCCGTATCGAATTGGTAATCCTCAAAATGGTCATTGGCAATCTGCTGATATCTTGCATTGGAAGCTACGGCTGAATTCAGAGTACGGTTATAAGTAAACAATGCAGATGAGTACCTGTATAATGGGTCACGCTGCTCAACATCGTTCCCATTTTTATCCCTGAGGGTAACCTGAGCATCCCACTTCCATTTGGATTCGTCAGCTACTTTCTCTAATTTATTCCCATTTGAGCTGCTAAAATTCCAAAATGGACTCCAGGTAAGAAATTGCCCTTCCTGCCTGATATTGGTTGTGGATGTGCTCATGTTCCGATCACGTTCCTCCAAATAGGTATATGATCGATAAGGTCGCCATGTGCCTTTTAATCCTTTGGCATAGGGATTAACTGGCTGATCTAAAATATCGGGGTTCTCCACGCATTCTCCATCATTGCATGAAACACAGGAAAACTCAGCTGTGCTGATCTTTACAAAACGACCATTGAAAATAACTCCAATGTCATAGTAAATGTTTGTTATACCATCGCTGGAATGATACCTGGCAAAATCCTCACCCAGATAAGTCCCTTTTGAAACATCTACTAAATCCTGATTAGAGGAATTCTTTTGTCTTACATGCAGGTAATTATTTGCTGCCAGATTTGCTTTAAATAAACTACTAGCTCTGCCGTTATTAAGTATCCTGATCTTACAATTGCCAAATTGAACCGACAAACCAGGAAACAGTCCAGATACGGGTAAATATTCAAGTGGGAAATTGGTTGTAATAAATGTTCTGTCTGACTCTGAAATACTCATGTTTGAGTGCGATTCAAAAAACGAGAGCAATTCATTTGTCGAGGTAATAGGTGTATCTCCAAAACCATAATTAAGGTAATGAATAACAGCATCTGTAAGCAATGCCCCGATCTTATTATTGGCTTCACAGGTGGTTGATGGGTTGATCAGATAAGTCCTTGGCTGAGCAGGTGAGGGACCTCCGATATCACTGTTCCAATGATCATATCCCGAACTGCTTGGATCCCAGTAATTTTGCTGCAATTCTCCTTCACCTTCCCAAATATCAAGGCCTCCTCCTGTATACAAGCACATTTGCTGAAGATCAACCGGATTGCACTGCTTTTGAAAGACTTTTCCACATTCAATTTTATTATAATCGTTGTATTCAATTGCAGTTGCTGCCAACACCCTATCAAGATCCTCCAGTTCAAGGCGGTTATTTTTTATAGGATATTCATAAGTTACAATTGTCGCAACATCCGATCCAAAGAAGTTTCTATTTCCGCTTCGAAGAATCTTTATTGCAAAATTTCCATCACCCAGTGGCACACCATTAGCATTACAAATGTACTTACTGTTATTTTTTGTAAGTACGTAATATTTGGCAGGTAACGGCTTAAAGAGTGTTGGATTTAACGAATTAAAAACTTGAAGTTCATCTCCTTCAACAAATAAGTTTCCAATTCCACTCGGAATAATCCCATCCTCTAAAGCAACATCAAGTGCATACAATCCGGAGTTCCTGCTTGCCAGGCCCATTTGAGAGTATCCCCAATACGCAGGAATTTGTATGTTAAAGTATTTATCGTTGTAACCGTTGTTCACACTGGTTAGAACTGGTCTGCAAGTTTCCTTATCATACAACAGATTTTCCGTAATTACTACACTTCCATTAGCCGTTGTGGTAACTGTTTTATCTAATATACCCGCCTTTTTTATATACTTAGTCACAACAGCAGTTCGGGTATTTTGATTAACCACAGAGAATAATGGAAGAGCTGAAGCAAAAGCCAATACAGGAGGAACTGCCAGAGTAGTAAGTTCATAATTAATCATAACTCCGGGGGTAGTTGTCATCGAATTATTCTGATTTAACTCCTGGAATATGTCAATATCAACACCAATTACACTGGATTGGATATTACTATTTTGATCTACTGTTTGTACAATATTTGATGGAGTTGGTTTGATTGTACCTGACTGATTCTTGTAGAAATATTCTGTTTTATTAATTAAACTACCAGCTTTATCAAATGACTCAACAGAACGGGGCTTCCCGTGCATGTCATTTACAACTATGCTGTGGCCCTGGATGGCAGTAAAGAATGTTGGAAGATCAATATTGAAGAATTTTAAAGGGTTTCTTAAATAATCTGCAACATCGATTTTGGTACTAAGCGTATAGGACGGATAGTCATAGGCTGTGTAATACCTGTTTACTGAAAAGCCAGTATTTTTAGAAGAATTATTTCCAAAGGGGGTTATTTTAACATGAGAATAACCTACAGACGCAGAAGGGTAAAGCTGCTCTCCCAGTGGGTCTTCAATATAATAGAACTTATTGGGGGCCAGTGCTACCTTTTCTTCGATTGAGGTTGGAACCTTACCTAAGAATTCCTCAATTCCCACCATTGGTTCATAAGATGCTACACCAGATGAGTAAGTGCCTCTTGAATCCGGTAATTCAATATCATAATCATATTCCTGGCCATATTCAATAGTTGAATACCCAACTTCAGAGTCATCCTTAATAGTAACTTTACTTACCCGATGGCCTCCTCCATACTTGGTTCTATCAGGATCCTTCAACCTGATCCATGATTTAGTTATATCAATAGTATTGCATTTTTTATGTTGCCTTACAGAATTTTTATTAAAGTTCAGAAATAACTCCTTTATGTCCAGAAATTGCTGCTTTAAAAAATTTGCTGCATTAACCGGATTCATGTTTTCAAAATCCAAATATCCACCTGGATAAGCCAAGTCTGGTAATTCAAGTCTTAACGTTTGGAGTCCGGCGAAGGCAATGGGATTTATCTTGCTATCCTCACCTGATAAGTTCTTAATTCTTATCCAGCCGATGGTACGTGTCCCGTCCTGAAATACTCCATAATTTTGAATTTTGCAATAACCTTTCACACGATCAAAAAATTCCTCACTATTATTTAAATCTAGACTGCAGTCGAAATAAATATTATCACCAAGGCCAGATAAGTACTGATTAAAAAAAATCCTCCCTGTTTGATACTGGTTGTTGCAGCTCCAAATACATGGTATTATTTGGAGTTATGGAAAGGGGGGCGATCTGATGGAGTTTGGTCCGTGTGGTAGGAAGCGATTGCGGATTATCATTGTTGTCAAATCCCAAAATCGGATACATAATACCAGCTGGCTTGTCCATCACGTAAGCATATGTATCCGACTCATATTCAATTTCGATAACTGCTTTTGAGGGCAGGGTAATTGTCTTAAGTTGCCCGGCCCTTGCATTTTCATTAGCTCTTTCCGGATTCTGTTCGGCGTAAGGAAAATCCCTGTTGCTTAATCCACCGTTGTGTTCCGGCTTGTAATTTCCCCAGCGATCGTTGTATCTCTCATTATAGCCATCATCCTCATAATATGTAAAGGAGTAGCCATTGAGCTTTCCTTTTCGGTTTTTACCATAAGTGAAGTATACTTTCTTTAAAGTAAGTTTTCCGTTATTACCCGGCTCACCGTCACCGTTTAGTAGACCTTTGAATAATTCCTGACTATATTCAAATATAATGGTTTTTATCGGAACCGCGCTACTTGAATGTGCTGCGATATCTGATTTTGAGAATACCTGAATGCTGTCAAGTCTTTTTATTCTATTACTCCCATTTCCTCCATGCTCGCCACCCGATTCCAAGCCATCAGTTCTATTAGCTGATGTATAAAAAAGTGCAATCTGATTCTTTGATTCAATGGAGTGAGTATACCATATTTCCTTTTCTCCATATATATAACTTCCTTTGGTATCATTATCTAATACCTTAAAACCCGGGTTATTGTTTGCTTCTAAATGGGGGGTTCTCCATTTAAAATTTCCGTAAGCTTTTGAATAATTAAATTTCACCAAGTTTCCGATATCATCATCTGTTAATCCATCCCCATTCACATCAACATAGTCAGGTGATGCAACAGCAGTTAATAAATAGGAATGCGCATATGGAGGTGTCTCAGTTGCCTCAAAGAAATAGTCTCTCCCATTTTTATTTTCAACCGAAGCGTCTTGCGGGGTATATAATATCGTATTCAGATCATGATCCAAGCCATCCTTGGCATTAAATGTGACCTCCCTTTTCTTAACATTGTATGCTGGTATTCCGAAAATGTATCTGATACCCTGATCCCCAGTAATAGTAATCTCAGAAATTTGATCCATAGGATGCTCAAGTCTGGAATAGTTTTTAATCAGGCTTTTGTTAATACTTCCAAATACCAAAATATTTTCTGGGTATGATTGAATGTTTTTGATCAAAGCAAACTGATCAGCCTGACTTGCATCCAAGTACGTCATTAAGGTATTTGTGGGTATTCGTTTTTGTTGCATAAAGTCATCCGCAGTTCGGTTATCTGAGAATTTCCCATCAGGCAATAACATACTTAAAACTTTATTGTTGCTATGCTTTACAGCACTAATAGCACTTGACTCAGATAAATTAAACGGAAGGCAGGAAAGTTGCTGGGTGTTATAAAAATATGCCGGTTGAAATTCCCGATTCGAATTATTATAATTCTTAAAAGGCGTGGAGGATTTTGTGTGCCATTGTGTAGTTGTATTAAAAGTAAGAGCAACATTAATATCAACCCCAAGGTGAACCAAATCTCCTCCCCCTCCTTCAAATCCAACATTAGTTCCATTGGAAAATGAGGTGTTCAAAGGTTTTCTAAATGTTCCAATTTCTGATCTTTTTATGCGAAACTGTCCGCCTACTTGTTGTGCCATCACATTGAAAATATCTGAAGCCATATAAACAGGAGATAGCTTTGTTGTAAATTTATTAAGAGGTATGTTCTTCTCCTTAACATAATCTAATACATCTCCCTTAGATCCATTTTGAAGATATAAACTACCGTATGATTCTTCTTCAATTACTTTCCTTGATAATCTTTGTTCTGAGTAAAATGCTCTTAATCCATAGTTTGGATGCAAAAACTTAACCGCTCCTCCACCGGTGATTCTGGCGGTTAGACTTGAACTAACAATTGGATAGAATGCGGCTGGCATTGAGGGAGTATAGCCAAATGAAATTGATCCGCCTTTAGATTCAAGTACTTTACCCTTTCTATCAACTTCCGGAGGTCCGCCATCGCTCCGCTTAATAGTTT
>Ga0058869_1054875_pt1 | contig 17159 bp, 5 predicted proteins | sample TNRReaAaerobiRNA_FD_61086 | JGI IMG/M metagenome (GOLD analysis project Ga0058869, IMG submission 61086) | Wastewater treatment Type I Accumulibacter community from EBPR Bioreactor in Madison, WI, USA - TNR Reactor, Time I- 292min-Aaerobic_... | ecosystem: Engineered > Bioreactor > EBPR >...
TTTTTTGCGGGGAAGCCGTACCAACTACTGGGTTAGGATTAACGCCAATGCTCTGAATATTAGAATATTGGAAACAAGACGGACTGGTAAACGAGGTTACCTTAGCACGATAACAGTAGGTTTCCGTTAAGGGTGAGAAATTGTAGATAGTGGACGTTTCCGTTGTTGCGTTGAAAGCCCCCACACAGCCTCGTTGTTTTTCCCAAACAATAGTACCATATTGATCATTCAACATCAAACTTACAATACCGGAACCGCAAAATTCAGCTGTGTTAGGTGGGGGTATCGTCCCGCCTCTGGCTTTATGAATATTAATAAAGATTGGTGCAGAGAACCGCTCACAGTTCGTTGGTGAATTAATGTAGGTAATTTTTGCCCTGAAACAGGTTGGGGTGTTAACAGAACCATTAACATTATTACCGGATAATCCTGTCGGTTGATACACTAAATTCGGCAAACAAGGTCCGTTAGCAACCTCTGCCTTTTCCCATGTAACAGTTAAAGGCGTATTCGGAGGGGATACCGTAAGATTAACAAATCCTGAATTACAAAACTCTGAAGCCGGATTAGCAGTTACCGAAATGGGCGTAGCTGCTATAAAATTACTTAAAATATTAGAAGCCGGATTAAAGAAAGTATTACCACATCCTTGAGTTAATACCATGACCCTTGCCTGAACGGTAAGCATATTTTTATGCAAATCAAACCATGCACTCGTTTGAGCTGCCGGCACGGTAAAATCTCTGTACATACCCGTACCAAATGTGCTGGTCGTATCAATTACCACGCGATACCCGGTAATCATGCTTGCTTGAAAACCAGCCGGAGCCGACCAAGAAACAGTAGCACCGGAACAAGGGAATCCACCGGCAAATAGTACAGGCGGCGGAACTAACTGCGGTGCATCGGGATAGGGGGTCAATTCTAAGTCATCAATGGCTAAACTGGGTTGATAACAATTATCAGGTAAATCTACAATTTGCCATCTGAGGGTAATAAATTGTCCGGGAGGGATACCCGGGTGAGCTAAAACCGTTTCTCGATTATTGATATTAATAGGTTGCTGTCCGTCTAATTGAGTAAAATTAGTGCCACCACAAGCGTCATTACCATTATCACCCGTTACGTCTAAGTCTAAGTTGGGTATCCAGCCCCCACCTAATAAATCAGGAGGCGGAGAACCACCGGACATCATCCAACCGAAATTATGGCGTTCTAAGCGACCTAAATTATCACGCATAGACCATTGTTGCGCCTTAAACCGAATTCTAACGCACTTAATGGTTTGTCCGGTATTATTTCTAAACGTTACCCCATAATAAACAACGGGATTCGTTCCATCTGCTCTCGCTCCAAACGAAAAGTTGGAACTACCTCCATTACTGGCATAGCGATAGACTCCCGACTGAAGATAATGTGAAAAGTTAGTATGATCTACCGTATTTCGAGCAACTATATCTCTAAGTGGTCCCAATGGAACTCCACTCAACATATAAGGGCTGGTTCCGGGTAATTGAATACCTTGAGGTAAGTCATCAAAATTAACTACCACCGGTGTATTGGGAGCACCTAAAGAGACCGCAGTCTGCCCATAACTCTCCCCATAGCCCAGCATTATCACTAAAAATAGTGATAACCAAGCAAAAAGAGCCGTATTCCGGGATCGGATGACCGGCGGATAGGGATCGGTTTGAAATCGAGTAAAAGATTGTTGCATAAAAAAATGATTTGAGGTTGAAAAATGGATTCGGTTTAGTTAAACTTTTAACGCTGTGTAGCAAAGAGCGTACCAATGCTTAAAAAATTAACTATAACACGCAATTTACTATAAAATCGGAAATTGTCAAGGATTTATTCGGTGAAACGCCCCTTTTGGTTCACCTTCTTTGTCCTAAATTTCATTAAAAAAAATGGCGACCCTATTTTTTTCTAATTAGCCATATAAAAACATGCGTCTATAAATTACTTAACGCAACCTATTTCGGGTTTTAGCAAGTCGTATTATGATAAACAAATAGCACGATAATTACATCAATATTTATGGATTTTTTTAGCGATTATTTGCCAAAATTTTATGAAATGAAGCCCTAATTTTATATAATACCAACAGCGGTTAAGATTAAATCACAACCGGTTCAACCCTATTTTGAGGCTGAACGCTTGTTAAGATTTATAAATTATTTAACTCCGATTGTGCTAAAAATTATAATAAATACCATTTTTAACACCAATAATCCAATTAATCATTCAAGCATTCCGAAATTAATTAGCTCGAAGAGATTTTGTATTTTTAACACCAAACACCATCATGTTTCATTAATAAACTACTTAGATCGCATTCGCTTCAGATGTTCATCTTGCTCTTTGGCGTATTGTTCCAACGACATAGAAGGGACTGAACGGATGATCGGTCTTTTGCCCAAAATTTCTTTCATATAATCTGCCTGCGGGATATAACCGATGGATTTCTCCAAGGGTTGACCGAAAGCCTGCGGATGTAAATACAAACCTTTATTTTCCGGTTCTTTATTTTTCTCTGCTTGAAACGGATAAGTTTTCATATAATTATCATTACGTACACCATAGAGTACCCAACTAACTTTCACGTTAGGTTGATTGGTTTGTACTTCAAAACTATTGTTGACAAATTCTTTAGATACAATAGCCTGCGCAAATACATTCATACATGTAAATTGATAGCGAAAATCTTTATTGATCACCCCAACATATTCCGGTAAGGTAACGGTAGCTTTACCATAACGATCCGTCATAACGATTCCTGCATAAATATTCAATGGTTCATTACTTTCCGGGCAAATATGCTGAAGGTATTTATTTTCGGGGTCTAAAGGGTGATCTGTTTGAAAAAGTTTAGCTCCCCCTACGATATTTCCGGTCGCACGAATCGAACCCTGCCCCCACACCGCCCAAGTAGAGCCATAACTTGCCCCCGTAAGGGTATCCCCTCGAACGCCGGCAGAGTTTGTCCCACTACTGGCGATTTGTCCCCACACACCGTAAACCGTCCCCGATGTACCCGAAGCCAAGCCTCTGATACCCGCCGCACCGTTATCACGAGAGCGGGATTCGCCTTGAACCCCGGCTGTTGTACCCGTTTGGGCAAAGTGTAACCCGTAAACACCTGTTCCTAACCGACTTCTGCCGTAAATGCCTAATTGTCTTGTTCCATGATTTTCACCCAACACCCCCGCAGAACTATCCGATACCCCATACGACCGTCCGATAACGCCAAAGCTACACTTGCCCGGCGTGCCTGAGGTGGTCGCCGCGATGCCATATACACCCGCCGCGCTGTCCTGCCCCGAATACGTCCACCCTAATACACCGTAGGTTTTACCCTGATTGGGTGCGGTAATGGTATTATCATTCGCCGCGATGCCACGCACCCCAACCGAGAAATCACGTCCGCCATCGGTTCGTCCTTGTACCCCGATACCCTGCTCCGCATCACCGATAGCCGTAGCAAAGCCCTGCACAGCGATTCCATTCGGAGCCGGATTTTCACCCAAAACGCCGAATTGCTGATCTGTAGTACATAAACCGTAAACGCCTGAACTTTTCAACCCATTACCCGAAACCCAGCCCTGCACGCCATGCGCCAAGCCTGTTGCCCCCATCGCATGACCACTTATCCCTGCCGAAGAAGCATATAAAGTACCGCTCAACGGATTGGTTTGAGTGGAATAAGTCGCCCCCTGCACCCCAAACGTAACCACACTTGTAGCAGAAGAAGCTCCAAAAACCCCCCTGCCGAAAGCGGTACTGCTTGTATTATAGCCCGAAACCCCCGCTCCGGAACCGGTTGTAGCCACTACGCCCGATACCGCTCCCCACAAACGACCCGCAGGATTGGCAGGTGGTAGATGGTTGGGTGAAGTTCCGGTTAAGCTATTGCTAATGCCCATGACCGCCGCACTGTCGGTAGCCGATGCCCGTAAAGCGATGCGTCGGTTACTGCCCCCCGAACCCGGCGCGGTAACAGTCATAAAATTATTCATATCCGCTGTCGGTAATGAGCCGGGAATCATGTTAACGTGGACTTGTATACTGTCATCTTGGATGATCGAAACGCCTAATGTATTGTTATTGGGCGTATAGCGCGCCAAATGTTTTACTCTGCCTGAAAATGAGCCTCCCCCGGGTGCATTGACCCAAATGGGAGCTAAACCCGCCCCGCGTGACTGCAAAAACTGACCATTCGTACCGGCATTGTTACCGGGCTTAAACGCGCCTTCCAAGCGAAAGTTACCGACCACATGCAGTTTTTCGGTGGGGCTACTGACCCCGATACCGACCCCGCGTTGTGCAAAACCATTCACATAAATCCCTGTGATAAATCCTATTAGGATGAACACATGTAACAACAGACGCTTCATATACCAAAATCTAATTTAAGCCCTTAAAATTACGGATTTTCGCGCGATTTGTACCGAAAATCTGTTCGGTATCAATAACGGTTGAATGAACGGCTGTTATAAGCGGGTGAACGGCATGGGGAGGAGGGGGGAATTTTTCTTGCATATTCCCGTTTATACGATGATTAAAATCGTTATTTTGCGCTATGAAGTTGGTATTACTGGTTTTGGCTTGCTTTTTCACTTCCGGTCTCTTCGCCCAAGATTTGAGTTTTCGATTCGGGTTAGGCTATGCTACGGGCTACAACCGTGCGGGTATTGCTATTGCATTACCGATGGATTTCCGGCTGAAAGTAGGCAAAATCGGCTTGGAAGCGGGTGCTTTCGTTTATTTTCCGCGAACCACCCAAAAGAAAACCGATGCCGGCAACGTTTACAATGAAAAATCCAACGTCTTGGAAGCCAACATCAATGCCAGCTATCTGTTACGTTTTCGTAAAAACGGCGTGGGGGTCTATCCGATTTTCGGCTGGAATACGACCTTTGACCTCATTGCTTCGGATCAATCTTACCAACGTAACAACAAAATACGCATGGGTTTAAATTGGGGCTTAGGAGTCCTGATCCCGATGTCGGAAAAATTCAGCTTTTGGACGGATATACGCTATTGCAATTCTTTTCAACAACGCACCTTGATCGGTCTGGGCTTTCAGTACCATTTTCCCGAAGGAAAGATCGAAGAGAATTATGAAGAATAAGAAACAACCGACTGCCGTTTAACGATAAAAAAAGAGCATTAAGCCAAAGAAAATTGCGGTACGGATCGGCTTGTATATCTTTACCCCATCATTCCTTACGACTTTTGAACAACGATTATACGATGTCCGATACCAACCGCGCGCGGGACTTAGTCTTAGCCCCTAATGAATACGCTTTCATTTCCGACCAAACGAAAGGAAATATCAACGTATATGTAGGTCCTTATAAGACTTCATTAGCCAACACCGACAAGCCCGTTGTCTTCAACAATTACTCCAAACGCTTTGAGGATAGTTCCTTAGAAGATTCGATACAAATATTTACCACCGCCCCCGAAGGCTGGTACATCGTATTGAAAAATCCCGAAGTCGCCGGTAAGCAACCCATCAACGGTACGCCCAGCAACCTTGCCCAACTGAACATCGGTCGGAAAGTCAACATTCCGGGACCCGCTTGTTTTGCTTTGTGGCCCGGACAGATGACCAAAGTATTACAGGGACACCATTTGCGGTATAATCAGTACCTCATCGTGCGGGTTTATGATGAAACGGAAGCCCAAGCCAACTGGTCAAAAGCCGTCATTAAATCCAAGCACGGAGAAACGCCCGAAACCGAACCCGCCTCTGAAATACCAGAGTTAACGATGGGAAAACAGCTGATTATCAAGGGTTCTAATGTGTCGTTTTACATTCCGCCGACGGGTGTGGAGGTCGTTCGGGATGAAGATACGGACGATTACGTGCGGGAAGCCGTTACCTTAGAACGCATGGAATACTGTATCCTCTTGGATGAGAACGGCGAAAAACGCTTCATGCGGGGACCATCGGTGGTCTTTCCCGAACCCACGGAGGAATTCATCATCATGGATGGTCTGCGGAAGTTTCGGGCAATCGAACTGAATGAGTTAAGCGGTTTGTATGTAAAAGTGATTGCTCCTTACGAAGAAAATAAGGTCAAATACAAAGAAGGAGATGAACTTTTCATCACGGGTAAGGAACAGATGATATACTATCCGCGCCCCGAACATGCGATCATTAAATACGGAAAACAAGAAAAAATCCATGCCATCGCCATCCCTGCCGGTGAGGGGCGGTATTTCTTAAATCGCAAGTCGGGGACGATTGAACTGATGAAAGGTCCTTGTATGTTCTTACCTGACCCGCGTGAGGTAGTCATCGTTCGGCGGGTACTTGAACCGAAACAAGTGGAACTCTGGTTTCCGGGTAACACGGAAGCCTTAGCCTACAACACCCGTTTGAAAGAAATTCAAGCCGAAGAAAACGCTGATGATTTTGTTACTGACGCGGAATATCTGAAACGGAACGCGCCCGAAGGTGCTTTTGCCCTATCGGAAGCGATGCCTGCCGCGCCCCTCCGCAGGGAAAAAGAAAAGGCTTCCAAAAAAATCGCCAGTGAAAAATTTGACCGTTCGCATCAGTTTACCCCGCCACGAACCATCACTTTAGATACCAAATATGAAGGCGCGGTAAACATCAACGTATGGACGGGTTATGCGGTTTTGGTTACTTCCAAGACGGGCAACCGAAAAGTAATCGTAGGTCCGCAGTCGTATTTATTAGAATATGACGAAACCCTCCAAGTGATGGAGCTTTCATCAGGCACACCTAAGAATGATTATTATCCCATACGTACCGTATATCTTAGGACGTTATATAATAAAGTCTCGGACGTTATTGAGGCGGAGTCTTCGGATTATTGTAAAGTAGATATATCACTTTCTTACCGCGTTAACTTTGAAGGTGATCCCGAAAAGTGGTTTGATGTAGAAAACTACGTAAAATTTTTATGTGAACATTTGCGGTCATTGATTCGGAATGTGGTCAAAAAGCACACCATCACGGACTTTTATACCAACGGAATCAGTTTGATCCGTGATTCGGTCTTAGGTACATCCGAAGATGGTAAGCGCAAAGGTAGGCTTTTTCCCGAAAACGGGATGCGGATTTATGACGTGGAAGTTCTCGGCATTGAATTGCAAGATGAGACAATCGAAAATCTATTGGTTTCCGCCCAACAAAGCGTTGTGAAGCAAATTTTGGAAGTGGACAGCCTGAAGCGCAAAGCCGAATTTGAGTCGGAGAGCGAAAATTACAAACGAATTTTGGCGGAAACACAATCGCAGACGAAGATACAAAACCTGACCTTAGAACTCGGCATTCAGTCCAAACAGTCCGAATTGCAGTTAGCCCGCTTGGAAGCCGAGCGTCTTTCCTCCGAAAAGCAACAACAAAACGAACTGGCTACCCAAGAACGCCTCCAAGCCCTGCAAGCCATCAAAGTGGAAATGCTCAAAGCCCGCCAAAGCACCCTTTTAGACCTCAACGAACGGGAATTGTCCCAAGAAATGAGCATGATCGAGGCGCAAACGCAGGCAGTTGTTCAGAAAGCCCAAGCCGTTACACCTGAATTAGTCGCGGCATTGCAAGCCTTTGGCGATAAGGCATTAGCGGAGAAGTTGGCGCAATCTATGGCACCGCTTTCGATTTTGGGTGGAAAAAGTATTGTCGAAGTATTTGCCCAGTTGGTTAAAGGTACTGAGTTAAGCAAATATTTATCACAAAATACAGAAGATTCTACGGCGGTTTAACGAAACGTAACCGAAATAATACTACTTTTGAAGTTTGCACTCGTCATCTAACCGAATTTCGGGTGCAGCCTGCTCTTAAATGCTGTGCCAAATGAAAGTAGTGATATTATTGGGACTATTCCAATGGATTATTCCATTATCGTTTGCCCAACAAACATTGCAAGATTCCCTATTATATCGCTTCCAAAAAGGGAATCTTCATCAAAAAACCCTTGCGTGTGAGCGGTTAATGACCAATTATTGGGATCGTCAGCAATACGATTCGGCGAAATATTACTTTAATAAAGGCATTTATTTTGCGAAAGAGCTTCATCACGAAGGATTGTTAGCAGGTTTATATGTTACATGGGCTAATTCTATCTTGTCCGATGATAAAAATCGCATGGAATCGTATCAATACTTAGCACAAGCCGAGCAAATTCTACGTGTAGTACCGAATGATACATTAAGGGCATTTTTGTTATCCACGCAGGGGCGTTACTATTATTTAGAGAAGAATTATAGTACCAGTGAAAAGTATTACATTGATGCCATTGAGTTAGACTTTAGCTTAAATCAATCGGTTGGGGCAATTAATAAATTAGCATATGGGTTGAACCTCTTATATGATGATTATACCAACTCTAAATTTCAAGAACCTTTTTTACGCAAATGTTTAGAATATTACCAAAAGAATGGTACAAGCGTTCAAATCGGACGGGTGGAATGTATGCTCGGCTATATGTACTTTCGGAGAAAAAAAGGGGAGTTATTCTCTAAATATTTTCTGAGTGGTTTGGAAAAAATTGAAAAGTACGGCGAATGGGGATTTAAGGTCTCTATTTTATTGGAAGCGGGTAACTTATTCGGTCAAATCGGCAACTACACCCTTGCCAAACAATACTATTATAAAACTTTAGAAAAATTGAAATATGAATACAGTAAATTACTCTTTGAAAAACACGGTTACGCCCGTCAACGCGCTAAAGACATTACACAAGTTTACATTAATATTGCCAATATTTTTGAACGAGAGAACCAATTAGACAGTGCTTCTTACGCCGCCATGAATGCCGTTTTGTACATTAATAGAACCGACGACATCACCGCCAAAGTTTATGCCCATAATTTTGCGGGGCATTATTTGGTTCAAAACGGTAAATATGCACAAGCATTGCCTTATTTGCGTGTAGCACAACATTTAATAGCGGATAGCGAACCCTCCAAAAGAGCCGGCTTTCAATTACGATGCTATGGGGCCATGGGCAAAGCCTTTACCGAGTTGGCTCAACGGGATAGTGCGATTAAATACATGACAATGGCGGAGAGTATATTCAAAGAATCACAAAAAACATTAAGTTTATTGCGCAAAAAACATTACTACGATGCCCAAGCGGCATATCAAGAAAAAATAAAGAATGATTATCGTCAAGCTTTGCGATATACGCAACTGCTTTGCCAAACAAAAGATTCTATATTTGATGAAGAGCGAACCAACTACGTTAATGATGCCATCATGCGGTATGATGTAGCACGAAAAGAACAAGAGATCATCAATTTAAGTAAAGAAAATCAAATTAAGGAACTCAAAAATATCAATCAAAAGTATCTGCTCTTTGGTGCAGGTGCTTTTTTGTTAGCAGTATTGGGATTAAGCGGTTTGATTATCCGCCAAAACAGAAATAAGCATAAAACACTTCAGCTATTAGGGCAACAAAATCAGGAAATTCATTCCCAAAATAATGAGATTGAGCAAACCAATCAGGAACTTAATCGTACCTTAGTTCAACTCAACAAACAAAACGAGGATATTATCCTCAAAAATCGCAAGATAGAAGATAGTATTTACTATGCACAACGCATTCAACTGTCCGTATTACCCACCCGCAGAGAATTTCGTTTGGCATTTCAGGAATCTTTCATCTATTATAGTCCGCGCGACATCGTTTCCGGCGATTTTTATTGGCTGGCATATCAATCGGGACGAATCATCTTTGCGGTCGTAGACTGTACGGGGCATGGTGTTCCGGGGGCGTTTATGAGTGTGGTTGGCGCGCAACTGTTGCATGAAATCGTGGTGGAAAGCAAAAAAATAGAACCCGACCGTATATTGTCCGAATTGGATAGGCGGATTCGGAATACATTACGTCAGGATCATGCCGACTCCGATTCTAATGATGGTATGGACATTGCCGTTATCGCTTGGAATCCCGAAAGCCGTAATTTATGGTATGCAGGGGCGGGAAGACCGCTTTACGGCATGGTTAAAGATACCTTTTTAGAAATAAAGCCGGATAAATATCCGATTGGTGGCGTGCAGTTCAGCAATAAATTCTTTACTGCCCATCAATTACAGTTAGATACCAAAGATTGTATTTATCTATTTACGGACGGGATAACAGACCAATTTGGCGGACCTCAAAAACGTAAGCTCACGCCCGTTCGTTTACAGAAATGGATCATCGAACATTATCATCTGCATATGGCGGAACAAGGTCGTATTTTTGAAGATATGTTTAAGGAATGGAAAAAAGAATCCTTTGCCTTAGACGATGCTACGATGATCGGACTTCGGCTCTAAAATTCCGGAAAAGGGACAGCCGAAACTACTTTAGGTGGGCGGTCATCCGGCAATAATTGCTTCCGTTTGGGACTAAAATAATAACTAAAAGCTACATTCATTCCTCCTGCAACGTTCGGCAAAAAATCAGCCCTGTCTGTCATCAAATTATAGGCAATCGCCAGATGGTATTTTTGATGATAACCAATAGCCACAATCGGTGTAAATGACTGATAATGAATATAATTAAGCCCTAAACTGAATTGAAATTGCTCATCGCTGAAATGGTCATCCTTTTTGAACAACAAGTATCGCGCGTAAAGTTGCGTTCCCAATGTGGTTTGCGTCCCTTGTTGGTACATTAATACCGTCCAATTATAATCCAAAGGTTGTCGCGTGCGGTATTTGATACCTGCCATTGCTACATATCTTATCGGTAAACGTTCCTGTATTCCTTCAAAAAATCCCCAAACTGGACGATTGAGATGATGTAAAGTTAATCCTGCGTAGTAATTAAATTCAGGATTACCTATAATTTTTTGACTTTTATAGAACAGTAATGAAGCAGACAAATCGCCTTGAGCCGTAGACAGTTGCGGTAAACGTTCTGCCGTACCACCCGCAAAGCCTCGCTGTCGAAATTGGTCTTCAAAGATGCGGGGATCATCACCTAAGGCCATCTGTATAAAGCCCGCTTGGATTCCAAAACGAAAATGCGTGTACCGCCTTTTATATCCCAATGGAACGGCATAAGCAAAGGCTAAATAGCCCCTATTATATCGCAAGCCGGCAAAATTCTCCGTTGACAATCGTAGCCCAAGCCCACCCTTTAACCATTTATTTTCAAATCCTTTATCCGCATTAAAGAAAAAAGCACTATAATTCATTACTTCATCCGAAGGAGCGTATTGCCTTTGAGGCTGTACGACCCGAAAATTAAAGTTAGTCATAGACAATCGTACCCGTTCATCCATCACGCCCGTGAGAGATGGACAAGTTTGGGAAGGCTGGCTGAACGGAAAAGGTAAAAAACGCTCTTGGGCGGAAAGCGTTGAAACCATGCCGACCACCAACCAACATAAAAGAAAGAAGTGCCTATTCATCGGACTAAATTAATAGAATTTTCCCATAAAAAAAAGCCCCCCAATGAAGGAGGGCTTAGGAAGACTATATAAGATTACTCAAATTACTCAACTACGATTTTTGCCGTATGAATGCTATTACCCGTTTGGATTTGGAGCATGTAGATACCGGCAGAAACATTCGCGTTAACCGGAATGATGTTTTCGCCGGCAACTGCACCGTAAACCGTATTGTAAACAACACGACCCGTAGCGTCAACCATGCGGAGTGTTACATTGCTTGCTTCTTTGGTAGAGAAAGAAACGTTGTAAGCACCGTTGGTCGGGTTCGGATAGATATTGTAAGATTCAATACCGTTAGCAACGTTGTTAGCGATACGACCACCCGAGCAGTTACGCGTGAAGATCAATGCAGATACAGAATCACGTGTAGCAGCGTCGCAGATAGCAACTAAGTTCACTTCAAATACTTCATTATCCGTGAACATACCACCGATCGTATCTTGGCGAGAAGTCGGTAAGCTCGGCTCAGAAACGATCCATTCCGTATCACCTCTTCTTCTCCAGTTCAGTTGATAACCTACACCGGGTTCAGCCGCAGGGTCTAACCAAGAAATGATAATCTCGTGCGAACCGTTTAAGCAAGCATACTGAATGTCAGCAATTCTCGGACGATCACAAATACCGTTCGTACGCGTTGTGAAGAACAACGGAGCAGAGAAGGTAGTAGCAACACCCGTGATGTTCGGACGAACAGATACTTCATACGTTACACCTTCCGTTAAACCGGTGATGGTGTGAACGGTGTTAGCAGTCGTTGTCGTGCCTAAGTCAGTACCACTGTTAGCTACTCTCCAACGGAGGTCATAGCTGGTAGCATTCGTTAACGTAGTCCAACCGATGGTTGCATCTGTTGCACCTAAGTCTTGGATGAAGATCGCAATCGGCGTATTGTCATTTACGCTACCGTTACCGGCAGGTAAAGTTTGACCGGTGTTATCAATCAGTTGATCTTTTACACCGTTAGTACATCTCGGTCTTACCCAGAAGCGATAAACTGTGTTAGGAATTAAGTTATCTAAACGGAAAGAAGTGGTATTCAAATCAACTAATTCTGAACGAACAAATGTGTTCGATTGATCAATATAAAGATCAATTTGATACCCTGCTAAAGCACCGTTCGGGTTTGCAACTTCATCCCATTCGATGTCTAAGAACGTAGTGCCACGATTAACGGGACGCACACCATTCGGTTGGTTTAAGTCAGGACAAGCCTCGCCACCGGTAGTGAACGAACCTTGTGTACCCGGCATTGCACCACCTACGGAAGGATTATCCGAACAGATCGAACGAACATAGTATTCATAAGAAACACCATCACTCAAGCCCGTGATCGAAGCAGACGTAGAAGCGGCAGGAGATTCCGCGCTCCAAGTCGTCGTACCTACTTGACGGAAGGCAACGTGGTAGCGGATTGCACCTGCTACTGATGCCCAAGATATGTTAGCTGTAGTAGCCGTAGTTCCCGTTACGCTAACGTTAGCCGGATTGTTACAAGCTACACCACTGAACGTACGGAAACCTGCACATTCGCTATCAGACATACGCGTCGGTTTAGAACATTCTGTTCTTACACAAACGTTGTATTCCGTATTCGGCATTAAGTTATCAACGTTTAACCAAAGTTGGTTACGAACTACACGGTCAGCGAAGATTGTGGTGTTGCCTTGCGTTAACGTTACATAATACGTACCCGTTAAGTTGTAGAGCGACGTGTTGAGCGGTTGATCCCAACGGATTTGACCCGTCGTCGGAGAATCAGGATTCAATACACCACGAACCGAGATCGGTTTCGGACAGAAGCCCGTAGAACAACGTTTTACGTCAACTTCGTTAACCGACCATGCACGGCAATATCTGCTGTTCGTAGGCGTGAAGCGCGGACGAACTTCCACAGAATAACGACCGTCAGTACGTGTGATGATACGGTTTTTCGTTTCACCGTCAATCATCATACCATCACGATACCATTGGTAAGCGTATTGCGTTTCAGAACCTTGCGTGTAAAGTTCAACGTGGTTGCCTTCACAAAGTTCGATTTGACCGTTGTGCATTACCGTCGGTTTCAACTCTTGTAATACAACAACCGGACATACTTGAGACCAGATTTCACAAACATCCGGACAAGTATCACAACCAGCGATAACGTTCACAACATAACGACCGGAAGTTCCTGTAACATATTGACGATTCATAGCACCGCTAAGCATCGTGTATTGCTCTTTGCCTTTCGGACCCGTTACCGAGTACCATTGGTAAGCTGCACCGAAGATATAACGTGCTTCGAGTTCGATTTGTTGACCGGCACAGATGATAGCGGGTTCTTTTTGGATGATCGCATCACCGTCACGGAGAACCGTTACGAGGTCGTTAGATTGCGCTACGTCGCCATCCACACCGTAAATGGTGTGCCAACGATCACCGTAGTCATAACAACCTTCCATACCGGCTAACCAAACTTTTACGTTGTAACGACCACCCGTAGTCGGACGGAACGTTTTGCCCGTAGCACCCGGGATCATTACCCACATGTCATCACCGTCAATGTCGGTGTACCATTGGTAGGAAACGCCTTGAGATTGACCTTGAGAGTTCGTGTTAGAAATAGCTTCTAAGATCACGTCGCCTGCACAGAGGTTTTCGTTACCCGTTACGTTACGAACGGTAGCCACTAAACGCGGACCAACTTTAACCGTAACTTCACAAGTAGAAACGCACTCATTGTAACCGTTCGTTAACGTCAACGTGTACGTCGTCGTTTGCATCGGGTTAACACGGAGCGGACGGATCGTACGATTGTTCGTTTGTCCGGGTTGAACGTTGCCATTTCTTTCTAAGAAACCGTTGTCTAATAAGCCCGTCGGATTGTTCATCGTAGCCGGACCATTCCAACGATAGTAGATAAACTCGAAATTCGGAGAATACTTGTTCGGGTTAGCAATTTGTCTCGATAACATGCCCGCATTCATACCCGTTAAGAACGTAGTATCACCGGCACAGATCATCGGTTTGTCAGCCGTAGCGCGAGCTTCGGGACCTGCTTTCACAAACGTTACAACTGCATAAGCAGCGTTAGTACAACCGTTAGCATTCGTGAAAGTTAAACGATACGTTGCAGATTCAGCTAATGCTTGCGCAGGATAACCCGGCATATCAACCATGATAACGTTCGGGCTGGAAGAAGTACCAACTCTGTTCGTATTGATCGTTGCAAGAACGTTTGCTGTAGCTGAGACAGTATCCACTAATTCCCAAGTGAAAGAACCGTTTGCAGGAACAGTGTTGTTGCTCCACAATTCGATTTTATCACCGTAGCAAATCGCTTTCGTGAACGCTGTAACAACCGGTAACGGATTAACGTTAACCGTTACGGAATTAGACGTAACAGAACCACAAGTAGTGGGGAAACGACAGATAGCCGTAATCGTGTAAGTAGTATTACCGGTCGGACTAACAGTAATGTTAAACGGATCAGCAATCGTCGTGTTGTTATTTAAGCGGTAAGTATAGTTCGCTGTATCAATCGGAGAAAGCAATAAACGAGCAGTTTGTCCGTTACAGATAGCGATACTTTCGCCGTCTCTCGCTAAGGTTAAAGGAGTACCATGAGCCGGAACAACTTTGATACCGGCAGTAGCCGTAGCCGTTTGGCTGATGTTATTAACAACCGTTACAGAAACTTCATAGTCGCCTGCACCTTGCGGTAAGTTAGCGCGATTAACCGTAATGGATTGGTTAGATGTTCTGTCAGCAACAACAGTACCGTTTACCGTCCAAGTGAGGAGCGGAGTACCACCCGTTCTGCCACCATACGAACCCGAACTTACGCCCGAAGCCGTGAAGGTACGAGAAGCCGGAGGCGCATTATCACAATAAGCTGTACCGGATACACCACTGATGGTCGGGCAAGTGATAACGTCCAACGTTAAGATGTCGGAGTATTCCATACCACAACCTTCTACCGATGCTTCGAAAGCGAATTGCTCTCTTTGGTTGCTACCGATGTTCGTACCTGCAACGATTTTGTACTCGTCTTGGTTAACATTAGCATACTGCACCCAAGGTGAACCCGCGATGTCCATGTTCGTTTGCCAATCCGTGTTCGTGTTGGTGTTCACTACGCGTCTCCAGAGTTTCCAGAACGTATAGTTACCTTCGAACGGACGGCTTAACATGAACGAACCGTTTTGGCAGATCGTTTGACCACTGATACCCGGTCTCGGGATAGCTTTGAGGCTAACCGTTGCTTGCGTTACAGCTGTACAGTTAAAATCGTCTTTTACCGTAACCGTGTAAACTTGATCTTGTAATGGTTTTACACACAATTCTAACGAATCATTCGTCATTTTGGTGGAAACAACCGTTACTTTCGGAGACCAATCCCACATGATTTTCTTGTTCGGGTGTCCTGTCGTTGCTTTGAATTTCAAGCAAACGTTAGACTCACGACAGATGATACGATCGCCGTCAGACCATACTTTGGGCGGAGCAACATTACTTTTTGTGATGAATACACCTTCCGATTTAGAGAAGGAGCAAATATCACCTGTAACGCTTTCGCTACGCTCTACGTGATACACGCCCGGCTCGGTAGCCAAGTACGTCGTGTCATTCGCACCTTGGATCACCATGCCGTCTTTGAACCAAGCATAGTTATACGTGTCGGATAAACGATCCGTCCAAAGGCGAACAGCGTTGTTATCACAGATCGCTAAGGTAGCAGAACCGAACTGACGAATTTTCGGGATCGGTAAGTTTCTTCTTGTGAAGGCATTTACACCGATACCATTAGATTCGCAAGCCTCGTTAGAAACGGTGTAGTTACCGGTAACCGATGCGCTGAACATCGTACCGTTACCTACGAAGATACCATCTCTTCTCCAAGTATAATTTGTACCCGTAACCGGATTAACCACCATCAAAGCAACGCTACCCGGCTCACAGAAGGAAGTAGGACCGTTAGCCACGATGTCTAATGCCGGAGCTACATTAACCGTAACAACAGAAGTAGTAGCCGGGCAGTTTTGGTTTTGAACCGTTAAGGTATAAGTCGTGGTTACTTGCGGAGCAACCGTCGGACGCGGACCCGAGAACGCAGAACCATCCGAACCTACCCAAGAGTAGTTCGCATTGTTTACGCTATTCGTTCCTAATACCGTAGATTGACCGAAGCAGATCGTGCGATTACCGCCCGCGTTTGCCGGAATGGCATTCACTACCGTTAAGGTAATGGTGTTAGAACGGGTGAAACGGCTGTCGCGGCTGTCGAATACTTCTGCGAAAATCGTTCCGCCAACCGTCGTAGAGAAGTTGAACGAACCGTTGAAACCGGTGACGATGGTATTGTTGCGATACCAACGAACGGTTTGTGTCGGAGCGAGTTCACCGCCTAAAGTAGCGGAGTAGCCTGCTGTTTCACCGACGCAAATCGTATTCGGACCTACAATACTGATACCCGGAACGTTCGGCACTACGGAGCGCGTTCTACTGATCGAGCAACCGATAGAGTCAATAACTTCACAAGTATAGGAAGTAGCCACGTTCGGGTTAACGGTGATGGTACGGGTCAAGTTAGAACCGATGATACCATTTACCGGAGACCAACGATAACGATAATCGTTATTGCTGAAGCGTGTACCGCCGTCGGGGTTAGCCGTTAACGTTACAGGGTTCGCATTGGGATTGCCGTCTTGGCTGGAAGTAATAACTAATGTATGCGGAAGCGCGAATTTTTT
>Ga0058869_1049868_pt1 | contig 17015 bp, 19 predicted proteins | sample TNRReaAaerobiRNA_FD_61086 | JGI IMG/M metagenome (GOLD analysis project Ga0058869, IMG submission 61086) | Wastewater treatment Type I Accumulibacter community from EBPR Bioreactor in Madison, WI, USA - TNR Reactor, Time I- 292min-Aaerobic_... | ecosystem: Engineered > Bioreactor > EBPR >...
AAAAAAAGTCAATAAATGCACATTCCCTTTCGTTCGCAAACGAAATAAGCTTTGGACGTCGTTATGTGATTCACTGCCGAGGGGAGGAGGGATCCCAGTCTACATGCCGTATACGGAACAACTCCGTATAGGTTTCACAAAAAAGGCAATTTTTTTTCGACTGTACATGGGAGGCAACAAAAATGCCTTTCACGGCCGAAAATTATATTTTTATCAATAATCTTGCAAATAATGTAGGAAAAAATTTTAATCTTACATTTTATCCCCGACAATTGTTTCTCACTTTCAACGGAATGCACAATCTGATCAAATGATATTTTTCAAAAATAACTTACCGCTTTTGGCGGCTCTGGCCGGCAGCCTGCTGTTGGCCACAACGGGTTGCCAATCACAGTCTGCACCCTTCACGGCGCCTCGTTTTCCCTATCAAACCGACACCCCGCAGGCCACTTTCGCCCTGCCCGACGCATTAAAAGAGGTTTCCGGCATCACTGGCGCACCCGTTCCGGGGCAGTTGCTGGCCATACAAGACGAGCGGGGCGTGCTGTATAACCTCGCCGCCAGCGATGGCGCCATCATCGACAGCACCTGGTTCTGGAAACCCGGCGACTACGAAGATCTCGCCTGCGTAAACGACGCCATATATGTAGTAAAAAGCTCCGGAACACTCTATAAACTCACCAAAACCCAAGCCGATACGGCCCGGGCAGACAAGTTCAACACCAACCTCAACGCCGACTTCGACGTGGAAGGCCTCTGCTATGATCCCGCAGCCCAACGCCTGCTCTTAGCCTGTAAAGCCCAGCCCGGCGATCTTGCCCGACAGGCGCGCAGCATCTACGCCTTTTCATTGTCCGACCACACCCTCAGCCCCGAGCCGGTGGCGCTCATCCGGCGGGATGCAGTTGAAGCATTTGTACAAGGCTGCTCCAACTGCCCGCAACGGGACAAATTTTTGGAAGATTTTAACCCCTCAGCCGACGACTTTCATTTCAACCCTTCAGCCATTGCCATTCACCCCCTTAGCGGCCACTGGTATGTGCTCTCCTCCGTAGGAAAGCTACTGTTGGTTATCCAGCCTGATGGAGCCGTCGTGAACCTCATCAAGCTCCGAAAACAATTCCACCCCCAACCCGAGGGCCTCTGGTTCGACGCCAACGCCAACCTCTACATCAGCAATGAAGGCAATGCCAATACCCCCGGCCAGATTCACCGCTTCCAATATGAACCATCCGGCCGCTGAACGTGTATAGCTAAAGCAGCCTTTCATCGGTCGCCCCTGAAAAATTTCGGCTAAATTTTGTAAATGCAGGATAAACGCCGGAAGTTTGCATTCGAGCTGAACCACGTTAAACCAGCGATATACACGCCCGTCGTATGATAGTAGAACTTAAAGTCCCCGTAATTGGGGAATCGGTTACAGAAGTAACCCTCTCGCAATGGCTGAAAAAAGATGGCGATTACGTCGAACTCGACGAGCCTATCTGCGAATTTGAGTCCGATAAAGCTACGCTGGAGTTCCCGGCCGAAGCCGCCGGAAAGCTCATTCACGTAGCCGCCGCCGGCGACGACCTGCCCGTCGGGGGGCTCGTCGCCCGCATCGATACCAGCGCCGCCAAAGGTTCGGTAGCCAAAGAGGCCGCGCCCAAAGCAGCCCCGGCAGCCGAAGCCCCAAAAGCCGAAGCCCCCGCTGCCGCAACGCCGTCTTACGCAGCCGGCCACCCTTCGCCATCTGCTACCAAAATACTCGAAGAAAAAGGCATTCCCGCCGCCGATGTGCAAGGCACCGGCCGCGATGGGCGCATCACCAAAGCCGACGCCCAAAATGCAACGCCCGCCGCTAAACCTGCGCCCGCTGCGGCGCCTGCTGCGCCGGCCCCCAAGCCCGCCGCGCCTTCAGCCGCCTTCAGCCGCCAGGAAGACCGCAAAAAGATGTCGCGCATGAGGCGCACCATCGCCGCGCGCCTCGTCAAGGCCAAGAACGAAACCGCCATGCTCACCACTTTCAATGAAGTGGACCTCACCGAGGTCATGGCCCTCCGCAATAAAGTACAAGACCGCTTCGTAGCCAAGCACGGCATCAAGTTAGGCTTTATGTCCATCTTCGCCAAAGCCTGCGCCCAAGTGCTAATGGATATGCCCGAAGTGAACGCCCGCATCGACGACAATGACCTCGTCTATCACGAATACGTCGACATCTCCATAGCCATCTCAACGCCCAACGGCCTCGTAGTGCCCCCCGTGCGCAACGTCGAGTCGCTATCGTTCGCCCAAATCGAACAGGAAATCAAAGAACTCTCCGGCAAGGCCCGCAATGGCACGCTCAGCATCGAAGAGATGCAGGGCGGCACCTTCACCATCACCAATGGCGGCGTCTTCGGCTCCCTCCTCAGCACGCCCATCATCAATGAGCCTCAATCGGCCATTCTGGGCATGCACGCCATCAAAGAACGCCCCGTAGTAGTCAACGGCGAAATCAAAATCCGCCCCATGATGTACATCGCCCTGTCGTACGACCACCGCGTCATCGACGGCAGCTCTTCCGTAACCTTCCTCGTAAAGGTCAAGGAACTGCTGGAGGAACCCACCTTCCTCCTGATGAACATCTAAGCAGATCGCCGTCTGAATATGGACAACAAACGGCAAAAACATACCTCCAAAGCAGTAGCGCTGACCCAAATCCAGCGCTACTGCGCTTTTCAAGACCGCTGTCATCAGGAGGTGCGCGCCAAACTCCTCAGCATGGGCCTGCGCGGCCCCGAGCTCGAAGACATCATGGCATCCCTCATCACCGACAGGTTCCTCGACGAAGAGCGCTTCGCCCGCTCCTTTGCCCGAGGCAAGTTCAACGTCAAACAATGGGGCCGCGTGCGCATCGTCGCCGAACTCAAATTTCGCAACATCAGCGCCTATTGCATCGAGCAAGCCCTCGCCGAAATCTCCCCCGAAGCCTACGCCGCCCAACTCGCCGGCCTGCTCCAAAAAAAAGCGGCCCAAACCCCCGATTTTCAGGCCCACGACTTTCAAGCCCGCCAAAAAATCGCCGCTTTCGCCCTCCGAAAAGGTTATGAGTCCGATCTGGTTTGGGAAGCCATCGAGCAGCTAACCTAAGTCAGACACCTGACTTTTGGCGAATTTTGGTTTGACCATTATCGAGTTTCGCCTTATTTTTACTGCCAGGCAGCGCATTTGCAGTATATTCAACATACTCGCCCCATCAAAAGCGCTACCTTTGGTCTTCTAACCGCAAAATGACAACCGTATGAATCAGGAAACGCTACATGAACTCCGCCAGGAAGCTCTGGTACTCGACGAAAGCGAGCAAACCGAAATAAAAGGCGGGTACCGCATCGCCCCGCACGTCATCCGCGAGCGCATTGCGCCCCGCTGGGATGAAATCGACATCCGGCTCCACAACAACGAAGATGGCGTAGCAGGCAGAAGCCGCAATCGCGGATGGCTGGGCCTCCGACTCCCGTAGTCGGGCGCCCCCCCTCAGCAAACTGACTTTTGCCCCGGGCCCCACAGGCTTTTTATTCCCCATACAAAGGCCTCCCCGGCATCCGCAGGAAGCAATCAAAGCGCCTGGCGTCTCTTTTATTTACAAAAAGGCGCCCTACCGCGCATTTTACATTTTTAGTCACCTCAGGGGCCTACCCCGCATAACATCCAGCTCCACCGGCAGCCTGCGCGGGGTCGCTACGCTGCGCAGCTCGCTATTCGCTCGGCCCTGCGGGCTGCCCTCCTTGCAGTCGGGCACTACTCCGCATCGCTAGGCCGGGCGATACCCTCCGCAAAAGAGGTTGCCCGATTATAGAGGAGACGCCTTATATTTGAGACGGCTAAACGCACGTCCGCTATGGAAAATACCCCTCAACAGCCGGAAGAAACGGCCGGCCAGGAACAACCTCAGGCTAACCCTACTGAAAATGAAACGCCCGCCAAGCGCCGCGCCCTCAATTATCAGGATGCCATATCGCTGGGCGTTTTTCTGCTTGGCTTTCTCGCCCTTTTTGTCTCCATCCGCCAGGCTTCCATCATGAACCGGCAAACCGAGGTGCTCATCCAACAAGGCAAGGCGGGCGCATGGCCCATACTCGAAATCGGCCTCTATCGAGGCTTCGACTCCACAGGCCATATCATTCAATATGGCATTACAGTAGCCAACAAAGGCGTAGGCCCCGCCATCGTCAACGGCGTACAGGTAGCCTTTGATGACAAACCCGCCCAACATTGGTCGGCCCTGATGCAACAGGCCGGCGCCCCCGACAGCATTCCCATCAGCTACAGCAACAGCCTCATCAGCAATCGCGTTATCTCTGCCGGCGAAGAGGTGCTGCTCCTCGACCTCAGCGACAACCCCCGCCTCATGCGCTGGTTCTTCCGCCAGGCCAACGCCCTACAGGTATCCATCTGCTACCGCTCCCTCTTCGATGATCAATGGGTAGCTACCCGAAAAGGTTTTAAAGAAAACCTCGAAAGACCCGTATTCCGGCAAGTACAAGCCTGCCCGTTTGTAGAAGGCGAGCAGTTTCTGGAGTAGCGCGTAGGAATATATGTCTTCCAGCTTACTTAGCCCGTCACTACACAAGTTTATTTGGTGTCTTTTCTACCCTGCCTGCATTGTAACTTTATGTGAATACTCACGTATGATGGACTAAATTTTACCCACACATGAAAACCAACTTCTACTTGCCGGCAGTTCGGAGAACCGCAGCTATAGCTTGGCTCCCCCTCAAAAAAAGCGCGCTATTGATATTGGCGCTGTGCTTTAGCAGCCTCCAGCTATGGGCTCAGCCCTGGATGGAAGGCCTTCGCTACAAAGAAAATCCCACCTTCTTTGAAATTCAGCAGGCTTTTAACGACTTCTGGGCGGGCAAAACCGTCGAGAAGGGCAAAGGCTTTAAAGCCTTCAAGCGCTGGGAATGGTACTGGGAGCAGCGCGTAGACGCCCAGGGCAACTTTCCGCCTGCCGGCTTAGCCCTTACCGAAATGGCCCGCTATAAAGCCGAGCATGAAGGCGATACCAAAAGCCTCAGCAGCGGCGCCGGCAACTGGACCAGCATGGGGCCCACCACCAGCACCGGCGGCTATGTGGGCATTGGCCGCATCAATTGTATTGTCTTCCACCCCACCCAGGCCAATACCATCTTTGTAGGTACAGCCGGGGGCGGCCTCTGGCGGTCGACCAACAATGGCGCCAACTGGACCAATATGACCGACTTCCTTCAGGTGCTGGGCGTTTCGGGTTTAGCCATCAACCCCAACAACCCCAACGAAATGTACTTAGCCACCGGCGACGGCAATGGCAGCGATTCTTACTCGGTGGGCGTGCTCAAATCCACCGACGGCGGCGTCACCTGGAATACCACCGGCCTCAACTGGACCATCACCAACTATCGCCTCATCCGGAAGCTCATCATGCACCCTACCAACAGCTCACTGTTGATAGCCGCCACAAGCGCGGGCATCTGGCGCACCACCGACGCCGGCCAAACCTGGAGCTCGGTGCTCTCCGGCAACTACTTCGATGTCGAGTTTAAGCCGGGTTCCACTTCCACTTTTTATGCCTCAGGATCAGCATCCGTGTCGGGGGTCAGCTATGGCCGCGTATACCGCTCTACCAACAACGGCCAAAACTGGTCTCAGGAAACTGACATATCCGGCGTAAACCGCACGGCCATAGCCGTATCGCCCGCCAACCCCGAATTTGTGGCGCTGCTTTGCTCTTCTTCTGCCAACAGTGGCTTTGCAGGCTTCTATAGCTCTACCGATGGCGGCGACAACTTCACCCTCCGCTCCTCCTCCCCCAACCTCATGGGATGGTCTACTACCGGCAATGATACCGGCGGACAGGGGTGGTATGACCTCTGCATAGCCGTCGACCCCACCAACGCCAACATCATTTATACCGGCGGCGTCAATACTTGGAAATCCACCAATGGCGGCGTCAACTGGACCATCAACACCATGTGGTATGGCGTTTCGGGCATTGCCGAAGTACATGCCGACAAACACGACCTCGTCTTCCAAAACGCTACTACCCTCTACCAGGCCAACGATGGCGGCATCTACCGCACCTCCAACGGCGGCGTCACCTGGACCGACATCAGCAACGGATTGGCCATCAGCCAAATGTACCGCTTAGGCGGCGCCCAAACCACCACCGCCGTCATTACCGGCCTGCAAGACAACAGCTCTAAGCTCCGCAGTTCTTCGGGGGTATGGACCCAGGCCTTGGCTACCGGCGACGGCATGGAGAGCGCCATCGACCCCACCAACGCCAGCATTATGTACACCGAATCGTACTATGGCGTCATCAGCCGCTCTACCAATGGCGGCCAAAACTGGACCAACATCCACAACAACATTGCCGACGACCCCAGCGGGGCATGGGTTACGCCTTATGTGCTCGACCCTCAAAACCCCGCCACCATCTACGCCGGCTATCAGGAACTGTACAAATCCACCAACCGGGGCAATTCCTGGACCAACATCACCAATGGCGCCACGGGCGGGCGCACCATCTACATCGTCAGCGTAGCGCCCTCCAACCCACAGGTCATCTACATCTACGCCACCAATAGCAACACCCGCCGCATCTATAAAACCGTCAACGGCGGCGCTTCCTGGACGACGGCCACCTACCCGCCCGGCCCGGCTACCAGCATCACTTCCATCGCCATACACCCCACCGACCCCAACGTGGTATGGATCACTTACTCCGGCTACAACGCCGGCCACAAGGTATACCGCTCTGCCGACGGCGCCGCTACCTGGACCAACTTCTCCGGCACCCTGCCTAACCTCCCGGCCAATACAATTGTTTATCAGGTAGGCAGCAACGACGGCCTCTACCTCGGCACAGACTCCGGCGTCTTCTACCGCGATGGCGGCATGGCCGACTGGATGCTCTTCAACATGGGGCTGCCCAATGTGGAAGTGACCGAATTGGAAATCCAGTATGCCGCCGGCAAAATACGCGCTGCCACTTATGGCCGCGGCCTCTGGGAATCCGATCTGTTTGTGCCGGGTTGCACAGCGCCCACAGTAGCCCAACTCACCGCCACTAATGTAACCGGCATCAGCGCCCGCCTCAACTGCTCGCTCAGCGGCGTACTCAGCTACGACTGGCGCTACCGCGTACAAGGCGCCTCCACCTGGATCGACCTTACTGCCGGCACATCCAACTTTGCCGACATCAGCGGACTGACGTCCTCAACGACCTACGAGTTTCAGGTGCAGGTCAACTGCGCCGATGGCCAAAGCGCCTGGTCGGCCGGCCAAACCTTCACTACGGGGGCCTGCGCAGCTCCCACTACGGCGCAAATCTCAGCCACCAACATCACCGCTACCAGCGTTCAGCTCAACTGCTCGCTCACGGGCGGCAGCGCCTACAACTGGCGCTATCGGCAACAGGGAACCTCCTCCTGGACAACCCTGCCGGCCACCGCCGCCGCTACCGCCACCGTCGGCGGGTTGGCGGCCGCTACTACTTATGAATATCAGGTAGCGCTGCAATGCGGCGCCAATGCCGGCGCTTGGTCGGGTTCGCAGTTTTTTACCACAACGGCATCTAATTGCCAGCCGCCTAATGCCGGCCAGGTCTATGCCGATCAGGTCACTTACAACTCGGCCCGCCTCAATTGTTCAACTACCGGCGTTAGCAGCTACGACTGGCGCTATCGCCTGCAAGGGGCCGCCACCTGGACAGACCTGGCTGCCACGACCGTCAATTTCGTCAATGTCAGCAACCTGCAATCCTCCAGCCAGTACGAAATGCAGGTAAGCGTGCAATGTAATACCGGCGAATGGAGCGACTGGTCTCTTACCACGCGCTTTACCACGCCGGCGCCGCCTTGCGCTACGCCGGGGGCATCTTCCATGTTCAGCAACAATGTGACCACCAGCAGCGCCCAGCTCAACAGCCTCGTAACCGGAATGCTGAGCTACGACTGGCGCTACCGCGTGCAAGGCGCCGCCGCCTGGACGGATGTAGCGGCCTCCAATATCAGCTACACAACCCTCAGCGGCCTCAACCACACCACTACCTATGAATACCAAAGCGCTGTACAATGCGCCAGCGGCATCTGGAGCGAGTGGTCGGGCAGCAATACCTTTACCACCAGCGCGCCGGCCTGCAACCCGCCTACGGCCGCTCAACTTTCAGCCACCAACATCACCACCGGCAGCGCTACCCTCAACTGCTCCTTGTCGGGGGCTGCGCTCTATGGCTGGCGCTATCGCATAGCCGGCGCAGCCACCTGGACGACGCCTGCCAACACCGCAACGGGCCTCATCAACCTCAGCGGGCTCAGCGCTGCCACCCAGTACGAATACCAGGCCGCCGTGCAATGCCAAAGCATCTGGACCGACTGGTCGGCGACCCAAACCTTCACCACGGCCGGAGGTTGTGCCGCCCCTGCCCTGTCTGATCTTTCGGCAACCAACATCACTGCCACTACGGCCCGGCTCAATTGTGCCCTGGGTGGAGTAAACGCCTACGACTGGCGCTATCGCCAGGTCGGCGGCGCCACTTGGACCGATTTGAGCGCCACTGCCGCCGGTTTCACCGATCTGGCCGGCCTGACTGCATCTACGAGCTATGAGTTCCAGGTGTCGGCACAGTGCGGGTCTGTCTGGAGTGCGTGGTCTTCGCTTCAGACTTTCACTACGGCGGCGCCGCCTTGCCCTGCGCCCCAACTGAACGACCTGGCAGCGTCTAACATCACCTACAACAGCGCCCGCCTCAACTGCGCCGTTACGGGTGTAAATGCCTACGACTGGCGCTACCGCATAGCCGGCGCTCCGGCATGGACCGATGTAGCGGCAGGGGGTCAACCCTTCCTCGACCTGAGCGCCCTACTGTCTTCTACGGAATACGAATTCCAGTCGGCGGTACAGTGCGGCGCCACCTGGAGCCAATGGTCGGCCACCAAAACTTTCGTCACCCTCGACGCGCCCTGCGAAGCGCCTAACTTAGGCAATATCTACGCCGGCAACGTGACGCCCAACAGCGCCCGCCTCAATTGCACCCTTACGGCAGGTATCAATGAGTACGACTGGCGCTATCGCGGCTTTGGCGCCGGCGCATGGACCGACCTGCCTGCTACCGCCACGCCTTTCTACGATTTGGAGGGCCTGTCGCCCTCATCGCAGTACGAGTTTCAGGTATCGGTGCGCTGCGGCGCTACCTGGAGTCCGTGGTCGTTCCAGTTGCGCTTTATCACGCCGGGCACTACCTTGGCCAACCCCGATGGGGATGAGGCAGGGTTTGAGTCGGAGGAAGCCTATGCGTCGGTACCTTTAGCAGAGATACTCACCAACCTAAGCCTGCAACCGGTGCCTGCCCGCCACGAAATAAGCATAAGCTACCGCAGCGCCACCTTGTTGGAGGGCGTGCAATTGGAGGTTTTTGACCTCAATGGCAAGCGCGTACTAAGCAGGCGCATCGGGCAGGAGCAGGCCGGCGAGCATCGGCATGCGCTTGATCTTGCCGACCTTGCCCCGGGGCTTTACACCCTGCAACTGCGGGCGGCCAACGGCATCGTATACCGCCGCTTCCTGAAGGCCGGGCGATAAGTAATATAGGTTCTCCAAGCCTGGTGTATACACCATGATTTGGAGAACTATAAAAAAGGCGCTGGAGTTTTCCAGCGCCTTTTTATTATGCCTCCCATCCGCCAGAGCGATTGGCCCGCGCAAGCTGCCTGGAACGCAGCCGCCCCTAAGGCGGCTGGTGCTTTGCACCGAGCGATGAGCGAGCGTGGAAGGGAGCGACCCCGGCGGCCCCGGGTAAAATGCCGGCCGCCAGGGCAAATGCATCAGGGCCGGCGGGGATGCGCCCAAAAAAGAAAATGCGAAGGGTAAAAAACAGGCGTCCCGAAGACTGCCGCGGGGGGCGATCTTCGGGACGTTGGGCATTTGCCTATTGCGAAGGCGGGCGCTTTTGCCGGCGCAAAGGGCTTAGCCCGGAGGGGGTAAACGACAGGCCCGGCGGCTTTACTGCAGTACTACTTCCTTCTCTTCGATCATCTTGCGGATGTTGATGAGGGCGTAGCGCATACGGCCGAGGGCTGTGTTGATGCTGACGCGGGTGAGCTTGGCGATTTCTTTGAAGCTCATGTCGGCGTAATGGCGCAGGATGACGACTTCGCGTTGCTCGGGCGGCAGTTGATCTACGAGCTGACGGATTTTGTCGTGCGTCTGGCTGCGGATGATGTGCTGCTCGGCGTTGAGGTCGGGGGTTTGCAATACGTCGAAGATGTCGAACGTATCGGTGGGCGACACAGCCGGCCGGCGTTTGTTGCGGCGGAAGTAGTCGACGCACATGTTGTACGCAATGCGCATGGCCCACTGGAGGAATTTGCCCTCGTGGTTGTATTTGCCTTTGCGCAAGGTATCAATAATTTTGATGAAGACTTCCTGGAAGATGTCTTCTGCCAGGGATTGGTCTTTAACAAAAAGGTAGATCGAAGTGTAAATCTTCTGTTGATGGCGGTTGAGCAGTTCTTCGAAGGCACGTTCGTCTCCTTCGAGGTAGCAAGCGATCAACTGTTGATCATTCAACGGCGTAATTTCCATAACCAAACGATTTAGCGCCCGTAAGTGGGATTAATGAATTTGCTTCAGCTAAATGTAAAGTGTAGAAATTTCGCTCAATAGTTGAAAATTGGTGAAAAAATGCTTGCTTTGCTTGAAATGCATCTCAAAGATAGCGTTAACTTTTGCAAACCACCAAGCCCGGCCGTCATTTTTTTTCGGTCTTAACAATTTTTAACTTCTTTGGTAAAATAATTCTTAAAAGCAGAACGTGCCATGAATCAGGAAGAGGCCTTTATCGACAGGCTTTTCGCCGCCCATCGGGAGGCGGCGCACCGGCTGCCCTCGCCCGGTCGGGTGGCGGCATGGTTAGACGACATGCTGGCGCTGTTGTTCCCGGAATGGGCGCATGAGCGTCATGCGCACCCGCGCGCTTTCCGGCAGCATTTTGAGGACAACCGGCTGAGGCTTTTTGAGCTGCTGGCGCCTTTGCAGGAGGATTTTGCGCTGGATGCAGCACAGATGGAGCGGGATTTTTATGCGCAACTGCCGTGGGTATACGAGCGCCTGCTGGCCGATGCGGGGGCCATTTTGCAGGGCGACCCTGCTGCGGGCAGCCGTACGGAGGTCATTCGCACCTATCCGGGTTTTTATGCCATAGCGGTATATCGGCTGGCGCATTTGTTCTATCACTTGAAGGCGCCGCTGATTCCGCGGATGCTTACCGAGCACGCCCATGCCAAGACGGGCATCGACATTCACCCGGGCGCGGTCATTGGCGAGCGTTTTTGCATCGACCACGGCACCGGGGTGGTGATCGGGGAGACTGTGGTAATCGGGAATGATGTAAAGATCTACCAGGGCGTTACGCTGGGGGCTCTGAGCGTGAGCAAGGAGCTGGCGCAAACGAAGCGCCACCCCACCATAGAAGACCGGGTGGTGATTTATGCCGGCGCCACCATATTGGGTGGCGAGACGGTGATTGGCCACGACAGCATTATCGGGGGTAACACCTGGATTGTGAAGGCGGCGGCCCCGTACAGCAAGATTTACTACCGGAACGAGGATTAGCGAAGGCTGTCGAACAGTGGCGCCAAGCGCAGCGAATCGGACAGGGTTTTGAGCTCCGGCTGCCCGGGCTTGAGGGGTCGGGGCGGCCGGTAGCTGGTGTCGCGCAGGAGGCGGGCGCGTTCGAGCAGTATGGAGTCGGCCAACAGGCCGGCTTCGAGGCGGGCGCGCTGTTGGCAATCGGCCTGTTGGCTGCGGCGAAACTCGTCGACGCGCTCCTGTACTTTTTCTGCGATGACCTTTTCGACATCGATCTCGGTGCGCGACTGGCCGCCGGCGCAGGCCGACGCCAGCCAGGCGAGCGGGAGGGCAAATATGATGAAGGCGGCAGTTCTCATCGGGGTATGGGTATGCGGCTGCGTAGTTGTTCTTCTTCGGCGAGGCGCTCCTGCACGATGCTGTCTACGGCCTGCTGTACCCATTCGGCGTACCGGCGTTGGCAGAGGCTGTCGGTTTGGGCGCGCAGGGCTGCGGCCTGGCCGGCGTAGAGGGTATCGATGCGGTTGCGCTCGAAGGAGGTCAGGCGCAGTTGCACGTCGTCCTGTTGGCAGGCGGCAGTGCCGAGCAAAGCAATAAGGACGGCAAAAAAAGCAAGGCGGCGCATCATATATATATGGTGTGGCTTATTCGCTGAGGTCGATGACTTTGCGGCGCAGCTCGAAATGCTGCCCGAGGTATACTTTGCGCACCATGGGGTCGGCGGCCAGTTCTTCGGCCGTGCCGGCCTTGAGGATGCTGCCCTCGAACATGAGGTAGGCCCGATCGGTGATGGAGAGGGTTTCCTGCACGTTGTGGTCGGTGATGAGGATGCCGATGTTTTTGGTTTTAAGCTTGGCTACGATGTACTGGATGTCTTCGACGGCGATGGGGTCGATGCCGGCAAAGGGTTCGTCGAGCAGGATGAATTTGGGAGAGGTGGCCAAGGCGCGCGCGATTTCGGTACGGCGGCGTTCGCCGCCCGAGAGGGTATCGCCATAGCTTTTGCGTACCTTTTCGAGGCTAAACTCCCGGATGAGTTCTTCGAGTTTATCGCGTTGCTCCTGCCGGCTGAGGGTCGTCATTTCCAATACGGCCCGGATGTTGTCTTCGACGCTGAGCTTGCGGAACACGGAGGCCTCCTGAGGCAGGTAGCCGATACCGCGCTGGGCGCGTTTGTACATGGGTAGCTCGGTGATGTCTTCATCGTCGAGGTAAACGCGGCCTTCATCGGGGCGGATAAAGCCCACCGTCATATAAAAAGTGGTGGTTTTGCCGGCGCCGTTGGGGCCCAGCAGGCCTACAATTTCGCCTTGGTGTACCTCTATGGATACGCCTTTGACCACCTGTCGGCGGCCGTATAGTTTTACCAAATCCCTGCTGCTGAGAATCATGTGCTTATTAGTCGATGTACTCAATTTTGCGCCAGAATCGGAACCCTGCCGTAATCTCGAACGTCAGGTTGCGAATGCGGCGCTCGGGAATGGTAACGGTCTGGTTGGTGAATGTATCCAAAACGTTGGGAATGGCCGGTTGTTGATACTGGAAAGAAAAATCGGGGTTTACGGTAAACTCCAGCAGCAGGCCGATCATCTCGGTGAGGGGCAATTCCATGCCGCCGCCGGCGGTGAACCCGTAGTTGAGCTCCCGGATAAACTGCTTATCGTCGAAGGGGTAGATGGCGTACTGTGGGAATTGGGTATTAAACTGAGTATACTCGTCGAGGTTGGTATCGAAGGTATAATCGAGGCGGGGGCCGAAGAGGTAATACAGGCCGAGGCGGTTTTTTTGGGCAAAACGCTGCTTGGCGCCCAGTACGAGGCTGAGGTTGTAAAACCGGAAGCTCTGGGAGGAGGATCGGAAATACTCGTTGAAAGTAGGGTTGAAAAACGTGCGCGGCAGCAGGCTGCTGCCTTTTACGTGGTAGCCCAACTGGGCGAAGAGCGAGAACTTGCCCTGCTCGGGCAGGGTTTCCACAAAGGCTATGGCGTGGGCCGCCAGCAGGGGGTCGCGCTCAAAGTTGGTCCACTGCTGATCGCTGAGGGTTGCCCCTCCTTTAATGCCAAAGTAATAGCCGCCTACATCCTGAGCCGAAGCCGACCCCAGGGCCAGCAAAAGCCCAAGGGCTATAAAAAAATTGCGCAGGTAATTCATGCCAACGTACATTAGTGATGCGGGGCAAAGGTCGCATTTTTTTAGCAAAAGCCAAGAAGGTAGTATTAGCGGCGTTCGTACCACTGATCCTCGGGATGGTTCTTGTGTTCCTCGCCGGGTTTGTCGCTATGGGGGTCGCGGAGGATGTACCAGGCTTGTACGACCAATAAAAAGGGCAGGAAAATAATGGCGAAGCCAATGAAGTAAGGATTATCGACAATGCCCAGCGCCAGCACGGCCAGCGTAAGCAGGAAGATGGTGAGTATCCATACCGTCAGCTTCTGAAGCCGGAGGTGCATAGCGGCAAGGGTTTAATGGCACATGGGCGCCCCGTCGAGCGCTTGTAGGAACTGAAAATTAGCGGGCAGGTGAAAATGCAGCCCCCTGTAAATGAGCCACAACCCTACCCCGGCCATCAACACCGGATACCAGGCGCGCAGCCGGCTGCGCCAACCCGGCTTGAGGTATTGCCCCAGCAGGCCTGCGGCCATCATAGCGGGCAGGGTACCCAGCCCAAAAGCCAGCAGATAGCCCGCCCCCCAGGCGGCATTGCCTAAGGTAAGGGCGCCCGCTATGGCTAAGTATACCAATCCGCAGGGCAGCAGCCCGTTGAGAGCGCCCAATTTCCACCAGGCGCTGTCGGGCTGCCGCAGCAAAGCCCCCAATCGTTGGTGCACCCATAGCGTAACGGCCTTGAGGGGTCTCCAGCGGGCCAGTTGGCCGTCGATGTCTATGGAAAATAAAGCCGCAGCGAGCATAACTACCCCGGCCGTTACCGACATGCCTGCCTGCAAGCCTGCAATGCGCACGCCGGCGCCTACCAGGCCAAAAAAGGCGCCCAGGGCAGCGTATACAGCTACCCGGGCAAGGTTGTATTGCAGCAACGCCGGCCCCCGCCTCCTGATGCCCTCTCCCATAGGCAGCGCAATGCAAATGGGGCCGCACATGCCTGCGCAGTGCGCGCTGCCCACTAAGCCCATGAGAAATGCCGTCCAGAGTGTGATCATGGCGGGTGCTTTAGAGTTGTGGCGCCATCAGGTCCTTTTCGGCGTAATAGCCTTTGCCCTGGGCTTCCCAACTGATTTTGACCACCCAGCGGCCGCCCACCAATTTGTCGGAAGCTACGGTCTGATGGCCTGCTTCGTCAAGTTGGAGGGGCGTGGCGAAGTCGAGGCGGCGATCGCTGGGGCGGTAGAACTGAACTTCGCCGACGGCCTGGCCGACCTCGGCGGGAAAGCTCAACACAACGGCCTTGGCGGCGCGGTCGTAGGCTACGCCCACGGGCGAGCTGAGGGCATTGGCATTGGCGATGCGCTCGAAGCGCTGCTGGTATTTGAGGTCTTCTTCGTAGTAATTGTCTACCACGAGGCTGTTGTCGTGTTTGGTAGACTGGTACACCGCCCAGAACATGCTCAGGGCAAAGATGGTGTAAGCTAAGAATATGCCGGTTCCCCAGTTAAATTTCATGATGCTTAGTATTTTATCGGTCCCAAGAAATTCGTCTTCACCTTGTCGATGCGCTCCTTGCCGTTGTACACCTCAATGAAGATGGTGTTTTTGCGGGATTCCAGCTTTTCTTTTGGAATGTCGATGAAGAAAGCGCCTTTGGCCATCTTGCCTTTGGTCACAGAAACGGCCTCTCCTACCATTTCCAGCTCGGCCCCATCGGCCTTCACTTTGAATTTGAGGTCGATCTTATCCAGGGCCTTATTGATGACCTGGTAGTTGTACAGGTTGCGGATGTGTCCTTCGGGCGTTTCCTGATACAACATGCCCGGCGTGCGCAGGATAACGGCCTCTACCGGCGTGCGGGTGCCGAGCAGGTAGATGTTGAGCGCAATGAGCGCCAGCAGCACGCCTGTGTAGGCAATAACCCGGGGCGTAAAGATGCGGTTGCGGCTTTCGGCTACGCCGTTGTAGCTGTCGTAGCGGATGAGGCCGCGGGGTTTGCCTATTTTGTCCATCACCTCATCGCAGGCATCAATACAGGCCGTACAGTTGATGCACTCCAACTGTGTGCCATTGCGAATGTCGATACCCGTGGGGCAAACGTGAATGCAAAGCTTACAGTCGATGCAATCGCCCATGCGCGGAGCGGCGCCGGCAGCCATTTCGGTGATGCTCACCGAGTCGTCGGCACAATTGGGGTCGGCGGTAGCCAGCGTAGCCTGTTTTACTTCCGACTGAATTCCGGTGAGGGGATTACTGGTAACTTTAGCGGCCGAGCCTGCTTTTTTCAGTTTGCCGCGCGGTTCGCCCCGTATCCAATCGTACATAATGGCGATGGAGTTCTTGTCGAGCAACACGCCCTGCAAGCGGCCATAAGGGCAGATGGCGATACACACCTGCTCGCGCAAGCGCGCAAAGACGAAGAAGAAAATAAAGGAGAAGCCCACCATGCCCAAAAAGCCTTTGAAGTGCTGGGAGACGGGTTCGCTGATGATTTTAACAACTTCGTCGATACCTATAATATAAGCTAAGAAGGTATTGGCGATGAGCACCGAGAAAGCAAAAAACAAAGCCTGCTTGGCGCCCTTTTTGAGTATTTTTTCCGTCGTCCAGGGGGCTGCAGCTAATTTGCGCTGGGCATTGGCGTCGCCTTCAATCCAATACTCTATTTTGCGGAACACCATCTCCATAAAGATGGTCTGGGGGCATATCCAACCGCAAAAGATTCGCCCATAGATAACGGTGAATAGAATGATGAAGACGATGAGTGTGAGCATCGCCAGTACGAAGAGGTGAAAATCCTGCGGCATAAACTCAATGCCGAAAAGGATAAACCGCCGCTCAAGCACATTAAAAAGCAGGAGCGGTTCGCCGTTAACTTTAATGAACGGCATACCAAACAAGACAGCCAGCAGCACCCAGCTCAGGTAGTTGCGCCACTGATAGAAGCGGCCGCTGGGTTTTTTGGGATAAATCCACAGTCTTTTGCCGTGCTCATCAACGGTAGCTATGTGGTCCCGGTATTCTTCTGTGTCCTGATAAATATCAAAATCCGTTTTCATGGTCCTCGCTTTAAAAACCGGTCAAACAACTGAAGTAACTACACTTTTAGGGTTTATGGCTCTCTATGTCAAGATTTATACTGTGCCGGAACGCGCCCTCCGGAACGCCGGCCTTTTCAGCAAAGGCCGGGTTCCGGGTTACGCGCTTTCATCCGTGTTTAGTTGGTGGTTGTAGCGGCTGCGGCCGTAGAGTCGGCCGGCGCTGTGGCGGCGGCATCAGCCGTAGCAAACCGCTCGCCCTCCGGCTCTTTCGGATTGGGCGGG
>Ga0058869_1043436_pt1 | contig 16954 bp, 24 predicted proteins | sample TNRReaAaerobiRNA_FD_61086 | JGI IMG/M metagenome (GOLD analysis project Ga0058869, IMG submission 61086) | Wastewater treatment Type I Accumulibacter community from EBPR Bioreactor in Madison, WI, USA - TNR Reactor, Time I- 292min-Aaerobic_... | ecosystem: Engineered > Bioreactor > EBPR >...
TTTTTTTTGATTAAAAAACATTTAATTTTGTTGTTGATTTCAATCGAACTTATGCTGCTGTCGATTAATTTAAATTTATTTATTTTTTCTGTGTTTTTAGAAGATTTTTTTGGCCAATTTCTTGCACTGTTTGTTTTGACTATAGCTGCATCCGAATCTGCTATTGGGTTAGCAATCTTAATCGGGTATTACCGGTTGAAGGGTACTATTTTTATAAATTTTATAAATATTTTGAAAGGATAACTTCGGGTGGAGGTAAAAAATTATGTGCAAACAGAAAAATACAAAACTAAAACTTTTTATTCCGGCTGGAGCTGCTGCTGCAACACCACCGTTTGGGCCAATACTGGGACAGTACGGCATAAATACAGTCCAATTTTGTAAAGATTTTAATGAAGCAACAGAGGGACTGATGCTATTTTTTAATGAACAAGTTGAGGATGACTTTGGGGGGTTTGTACTTTGTGTAGAAATTTTTATAAACGAAGATCGTACGTATCGTTATGTTATTAATAAACCGCCTGTAAGCTTTATGTTGCGGTTATTAACTAACACGAAACTTGGCGCACCTCGGACTATAACAGGATATATTTCAAAAAGCGAGATTATTTTTTTAGCGCAGTTTAAATTTCCGGGGGTAGTGCTAAAATCTGCATGCCAAACGTTATTAGGTGTGTGCCGGTCTATTGGGATTCGTGTTAAATAAGTGAAATTTAGCTTGAAAGTAACACTATGAAAGTAAACATTAATCAACTGCCGAGCTTAACATCAACGCGACGCGCGAATTTAATAAAATTAACTTCTCTAGATCTTTTAGCAAATAAGAAAATGGCTTCGGCCGCTAAACAACTCAATCGTTTGAGTGTCAGTGCCGGAACTTCCGTACAGGCTTGCCAGGCGCTTTTGAATACAAACGCGTACGTAATTGCTGTTCGTTCTACGGGGGTGGATGCTGTCCGGCTAGCTTTAGAGGGGGGTATCCCGTTAAAGCAAAAAAAAATGTATTCGTTATCGTCTATCAAGGAACTTTATCCGCTATTAGTTGATCAGCCCGATGCCCTTTGACTTATTGATATATTATCGGCGGGTGGTTCGTATTTAATCGAATTTGAAACTTTTGAGGAGTATCTGGTTGGTATTCGCGCACTTATGGAATTTGAGACCTCGGCTTCATCTACAGGGGGGAAATTTGTTGAAATTTTGTTTGTTCGCGAGGAGCAACATTACATTGATTTTCGTTTTGAGAGTCGAGCAAATACGGTTTCTGCGGGACATAAACTATACGGCGGATATGGTTCGAAGGCTGCTATATTACTTGAATTGGTTTCATGCTTACTTGGGGTTACGCAAACACTAGAAGCGCAGTTAACCACAAATATTGCGGGGACAACTCGCGTTGTTTGTGGGAATACGCCGACTGACTCGTAGCGTGACTTTAGGGGCGTTAGATTTTTAGCTAAAAATTTTAAAAAACAGTTGGAATACCACAATTATTTTGAATCCTTATATGTCAACAATTCAACAACTTCTAAAAAATGCGCGTAGACGACGTTATCGCCGGCCTAGACTACTGGCTTTGCAGGGATCGCCGTTCCGTCGTGGAATTATTTATAAAATTACTACAATGACCCCCCGCAAACCTAATTCGGCGAAACGTCGTATCGCTAAGGTGCGTTTAGTGTTTAATATGAAGCGGGTTTTTGCATCTGTTCCCGGCCGTGGTGATAACTTGCATGAGTATTCCGCAGTTATGTTACGTGGTGGGAGCGCAAAAGATTTACCTGGAGTTAATTATGCGTTAATGCGGGGATTACTAGATTTCGCGGCTCCTGAAATTTTTCAACGCATGGCGCGGCGATCTAAGTTTGGCATTAAACGTCCTATTATTTAATTTATGACAAACCCACGTTCTATAAAGAATCATTTTTTAAACTCTTTAATCAAATGCGGGCGAAAACTTTCTGCTGAAAAATTTTTCGTGACAGTACTTATACAACTAAAGCTAAAGAGTGACTTGAGCCCGTATGATATATTTTATTATTCAGCGCTGAATTTACGTCCTCTAGTTTTTTTAAGACCGCTAAAAGTTGGGTCAACGCTATATCGAACCCCAGCTCCGATTACGAACCATAAACGTAGATTGTACGCAATTGCTTTTATTTTGAGTGCAGTTAGGGATTCGCGGGGTTCGATTACTGTGGAACGTGTGCAGGAGGTACTTATGGCCATTTATAACGCGAGTAAAAACGCAGCATTTGAGAAAAAAGTTGTTATGTATGAGGAGGCTATGGGGAACCGGTCATTTATTCGTAGGCTAAGGTATAGTTTATATTAATCTCTAAAATTTTATGCGGGCTTCGACACTTCATTACGGTATAAACCGCGCTCATAAGCGGGCGAAATTAGTTAGCTTCACATTATTGCAGTTGTTGCAGCACAATATTCAGTTAGGGGCTGCTGTTAAATTTAGTTTATTGAGTTCGCAGTGATTTATCTTTGGTGTTCGCCAAAAATTTACAGTTATTACACTTTTTAAAACAGTACTTCATTACCGAATTTTTTTAGAGGTGGTAAAGTTTTCGACAGGTGGTCGCCGTAGATTGCTTTTTGTGAATGAACGTAGATATACCTCAATGATTGTGGGCAACTTAGCAACCTCAATTGGAGAAGCTTTTGTTATGGGGCGTTGAATCGGGGGGTCATTAACAAACTTTAAAAAATTGTGATTTATGTATTACCGTCTTTTACGGGGTAAAGACTCTAATAATTTAACACGCTTTGCGCTTAACTTAAAGCAGTCTTTGCGCGGACTATTTGTTCTTAAATCGTTACCGGGCTTGTCGTTTTTTAACAGCGTAAAGCATAGCTATTGGGGAACTGGGGAAGCTCGCGCTATGTTTGTACCTTCAGGCGGGGTTATTGATACGGATGCTTATCCTTCGTCTATTATGTTTCCTATCCCTGGTAATGACGATGCATTTGGAGCTATTTATTTTTTAAACCGCTTAGTTGCTAAGGTTGTTTTGATTGCAAAAATTACAAGCATGGTGCGTCGGTACGTGGTAATGCGCGAAAAATTAGGACGTTGGCGGGGTCGATTTTGACGAACGCGCCGGAGAAGGGCTAATTATAAGCCGCGTACAGTCCGATATTTTTAGTTTTTTTTTGATACTTTATTTCTGGAGGAATAACTATTTGTTTTTTAGTTGGAATCTATGTTATAGTTTACTAGTGTGTGTTTTACTCAAATTTGGTATATAGACGTCGGGTTTGGCTGATTTTGTAACTTTTGCCGTGGATATATTTATAGGGTAAAAGTGTATTTATATATTCTTTTAAAATTTTTTTCAAAAATACAAATGTAATTTAATACAGTAGTTCGAATTTATTATGATGACAAAGCAAAAAGAAAAATTTATTAGGGAAAAACCTCATTGCAATATTGGAACGATCGGGCATGTTGATCATGGTAAGACAACCTTAACTGCTGCTATAACTAAAGTTTTAGCGAGTAAAGGTACAAACACTAAAATGATGAAATATAGTGATATTGACAAGCACGTAGAAGAGAAGCGTCGCGGTATTACTATTAATGCTGCGCATGTTGAGTACCAAACTGACAGTAGACATTATACTCACATTGACTGTCCGGGGCATCAAAATTATATCAAAAATATGATTACTGGTGCCACTCAAATGGAGGGAGTTATACTGGTGGTTGCTTTAACAGAAGGTCCACAGGAGCAGACACGCGAACACGTGATTCTTGCTAAAGAAGTTGGAATACCTTATATGGTAATTTATGGTAATAAATTGGATGCTGTCTTAGAGCAAGATATGAAACTGTTTGTGGAAATGGAGACTCGTGAACTTGTTACGACGTACTCTTATCCTGAGGATTTGCCCTTTATTATGGGATCTGCCCGAAAAGCTTTAGAAGAGGAGGTTGGGCATGAATCAGAAATGGGTGTTGGTTCGATCGAGCTTTTAATGCGTACTGTTGACAGTTATATAAAGCAACCAGAGCGTCCAGATAACGCGCCCCTATTGATGTCTATCGAGGAAATTTATTCAATTTCAGGTCGTGGAACTGTTGTGACGGGGAAAATTGAGCAGGGAAAATTGGAGGTTGGCGGCGAGATTGAAATTGTAGGAGCAAAAATTTTTAAGACGCTTTGTACTGGGTTAGAAATGTATAATCGGTATATGGATGTAGCAGTAGCAGGGGAAAATGTTGGGGTTTTAGTTCGAGCAGTCGGAAAAAAAGATGTTCGCCGCGGTTATGTTTTAGCACAACCTGGAAGTATTGTACCTATTAAACGTTTTAAGGCGAAAGCGTACTTTTTAACAGCGAAAGAGGGGGGGCGCAAAAAACCTTTTTATTCAAATTATATGCCTCAATTTTTTTTTAGAACTGCAAATATTACGGGATCTTTGACGCTAGAGGAGTCTGTTCAAGTGGCAATGCCGGGGGATACTTTAACGTTTGAGGTTAAATTGCTAGAGGGTGCACCTATTACCGTTGGGCTGAGATTTGCTATGCGGGAGGGGACTGTCACTTTGGGCGCGGGAATTATTCTGGAAATTTTTCCTGAAAACTAGTATTTTAAATTCCGTGGAATTAGTACGGGGGGTTATAACTTTTACGGTTTTTCGGTATACTACTAATTATCAGACAATAATTTTTTATTAGCTTGATTTGTTATGGCAGGAGTATTAGTGGGTTCTTTAACTCAGCGCTATTTGTTGACGCGAGCTAAGCAACTATGTGCGGGGTGATCATTGTCTGGGGGGCGAAATTCGTTCGGACGCATCACTTCTTACAAAAAAGGTTCCTTTAGTTCAAAACGCCTATATAGATTTATTGATTTTTGGCGAAGACTGGCGTCGGATGCCTTTATAGTTAGTTTTATGAAGGATAACTTTCGCTCTAGTACTTTGACGCTTTTGTTTTATCAAACAGGGCTTCTTTCTTACGTTATATTGCCGGATGGTTATAATGTAGGGCACAAACTTCGGTTTAGTGCAAACGTTGGCTCGGTCGGCTCTGCTGCGTTTTTTGCTGGCAATTCGCTGCCTTTGTCCGCTATGTTAGAAGGGGCCGTAATTTTTAATGTAGAGCTGTGACCTACAAAAGGTGCTCAACTTTGTAGAGCTGCTGGGACATACGCAATTATCTTAAATAAACGGGATGGGTTTGTAACTCTTAAACTGCGTTCAGGGTGAAAAATTGTTGTGTCGGATAAATGCTACGGCACAATAGGGATTGCTCCTAACTATGTTCATGTTTATCGCACGTTACGGAAGGCGGGCTTAAATCGTAATTTAGGTCGGCGCCCTACGGTACGAGGTGTTGCTATGAACGCTATTGATCACCCGCATGGTGGTGGGCGCGGAAAAACATCGGGAGGCCCTCGACCGCGTACGCCCTGGGGTAAAATTACGAAGCAGCAAAAAACAGTTTCGAAGAAAGTTCGTAAATCACGTCAATTGATTCGGTTTCGTTAATTTTGATTAATATATTAGCGTGTGCGGGTATACTATAGCTGGTAAAATAGAAGAAATAAAGAGTTACAAATCTACTTACAGTAATTAATTCTGAGTTATGCGATCTAGTTGAAAATTACTTTCAGTTGAATTTCCGTTTCAGCGGGCGAAAAAAAGTTATGAGCTTGAGAAAAAAGCATCTTTAACTCTATGATCAAAAGGTACTCGATTATTTTCTAATTTGTTGGAAAAAGAGCTACATACTTACAATGGGTCGAAGTTTACCTCCGTTGTTGTTAAGAAGGAAATGTTGGGTTTGTTTTTAGGTAGCTTTGTGCTAACAAAGCGCATTACATCTGATATTCACCACAAAACAAAACGTAATAAGCGTGGACGGCAAAAAAAGAAAAAAAAATAAAATTTTTTGATTAGAAATGTATAATAGAAAAAGAGTATATGGGGCATTTAATTAATCCAGCTGGATTACGTGTTGGCTATTTTAGTAATTGGTCAGACTTATGGGCGACTTCTAATAATTTAGTATATGCTGAGATACTACATAACACGCTTTCGTTTAGACGCGTTATGGCATTATTTTTTCAGAATTTCGTAACGGACCGTTACAGTATCATGTATAGTCATTTCACAGTAGAGGTGTTTGACTTAACAAAGATAAAACTAAAGTTGTATTTTTACGACGGAATAGTAGAGCAAAAATTAGCTCATCTAGTACAACAACTTTCGAAGTTTCGTCGGCAAAAATTGCGAACCCATCGTCGAGTTCTCCGCCGATTTTGAAAAATTAAACCGGTTAGACTATTGCGGTCGCGCTTGCTTTATTTGTGGAGGTACTACGAGTATTTAACAGCGCGGCAAATTATTTTTTTTTTTATATATTTTTTATATATGGGTATAAGTAGTTTATCTCCTGACTCGTTTTTTGATTTACTACGTTACTACTTTATTGTTTTAGCTGCGGAATGAACTGCGCTAGTAAAGAGAAACTATTCGATATCGATTTTTGCTTTTGTTAAATATTACGTTAAAATGTTAGTTTTTAAAGGGTTCAACGCGGAGTCGTCCAAATCTCATCGTTTGCACTGCGCAGGATCGGTTTCAGATTTTTCTATATTTTTTAAGGCCTTGGACGAATCGATTCATTATTGGCGAAAGCAGCAAAATTTTTTTTCTTTATTGATTTCAAAAAATAAAATAAGTTACAAAAGCATTTATGCAAAATTTTTGAATCCCGCTAAAGCGGCGAGCAACTTTGCAAATTTTTTTTTTGTTGCATTTTTTAGAGTGTACTTGCTTAGCTTTAGACAACCAAAATTTTTTAAATTTGTAAATTTTACATTGTCTAAGATTTTTCGGTTTTTGGGTGTATTAGATACAACAGTCGAATTTTTTGGTATAGATAACGATTCAATTTCTGCGTCTTTTTTGGCTCGATATATCGCTAGGAAAATAGAAATGCGATTTCAAATAAAAGAACTTTTTACTCCAATTGGTCGCGAGATGCGGCACTTGATGCGTAATACTTCTGCATTATTTGGGTATAAGTTACAGTTTGTTGGGCGATTAACTCGTCGTGGGCGGGTTCGAACAACATGAAAGCTGGGGGGTAGTATTCCTGCTAGTCGTGTTTCGGCCCAAGTTGAGCATTCTTTATATGTCGGAATTTTGAGAAATGGGGTATGTTGTGTGCGCGTTTGACTTTATCGCCATAAAAGTTATGGAAATTATAACGCTAATTTTATTTATAGGGTACGGGTGTAGCGATTATTTTGTTGTTAAGTTATACGTATGTTTAGTGCACCACAAAAATTAAAATTTAAAAAATTTCATAAATTAAAGTTTAATACAAAAAGAACTGAGAATCGATTTTTTTGTCCTAAATTCGGGGATTACGGGTTGCAGGCATTAAATTTTGGGAAAATTACAGCTGCTCAGTTAGAGTCGGGGCGTTTAGTGATTCGCAGATTTTCTAAAAAACAAGCTTTTTTACGGATCAGTGTTTTTCCTTATGCAGCAATTAGCAAAAAACCGACGTCGGCTCGAATGGGTAAGGGTAAGGGTAAACCATCCGGGTGGGTTTGTCCTGTGAAGCGCGGGCGCATTATATATGAAATTTCCTCGATAGGGGGGAAATTTAAAGATAATTTGCCGTTGCACGCCTTTTCCTTAGTTAACCGAAAATTACCTCTAAAATCGAAAGCGGTCCGGCTGATTTACTAGCATTGTTTCCAGAATTACGAAATCGTAATAACATATATTGATAAAATTTGGTTTGGATGAAAAATTAGAAAACTATGGTGTGTTTTTTAACGAAGATAAAAATTGCAGATAACAGCGGGGCACGTTTGGCTCAGTGCATTAAATTGCTTGGTGGATCATTACCAAAGCGAGCGTTACCCGGTAAAATTGTCATTGTTGTTGTAAAGCGTGCAGATCCTTTAAAAAAGAAATTTAAAGCTGGTGCAATCTCGCGCGCTCTTGTAGTATGTGTTGCTGCAGTGTTTTTTCGTGGGTGTGGGGTTTGGCTTCGCTTTGGACATAATGCTGTTGTATTAACTAACAAAAAGGCGGCGCCTTACGGACGACGCTTGCGGGGCCCCTTTTTAAAGGAGATCTGTATAAAATATAATTTACTGGGTACAGTTACACGATTTATGATTTAAATTTTACTATGATTCTTTGTGTAAGGAAATATAATGTTGCATCTGTTTTGACAAAGACACTGCGTACGTCTTTTATAGACAAATTAAACGCAAAAAACACATTTTTTTGTGCTAAGGGGGTCGCGGCATCAGTATATATTGAGATGAAAAATTTGGAAGATTTTGATAGCGTACGTTTGATAGCCGCGCATTTTATTTTATATCTTTTGACGGGATGTCGTCCTTACGTAGCTAGGTTTGGCTTATTTCAAACTTTTAAAGAGAAGGAGTACGATGTTGTTGTGCGGGTTGATGTACGAAAGCAGGCGTTACTGCGTTTAATAGAAGCTTTATCTTACGAAATTTTTCCATTTATCGCGAAGGCTGACTGTACGTCGCAGATTAACATAGTAAAGAAAGGTATTGTGGTTGGATTTACCATATCAGATTTAAGTTTTATTCGTGTAGTTGAGACACATTCGATTTTTTTTAAGTGGCACGACCGTATAAAGATAAATTTTTCTTTCTTTAACGCGACTGTCGACTTTGTTGATGTGTATTTCTCATCTTTTAAGATAAACTGGAAGCAGTTTTGGGGGACTAAATTTATTAAGTAAAAAAATTTTTGGAGAGAGAAAAAAGTATATACGCATTAAAATAGTTTATATTTATGGTATCTTATTTTAGAACTAAAGATCGTCGAGTTCGCAGCTTAGCAGCGTTATATGAACTATCCGCGCTACGTTTAAAATTTTTTTTGCGAAATGCGAATTTAACGCTAACAGTGCGTCAGAAGTTTTTTTTAATGAGCAACGCGAAACTTCGAAAGAACTCTAAGTTTTTGGTACGGGGGCGTAACCGTTGTTTGTTGACGACACGTGCTGGATCAGTTTTTCGTTACTTTCGTTTATCGCGAATAATGAGTAAAGACCTGGCGTCTAATGGATTTTTAACTGGGGTTAGAAAATCATCTTGGTAGTGCAATTAGCTAATTATTCATACATTTATGGTCAATCTATTAGCTGACTTTGTTGTTCGCTTTAACGTTGCTGCAAAAAAAAATAGTGAATTTTTTTTTGTTCCCTACTCAAAAACAAATTTTAAAATCATTGAATTACTCTACTTGTACCGCTGTATCCGAACCTTTTCTTACGAAGTTCATCCCACGACGAAAGTATTACGTCTTAAAGTTGCGCTGTTTTTTTTTGAAAACAAGTCTTTAATTCGTAAGTTGGATTTGATTTCTAGGCCGGGGGCGAAAATATATTGGTCTGCTTCTGAATTTGCTTATAAATTTAGTAGAAACAATTTTCAAGGATTTTTTATATTATCAACACAAACCGGGATTTGTTCCAGTAATGAGTTGTGACTTTCAAACAAGTTATTGTCACCTATAGGAGGTGAAGTTCTTTTAAAAGTTAATTTATAGTTTCTTGGGATTTATGGTTAATCGAACGTTTTTAAAAAAAAAAATTTTACCATTTCACTTATTTTTTTGTTTTTTAACAAATTCTGTCGTTGTAACTCGTTCATTTATTTGAGCGCGATATTTGCTGCCTGCAAACACTTTTTGTATTTCGAAAATTAATAGTGCGGATTCAGCTAAAACGTTTGTAATGAAGTTTTTCTCGCAAACACCATTTTTTTGGACGCTATTTTGGGACGTTGTAACTTTCGGCAATCGCTTAAGCGCTGGGTTTTTTGTAGAAATGGAACTAATCGGTTTAGGGTTTCGGATAAAAAAAATAGCTTCTCAGGTGTACCGTTTTTTTTGAGGGTACGCTAATTACGTTTATTTATTCGCACCACGAAATTTGTTGGTGGAGTATTCAGCAGAGGAGCGTGTAATCTTTTTTTTTAGCCTGGAGGCTATGACTGTGTTTAATTTTTCAACGTATTTGATGCTTTTAAAGAAATTATCAATGTATCGCGTGACGGGTTTTGTTAAACCAGGAAAAATAATTCGCTTAAATGCAGGTAAACAACGATAATTAGAAATTCATAAAATTATGAGATGCCAGATAAAAATTTTATTTAAACGGCCGAAGTTTATAAAAGTAAACTTTATTGCGTGTACGTTGCCGAGACCGGTGAAATACGCGTTTTGACTAGATTCACATCGCGGTAACTTGAAGTTGGTTGGGTTAAAAACCAAAACGACACGTTTGCGGTTTTTTGTTGCAGTGCGCATTTTGGATCGGTTAATAAAAAATGGATTATTTAATTAAGCATAATTTACTTGTTACACTTGACTTGTTTGTTATATGCTATATACATTTAGGGACGTAGAATTTAGTGAAAATCAGGTTACAACCGTTGCTTTACGGAAGGTTACTGGTATAGGCTTAGCGCGCGCTAATTACTTATGTGCTGCCGCGGGCTTATCAAAAACATGTAGGGTTGGTTTTGTAAATTATTATATTTTTTCAATTATTACATTTTTATTGAAACAGTACTACGGTACAGACGTGTTTTTAAAACGCATGCGAGAGAATCGATTAAAAGATTTTTTGTCTTTTAAATCTTATAAGTCTATTAGATTTGCGGCTGGGCTGCCAATTCGCGGCCAGCATACACATAATAATGCGCAAACAGTGAAGCGCGCGCGTATTCGCGCAAAAAAGAATTAAAAATTTATGCGTATAAGCATGTATAAAAATGATTAGTGACGTTTATATTATGGAAAATGCATTAAATAACACTACGGAATTATACTTTGGTCCATTTAGTGATAAGCGTGTTGCCGTTTTTCATGTAAATAGAAAAAGACGTAATTTATTTTTTACGATTACTGATTTGACGGGCGCGGTTGTTGGATCTATTTCGACAAAACTATTTGTTAAGGATCGAAAAAAACGCACAGCGCCACATATAATCGAATTGGGAGTAAAACAACTTGTTTTGCTGCTGAAGGCGTATAGAATTTTTGCAATTCGCCTGTTTTTTAAAATTTCAAAGTCTTTTGTAAATTACGCAGTAATACGCGCACTTCGCGCGCTTGATGTTAAGCTTACTTTTAGTCTTTCGATGGTTCCGGTGGCCCATAATGGGTGTCGAAAAAAAAAACGCCGCCGCCTGTAGTAACTTTTTTGCGTCTTTTTAGTCAATATTTTTAATAAAGCTTTATGAGTCTAAATTTAAATTATCGTAGCATTTTAAAATCAACGAACGCTGCCGCTGTGCCGCTGTATCTAGGCAAAAACTCCAAAATGTTTACCAAGTGGCTTGGTATTGCGGCTGAGTTATCTTACAATCCTCATTTGCGTAATGGGTGGGTTACTGTTGATACCGGGGTGAAGGGGAAATCCGGTTCGCCACTCATTGAATTTTCTACTTGGGAGGCTAATAACTCAACGTATAACATTATACTGCCAAACGCATTTGCTTATAAATTTTTGGTTTCTGCTAACGGAGTTGTTGCTCAGTTTTTAACTCGGTCTTCTGCTGAAGCCAGAGAACTTTGAGTTCCAAATTTTTTAGAAAAATCTGTTGTTAACTCTTGAGGCATACGATCTTTGTCTCCGGCGTTAACCCGGCTAATGGGTTTTGCCCCCCGTGTCTCAATTTTCTATCTTACCCAAAAATGGGGGTCGGCATTATTTTCGGCGCGCATAACGGGTGCTGCGCAGCTTCTACCACAAAGACTGAATTTATCGAAGGGGTTAATTGTTTCCGATTTTTTTCGGAGGGATCTAAGTAGCAGTTTCTTGGCGTTTCGTCGGGCTGTAAGTCACCGGCAATACCGTATTAGGTTTTCTTTATATGAACGCTTGGCTACGTCTCAGGGGTTTTCCGGTAGTTTTGAAAAATTAAACACTGCTTTGTTTATCCGGACGTTTTTTTTTACGAATTTACTGCATAAATTTAATTTGTTAAGTCAATCAAATTCGTCGGATAACCCACAATTTTTTTTTCGAAAAACCCAGAGCACCCGTAACACATTTTTGTCGTTGCTAACCAAACTAAACGTTTTGACGCTTGTATTTTCGGAATTTCGTGTAATTACCGGTTTTCTAAACATATTTACACGGTTACTTAGCGGTGTTATTGAAGATTTAGTGCTTATCTATTGCGGTGCTAAGCATTTAAGCGCTGGAAACTTAAATTCGGATCAGTCTACGGGTATAACTCGTTACTTAACGAGTCGTTTTGTTCGCTTAGCACAAATGACGGCGCTTTCGGGCATTAGTTTTATTGCTTTAGTTTTGTTTGCGACAAAAACGCTTGTTTGCGTGTTTGGTAAATCTCAGTTAAATAATAAAAACTGTGTAAATCAGTCGCTTATCTTGTATGCGTACAAGTTTCGTCAATTACATTTAAAGCAATCGACTGACGATACTCGAACGAGTTTGGCTAATTCTGTATTTTTGTCATCGCATTTGTCGACAAATAACTTTTTAACGACATATTCTTGCCATAGGGGTAATCGTTTACGATTACCTCGTGATTCTGCAAAATTTAAAATGCGCAGAAATCGCCAGTTTTATTTTCGTAGGCGTAGAAAGTCGCAGTGGTCGGTAAATCGTAGAGGTTCAGATGCAAATGGGGTGCGGTTGCTATTTCGTAAGCGATGAAAACGATTATTAAAATACTTTAAAATTTCGTCTGCAAACGCCCAGTTTAATTTTGTATTCTTTTGGTCGTTTCACTTTTTTAATTTCACAAAATTACAGTTGGGTTATAGTCGATTTTTTTACCTTGCAATTAGAGTAATTTACTTTTTTCGCCAATTTTTTAAATTTTTTAAATTTTACGCTTTTTACTTTCGGTTATTGCGTTCTTTAGAGTTTAGCAGCGGGGTCTTATATTCCGGTGAATGCCTTGCATTTAATAACACTAAGTTGTACTCGTTATTGCTTTTTAAAAAATTTGGCAGGGTGCTACGTAGCTTCCACTCTTTCTGCGCTAAGCTGTTCCTTTTTCGCTGAAAGAACTTGTCGATCGGGGTAGTAAAAACATTTTGTAGGGCTCGCGGCGTTATTATGGTAAATAAAATGTTGCGTGTAGCTAACTTAAACACATTTAAGAGTTTGCGTCCTGCGCGGACAGCAACTCAAGTTAAATTACTGGGTCGTGTTCCAGCAATGTTATCGCCTGTGTCTTCGCAGATTTCAGCGAGAATTTTGAACAATTCTCGTAGTTATTTGCGGTATTTGTTGAATTTTCGCAAACAAGTTTTTGCTCTATGAAAAAATAAATTTTTAACGCATTTAGGGCATTTAGGCGCAACTCAGTTAGATTATGTATTATGCGGGACTACTTCAAATTATAGGTTAAATTTTTTACGATTTTTATTGACAAATCGGTTTGTAGGTCCACGATTACAGTTTGCGTTGCGGACGTCTGATTGGGTACGAAATATTGTTACTATGCGTGGTTCTAGGCGCATGTGCTTTATTCGTAAATTAGTGCTGGCTGTACGAGCACGCCGTATGCTGGCATTACGCGCGGTTAAGACGCAGGCCCGTAAGTTTTTAAAATTTGCTTTACCCGTAAGCGCGATTAAACCTTATCTGTCGTTTATTAGTCGGGTACGAAAATTAGATCGAGGTGCGCGTGGATTACCTGCCGGGCATTTAATTAAATTTATTAAGTCAGTTGTATCCGGTGGGGTGGTTAAGATGTATAACTTACTGCGCGTTAAGAAACACCTTCTTACACTTAAACACAAAGAGTCTGCGTTAGGGTTAGGGGCATACAATAAATTGTTATTTCGTGGTTTGCAGAATCAGCCCTATTATTGTGTTGAGGGTTTAACTTCCGCGTTTTCTTGTTTTAGTCGTCCGCAGCTAGCTATTTCCGCAGCGAACAGTTCAAATTTACGTAAGCTAACAACTTTGAGTGCTATTAAACAAATCTTGACTCTTGTTACTACGGCGAAACCGCGTGTTGTAACGTGCTCTGTGGGTAATCGGGTTAATGCCGCGTCTGGAGTAGGGTTGTTTTTTCGTTCGCAAATATTACGAGAATTTTATCCGGTTAGCGGCGCGATCTTTTCCGCCGATTTAACAGTAGACTCAAGAGCGCATGCGTTTGAGTTTTTCGGGTGGGCTAATTCGCAATACTTTCGAGTTTATCGTGGGGTTGACTTTTGTAGTTTTATAATTCCTAGGCGCACTAATATTTCGGCTTTGTATGGTTTACTGCATTTTGTGGGTACGCCGCTAGGGCTGTTAGCTAGTATGTTTACTCAGGCGTTTACTTTTATGGTTGCTGCATTTTGGTCAACGTTAGTTTCTCGTTTTTTGTGTGTTAATTTTTTTGTTGCTGTTAACTTTGGCATCAATCATAAACTATACTCTAATACTTTTTTTAAAAATAGCGAAATTCTTTTTAAGAAAAATATTAATTACGGAGTTTTTAGTAGTGTGCCTAATTTAAAACGCTACTTGCGCGGCAGCGTATCCTTATTTGTGGTAGGGGCTGCGCCATTTTTTAGGTGGATTCAAAAATATAAATGCACGTTATTAAAGACACGGAGTTTTTTTGCAACTGATTTAGCGGAACGACTAAATCTTCGGGATAATGCAACAATGAGTTGCGTTGAATTTTCGTCTTTTGGCGGGACAGACGTATTCAATTTTTTTGTTGCGACAAAATTTGATTTTGGCGCAATTACAGCTAATAGACACGTTTTTATGCGGCGGCATGGTGTTGCTCGCTTTTCGAGGCGGTTTCGTTTCCGCCGCCGCGCTGCTAGTTTTGCTAGTAGGGGGTTGCGCGTGACACAAAAAAATTGGTTGAAGCAAGCTACGTTTGGTAAATCGCGATTTAGATATTTGGGGCGACTTTTAAATCTTAAGGGGCTTAGTTCTCTGCGCTTTTGAACGGCGACCTACCACACCTCATCAGCTATACTGTCTGGGAAGATAAGTCGCTTTTTGTTGCTATATCGTTTGCGTATGGTTGGGTTTGCGCGTTTTTGAGAGACGTTTTTCAAGTCTAAGTCGCAGAGATGCTTTACTGCTAACTTGAACTTGCTGGGTTTAAGGTCGACAGCTGTAGCGTTTGGTCGCAGCGCTTCTACGTCCTTTTTAAAGCAACTTTTACGTATAACTGGGTTGACTTATTTCCAATTGGCGCTGCGCACTTCGAATAAACTTACTATGTCTAGATACGCGCGGGATTCACAACGTTTTTTATTAGGCGTACGAGGTATTCGCCCCCTAAAATTATTTGCTCACGCAAAACGTATTGGGTTGTGACCAAAAAATTTGAAATTGCATCCTATTAGGGCTCGTAAGAAACAACCTGCGTTTAAGTTAATTACGTATCGTCATTCGCGGGCTGCATTATTAAAATCAAATAAAGTAAAAATGCCGCCTAGTATTTTTAGTCGAGAAAATTATGACTCTATGAACTTGGTTTGGGATTTTCCTCGTCAAAACTATCGATTTGCTCGGGTTAATACGTTTCAACGAATACGTGCATGAAAATACACTAGACGTCAACTTGTGCGGCGCTTGTTTAACGTAATTTTTAAAAAATTTCGTATTAGGTCCTATAAGCGAACATTTCGCTATCGTAAATGTTTGCGCCGCCGCTGGTTTAGGATAAAACTGAAGCGACGCGTGATCCAAGGGTTTGCACGCGCTGTCTCAAGGTTATCGGGGGTGTTTGATATGCGGGCTGTTTATCGTGCTGGCCGACTTTTAAAAAAATTCAATACCTTCGTGTTTTGCGGACATTCAATTCAGCTAACATATGCTTTAGTACTTAAAACTTTCGTCGCATCCTTATATAACAAATTTGTTAATTTACGTAGACTGAGTAAAGTTTATTTTTTTAAAATAACTAAACTGCAGTTTTTGTTTTTAGTAGTTCGCGAATTTTTTTTAAAAATGCTAACGTTTTTTTCGAATTATGCTGTGGCTCAAAAACTGATTTTTGACGAATTTTTGTCTACAGCTAAACTATTTAGTGACTTTGGGGTATTTTTTATTAAGTCTCTTTCGTGGTATCATATTAAACCGAGTATCGTTTGTTCTATCACGAACCAACATCTGTTACATTCTCTTATGCGTGGAACTTATGTGGGATTTCGATTTAGGTCTGATTTTTCTATTTTTCCGCATCAAACTGATAAAGCCCTTGAATGGAGCTATGAGTATCCGACAATTTTTTTTTCTACTTCGGCCTTTGTTAGTCTTATATTTGCCGTTGTGAATCTTGCTACCAAGTTTAGTCAGTATTTTAGTCAAGCAGGAGCTGACGCGAGCTTAGTAGACGAATTGTTTGAGAGCACTGGATTTACTCTTTTACGCCTTACACGCCGTAGAACTCGTAAGTTGACTAAAAATATTACGTTGACGCGAGATAGCCCGTTCTTGAAGCCGACTCGCTCAATGCGAATACTGCGACTGATATCTCGTCGCCGATTACTGGTTCGTACGCGTACTCATTTAAAATCACGTTTACGAAAATTGTTGAAGTCCTGGAAGTTGGGGCGTTTTTTTTCTGCGCGATCTAAAATCGGGGTTCGCAGAGAGACTATGCGCCTACGCTTAATTTATTTACAACTTTTTTGATATCTACGGCGTAGATCACATTACGTTAATCTGGCTAGAATCCTTACAACTGCTTCTAGAATTGTTAGGCGCCGCCACCAACGGTCTCTTTTAGTTCATAGCGCTGAACTAATTAAATCATACACAACTCCTATTTGGACTAATTTTCGCAAACGGCGTAAATTTGCTCCGTGAGTACGTTATTGGCGCAGAAAAAAAATACGGCGAAAATTGCGTTTAATACGGCGAGTGCGCCGGAAAGCGTTACCTATTGTTGCCCGAGTTCGCTTAAAAAAAAAA
>Ga0058869_1002456_pt1 | contig 16820 bp, 6 predicted proteins | sample TNRReaAaerobiRNA_FD_61086 | JGI IMG/M metagenome (GOLD analysis project Ga0058869, IMG submission 61086) | Wastewater treatment Type I Accumulibacter community from EBPR Bioreactor in Madison, WI, USA - TNR Reactor, Time I- 292min-Aaerobic_... | ecosystem: Engineered > Bioreactor > EBPR >...
TTGCGGGCAGCGATACCCGCTACAACGACTCCGAATGGCTGGGCTGGTCGGGCAAAGATTTGGAGGCGGTGATAGACCTCGGCACAGCGCGGCAAGTGACGCAGTTCAGCACCCGGTTTTTCCACTCGACCAGAGAATGGATTCACCGCCCGCGATCGGTGGAGGTGTGGGTGTCTGCAGATGGCAAAAAGTATCAGTTGGCAGGAAAATCCGAGCTGCAAGCAACCGAAGGAAAAGTGCAAACCCTCAGCATGGCTTTGAAAAATAAAACCGAGGCGCGATTTGTCAAGGTGTTGGCAAAACGGCACGGCATCATCGGGCAGGGCTTGCAGGGCGAAGGCCAGGAGGCTTGGTTGTTTGTGGATGAACTGCGGCTGCGGTGAGGGGGTACGGCGAGGGTCGGCCGCAAGCCATTAGCTGCAAGCTGCAAGCCTGATTGAAGTATGGGAGGAAGTTTTTCCTCTTGGGGAAATCATCTCCCCCATAGCGTGCTTATTTGCTTATAAGTGCTTGAGCTAAATTAATTGATGCTATTTTGGCCGCTCTCGATTGGCAATCAGCACATTAGCACATTATCAAATTAGCACATTTACTTATGTGATGACAAAAACTCCGCCCCGGAAAAATTAACAAAAAAATCCCCGCAAAAATCTTGCCGGTTTCAATAATTCCGCTTTCCTTTGCCTTCGCAACAATAACCCACAACCCTTGAATTGTATGAAGAATTTAATTTTGCCCCCCCCCGGAAATGTTGGTATAAATTTTGATTTAACCGTCAAAAAGCGCCGACCAGGCCCCGGAATCCCACTCTTGCTGCCGATGCTGTTTGCAGTATTGCTGCTGCTCGCCTGTTTTCTGCCTCACACTGCCCATGCGCAGGGCGCCTGCGGCGAATGGACTCAGACAGTCATTGGTTTGCCATCGTCCGGCTCAACGCAGTTCGATGCCTGCGCGCCGGGAACCATCACCATTACCTCCGCCGGTGCTGGCAGCAGCAGCGCCGACAGGCAGTACATGGTGCAGCGCGAACTCTGCGGCGACGGCACAATTGATGTAAAAATAGAAAGCATCAGCAACGGACGTGCGGGCTTGGAAATACGCGCCGACAACACGCCGGGCGCCATCAAGGCCGGGCTGAAAACGCCATTGAGCAATATGCTTACGCGCTACCTCCGCAATGCTTCCGGTACGGCGCAATCTGCAAGCTCTATTAATGCTATCGGCCACCGCTGGCTGAGATTGGTGCGCAGCGGGAGCAATATCCAGTTGTTTTGGTCTTCTACCGGCGTCAACTGGACTTCGGCCGCTTTATATACCAATATGGCCCTGCCCGCCTGCGCCCGCATCGGCATATTTGTGGAGAGCAACAACGCCTCCGTTGCTACCGGGGTATTCAGCAACCTCCGCATCAGCGGGGTCAATATCCCCGCCACTACCTTCTCCTTTGCAGCCGGCAGCCTGAGCGCCGACGCAGGCGAAGAAGTGCAGGTATGCGTGAACATAGCCAACCCCTGCGCCTGTGCGCCGGCCTCGGTGCAGGTGGCCTTGCAGGGCAATGCCGCGCCGCACTTGTCGGGTTTCAGTACGCAGACCCTGCAGTTTCAGTCAGGCGATACGCAAAAGTGCTTTTCGCTCTCTACCGCCGACGCGCCGGGCGACGGCTCTTATACCCTGATCCTCCAAAACCCTACCGGCGGAAATGACGCCGCCATAGGCGCGCAGGCTTCCGTTTCGGTTGCTGTCACAGGCGAGCCGGTAACGCCGACGGGCTGCCCCTGGGCCGGGCCGGACAGGGAGATTTGCCGGGGGGAGAGCGTGCTGATAGGCTGTACCGAAGAGACGCCGCCGGCAGGTACCTTCTATTGCTACAAATGGACGCCCGAAACAGGATTAGACGATCCCTCGCTGCCGCAACCAACCGCCACTCCGCAGGAAACGACGACCTACACAGTTTATGTGACGGATAATAAGGGGAATCTGGTGGCCACGGACGGGGTGCTGGTGCGGGTGAAGCCGTTACCGGAACTGAGCCTTACATCTGATCCTTCTCCTGCGATTATTGTGAACGGAGCGCCTGTAGAACTGAATGCTACGTCGGGTTTGGCTAGCTATTCCTGGGAACTTAGCGGCGTAGGTCCGGTTCCCAATGCTGTTGGTCACTCCATTCAGGCATCTCTTGCCGGAGATTATGTAGTAAGTGTTACCAATGAACAGGGCTGTGGCAATTCGGCAACCGTTCGGGTGGCAAACGGCAATGACGAGGATGCATGTGCCCAAGCCATTCGCGATTTTTTTGTTTCGAAGGGCTTTCTTGAACTTCCTGTAACTATCATCGGAAGCGACCCAGGTTTTACTTCAGACCCGGAGCAGGCCCGTCTGAAATCATTGAATCCTTGTCTGGTGCAGGATGAGGCTCAGTTGCTTATTTCTTTGGCAGATGACGAGCTAAACATTGCGACTCCTCTTCTGGGTTTTCTTGATGACAGCAATCCACTATTGGAAGAATTCACAGGCACAAAAAAAGGGATCGTCACACACAACGATAATTTTTGCCTCAACCTGATCCTTTCCGATTGCGGTATCACTGAACTGAGTACGGAATCGGTGGAGGCCACCTTTGCAGATGTAGCGTTCGGCTACTGGGCACATGTATGGAAAGCACCGGCGGGGGGAGGAGAAGATGCTCTGTTTATATCCGCACGCTCACCGCTCTCCGAACATTTCTGGACCACGGGCGATCCGCTGATAGTGCCGGAAGCAAAGCAAGCGTCGGAATATGTAAAAAACCGACCGCTACATCCTGATGCTGCTTTTCCTTCGAGGGATAATGTAATTGTGAACAACACCTTTGATATTCTTGCAGCAACCTCTATACAAAATGGAATCAATCTGGATATTCCATACAGTTCTTCAATTGCAGATTGCATTACACAAACAGACCTGATTTGTTTGTCTTCGGCCGGTGCCCCCCTGCGTATAGCTGCGGGGTCTGTAATCTCTTTTGGCACCAAAGCGAAATTTAGTGACTTAATAGACCCACAAGCACTCTCCCGTTTTACAATCTCAATCGGCAACGACCTTGTCGGGCATTACAGAGGGATGGTTCGGCTTCCGGCCACCAACGCACCGGCCGATTATTTCGTAGGGTACAAAAATTTGCTTACCACCAAATTCTATGAGTATCCGGGCGCCGCCATTAGTGGGCCACAAACTGTGCGGCTGGGAGTAAGAGTAGATCAAAGTGCGGGATGTTCTTATTTTTATACCTATTCTTTGGGCTTTACCCCCCAACCGGCATACCCGCCTAACCAAGACCGAAAAGCTGCGGGAGCTTTGGTAGCGGATTTTCACAATAGCCCATCAGGCACTTTTGCTCCTCCGTCGCCGGATACCTACCTGCCCGATATTATCTCGCTCTGCCCGCCCCCTGTAAGCTTTGAGGCATTCAGGGAGCCGCTTGCAGTACAAAACGATCCACAAAACAGCCCTGCACCGAATGGCTGGTATTTTTTGGTGCGTGCGACCAACGGAGCCATAGAGCGCTTTTATGCTTACTACCCACCTGGGACGCCTGAGTTGGCTTACCTCCGCTTTACTTGCAACGGTTGGGTGCCGTTTGATCCGCCGCATCGGCCTACTTATGATTTTCTCTCAGCGCTCTATCAGATTTTTTCCGAGCTTGGGCACATTGTCCTCGATGTAGCAGGCATGATACCCGTTATAGGTGAACCGGCGGATTTTGTCAGCGGAATATGGTACACGGCGGAAGGAAATTATTCCGATGCGGGCTTTTCCTTTGCCGCGCTTATTCCCTTACTGGGTGCGGAGGTTACTGCCGGAAAATATGTGTTCAAAATAGCCGACGAAGCGGGCAATGTACGAACCCTCAACAAGTTCCTGAAAGCCGGCAAAACAGCCGAGGGCGGCACTAAATTATTCAAGATAAACGGCATTCCCGTAAATCTGGCCGACTGGCTGGGCATCAAGACATTTCAGAACAACTTTTCGCCGCAGCAGGCGCAAAAGTACGCCGAGTGGATCATCAACTTAAAGGCTTCGGGGGAACCCATCCTGAAATTGTTCGATGAATCGCCGGCCATGTTCAACGCATGGAAAGCGTTGGACGAAGCCGGTGCCTCGCCCGCACAATGGGAGCGCCTTTTTGTCCACTTGGCCGACCTGCCGGCTAATGCTCCGCTTCTCACACGATTTGCCACCAACCCCGATATCGCAAAAGGATGGAAACTCTTGGACGACCTCTACGCCGGCACCGCCCAAAACCGCCTGTGGGACGGCGACCTCATTGCCAAAACGACGGAACTGAGCAACAACACGGTTTTGATGGAACGACTGGGCGGCGATGAAGTAACAAGATTGTCTGCGCTCAAAGACATCATCAGTAAAAACGCGCTCGCCGGCTGTAATGCCTGCCTGCCGCCAACCAATCTCCCCAACGCCCACCTGAAATCAATAGACCAGTATTTAGACGATGTGCAGTATTTTATAACACAGTTGGGAGGTAAACCAGGCGCCGGAACCATGATTTCATTGATGAAAAACGGCGCACCCAAACAAATAGATGCCATTGCACAAACAATTCGCTTGCTCAAAGAAAATCCAGGTGGTAAATTTGCCCCGGGTAACGTGGTGCGCTTTGAGCCGAAACTCAGCAATACCGCCGACGAATTGGCTTCCGACGACGGCATCAACCAAGTGGGCGATATTCTGGTGACGCTGGCCTCCGGCGCCAACAAACTGTACGAACTCAAAAGTTACATAAAATCTTCTCTTTCAGGCATTCCGACAGGTTTGCTCAATCAGTTCAAAGCCTACCTGAACAACAACAATGTGACCAATATGAGCCGCTTGGAATACACCTTCGACCAACGCAAGCTGCTCAGAACCGAATTCGAAAACCTGCCCAACTTCAACCCGGCCAATTATTTCGATGACGCAGCACAGGCCGAACAGGCTATTAAGGCGCAGTTTCAGGTGATGATGCAGCAGAATGCGAGTCAGGTATTTCAAGCAAATCCGAATCTCTTTTCAAGTTTCCAAGTACCTTCTACCGGCCAAGCTGTCAACATCAATAACGCTGCTCAATTTTTTGGAGAAATTGGCACAAGTCACCCTGTGTTTTCATTCATCAAAGTTGAGTAACCATGTACCGAGAATCTGACAGACTAATAATAAAAGGCAAAGTTTGGAATCTCTTCCAAAACCGCATAGTCGTAACAGATTATGATAATTCCTTTTGCCTTTATGATTTAGCAGCAAAAGGGCATAGGAGTTGGGAGACTTCTATCGAGATTCAAGCCATATTCAATATTGGCTTTATCAAAGACACAAGTCTTTATATCAATGATGGTTCCTCATCAAGCTATGTGTTAAATGTACTGAATGGACAAATTGAGAAAAAATTAAATTTGTCAGTAAATGACTCGTTGGGGGATTTGGGGCTAATTGGTATAATGCGAGATGGAAAGTATTGTGTTGGTTGCGTTCAGTTAAACGAACCAGAAAAGATAATATGGAGCGTTTCTCCCAATCCGTTTTTTGAAGTATTTGACTCAAATTATTTATTGGGCTTCCCTAAGCCTGGAGAATATGGCAAAAACTCATCCATCTTTGGACGGTACTCTGCCGACACCGGCGCCCTCCTCTGGCACTTCGACGTCACCGAACCCGGCCGCTACCGCGAGTGGTACCCCGAAGGGCCGGAGCATCCGGGCGTGGTAACAAAGTTTCTGGGCGTATGGCAGGGCCGCCTGTATGTAGCGGTCAGCAACGGCCTCATCATAGAATTAGACCTGGAAAACGGCCGGCTGCTGCGCTCCTGGCAACAACTGCCCGACGGCATAGCGCTGCCGCCCTCCGGCTGGGACAAACTACACGGCCTGGAACTGGCCTTCTTGGATGCCGCCGCCGGCGAGATAGCCTGCGTCACGCATCAGTACTACTGGCATATAGACCTCGAAAGCGGAGCGCTGCATTTCCACGATCTGCGGGAGCATTTTTCGGCTGCGCAATTGCAGGTATCGCCGCCCGCCGGAGACCCCGCCTTTGATGCCGAGCACATCTATTTTGCCTCCGAGTTTCTCCAATACGACGGCCAATCCGGCGCCAACGTCTATCAGTTGGCAGCCCTGCACCGCCGCAGCGCCCGCATTGTCTGGCAGCAGCAGGTAGAACTGCCGCAGTCCTGCCAATGGAAACAACATCCCGTACTCGACGGCCGCCGCCTCTACGCCCTCTCGCACGATCTGGCCCGCTCTTCCGAGGGCGGCACCCTCCACATCTTCGAGCGCACGGAATAAGAACAACCATCCAAAAACAACCATACTTTACCACCCAACTAAAAACCTGAACTTTATGCAAAGTACGACCCTGTATCGCTCCATCGCCGGTTTGCGGCGCGTCCTTATGGCGGCGGCCTGTGGCCTGCTGTTGGCCGTAGTGGCTGCGGCACAATCGGAAGACGGCGGCCGCATCGAAATCCCCGCCGACCAGATCACCTGCGCCTGCGCCTCCGGCGGCACGGGCAGCATCTCGGTCATAGCCGAGGGCAGCGCCGGCCCTTTCAGCTTCCTCTGGGCCGGTCCCGGCGGCTACGCCTCTACCGAGCAAAACCCCGCCGACCTGCCCGCGCCGGGGCAGTACTCCGTCACCGTCACCAATGCGTACGGCTGCGCGGTCACGCTGGAGGCGGTGGTGCCGGAGTGCGACGCCGTACCCGAACCCATGATAGAAACCGGGGCGGCCTGCACCGGCGCAGCCAATGGGAGCGTGAGTATCAGTATGCCGGGCGGCAATGCGGGATATGCGTTTGCGTGGGGCGGGGGCGAAACCGAAAGCAACCTCAGCGGACTGTCTGCCGGCAGCCTCAGCGTCACCATCACCAATGCAGCCGGCTGCACACGCGAAGAGGAAATAACCATCCCCGAAGAAAACTCCCTGATGCTGACCGCTGAAATATTCGGGGTTTGTTTTCAGCAATCGGAAGGCGGTGTTGACCTCTCCGTCAATGGAGGGCAGGCGCCTTACACTTTTCAGTGGAACAACGGATGGCCGCAGGAAGACCTCGGCCCGGTGAGTGCCGGAGTGTATCAAGTGACCGTCACCGACGCAACGGGCTGCACCGCTCTGTCGAGTTTTACCGTACCTCAGCATACCCCGCCCGATATTTTGGGGCAGGTGCAGTTGTCTTCCTGTGCCAACAATGCCGACGGAAGCATACAAATCAACATCACCAACGGCACAGCGCCTTTTGAATACGAATGGAACAACGGCGCGGTCTCCGAAGACCTCGTGAATCTGACGGGCGGCATTTACATCCTCACCGTCACCGACGACAACGGCTGCTTCGATCAGGCCGGTTTCAATACCATGCCCACGACCCCGCAGGACGCGCTGCCCTACCTGCGCCGTCTCCGCATCACCGCCATACATACCACTACGGCAGAGGAAACGCTCATTTATGACGCCGAATGGGTGGAGGCCGCCGGCGATTGCCTCTTCTTCCTGCCCAACGAGACGGATATGCCCCAGACGGTGTTTGCCCAAATCAAAAACGGACAGCGCAGCCTGCGCTTCGACGCGGAGTTCAGTGAGCCGATGATGCCGGCGCCAGAAATGGCTTCTCAAAATACTTCATTCTTTACAGGCATGCCTGCAGGCGGCAACGCCTGGGTGTTCAACGTTCTCGCCTCTCAGGCTTCAAACATGGTACAAAATGGCCGCATAGAAGAAACATTTGTGTTTACGGGCATGGACCTGCGCGGCAATGCGCTGTTTGATTTGCGCACGGCGAGCAACCAGATGAGCGACTGTGCTGCGCTGCCCCGCTTCATGCCCGACTGTACATGGTCGCCGGTGATCTCCGGCACTAATATAGACAATGTGCATACGCTGATAAGGGATTGTATGGCGCTGAGCCTGACCCTGAATCACAACAACAATTCGGCCTCCGCAACGGCTCTGGGCGGCTCGGCGCCCATTTCCTGGCAATGGGAAGGCCCCGGTGGTTTTACCTCTACGGCGCCTCAAATTTCAGGCGTGCCCCCCGGACGCTACTGCCTGACGGCCAAAGATGCGAATGGTTGTACAACAGAGGAGTGTATTGAGTTTTGTAAGTCTTTGGAGGAACTCGTATCCGACCTGCTCAGCATCACGCCGCCATGTCCGGGGCAGTCCGACGGGATGCTGTGCCTGAATACAGATGGGGATTTTGCCCTTCAGGTTTCCTGGCCCGACGGCTCCGACGAGTTGTGCATGACAGGCATAGCCGCCGGCCAAAGCTACTGTTTTGAAGTGACGGAACTGCGCTGTATGCAAACCGTAGAATACTGTACCGACCCGGTGATGCCTGTTTCGGCGCTCAGTCTGGCGCTTTCATCTTCGCGGCCGGCCTGTCCCGGCCAAATGAACGGCGCCCTCACGGTGACGGCCGAAGGCGGACGTGCGCCTTACGTTTTTAGCTGGGCATCGGGGCAAAGCGGCAGTATGGCTGCCGGATTGGCGGCGGGCATTTGCCATGCAGTGACCGTAACCGACGCCTGCGGCCAGACATTCAATACCTGCTTCCAAGTACAGGAAGCGCCGCCCTTGAACATTACTGATTTGGTGGTGAACAATGCTTGCGGCACTACGCCCACAGGTTCCATCCGCCTGCAACTGAGCGGTCTGGGGCCTATGTCGATAGTGTGGAGAAACAAGAAAGGCGACGTCATCGGCGGCAATCAGCCCTTCATCAACCAACTCTTGCCGGGGCCTTACAGAGTAGATGTGACGGACGCCTGCGGCCAGACGGTAACGATGTTTATGGACGTCGGCAATACCAATACAGATGCCCAGATCACGCTGGGCGACCCGGTGACTACCCCGGCCTGTGCCGGAATGGGCGGCGCGGTGGACATCAGCGTGCAAAGTCCGCCGGCATTTCCGCCCTCGTTTTTGTGGAGCAACGGGGCCACCACCGAGGATATATTCAATGTAGCTCCCGGATCGTATTCCGTTACGGTGACGAATGCCTTCGGCTGCCGGGTGGTGCAGTTTGCAGAGGTGGAGGATGTGGATTTTGAAACTGAACTTGAATTATCTCCCTCGTATTGTATGTCGAATAACGGAAGTGTCCGGTTGACGGTACTCGATATGGAAGGTCCTTATTTTATCTCTATGAACGGGGTGGGAACCACAGGCAATAGTTTTTACAGGCCGAATCTGGCGGCAGGAACCTATTCCATCGAGGTCAGAAAGCCAGGAGAGACTTGTAGCAAAACCATTACCTTTGATATTCCGTCCATCATTTATTCTGTAATGGTCAGTGGTGAAACACAAGCCGCTTGTGGAGATGGGTTGGGACGTATTGAGATCACGTCTCCGAACGAGTTGTCTAATGTAGTGTGGAGCAATGGCGTTACAGGAATAAGAACGATTCTGGCGGTGGCCGGTCAGTATTGTGCAACTGTTACCGATTTGAACGGGTGTACATCGGAGCCTGCTTGCTTCAATATAGAGGCATTATCTTCGGATTTGTTAATTTCGGACCATGAAATTACGCATACTACCGGCATTGTTGATCTGGAAGGAAATTTATTTGATTATGCGACAGGAAAAATCAAATTAGAATTCTCCGGTGGGGGTGGCAGCCCGTACCGGATTCAATGGAGCACGGGGGGAGCCACGAACTCTGTGAGTGTTTTCGGCAATGCGCATTCGATTACCAATCTTTCTATGGGCGATTATCATGTGACCATTACAAATGTCTCTACAGGCTGTGCGATAACGCGGACATTTTTTGTTCCTTTCTGTTTTCCCGGCCCGGGACCAGTTATCCGGTTGGATAGCTTCAACATTATTCGCGGAGTTGATATCCCCGGCGCCATTCATCTGTCCGTTACAGGCGGATCGCCTCCTCTTTCCTTTCAGTGGTCAGGCCCTGGCGACTTTACGTCTAACGATTTATCTATAACCGGATTGACAGTCAATGGAGTCTATTCGGTTACGGTAACAGATTGGTGTGGGAGGCGTACCATTTTGCGGGTACCGACCGATTGCAGTTATACCAGAGGGGTCGTCGTAACTACAGAAAATCAATGCAGAGACTTTATTTTTCCCTCATATATGGAGGTTGAGCGATTAAGAATAAATTCTGGAAGTTTCGGAGCGGGATACGATTGTCTGTTAAACGGCAGACCACTGAATATTGAGTGGACGGACCCAGGGGGAGGTATTGTTGAGTCCGGCACGGCTAATGTGTCAACATGCAACCCTGACGCACCATTTATGAGCCTTCATTATTCCGGCTCCCTCCAAAAAATCAACATCAGCAATTTTTTATCCTCTGATCCTGACGGTTTATATACTGTAAGAATTACGGACATTTTGGGGTGTGAATATCGAGCCTCAGAGTTTTATGCCACAGCGATATGTGTTGAAGGTTTAGAGGGGCGGGTGATAGGCCCGTCCACTTCTGATCTCATTATCTCGTCTTTTCTTACAAGCAGTATTGATGCAGTGGCGGCCACATCAAAATGTAAATCTTGTGACGTACCGTTTGAAGGTGTAAGCGACTGCACTCCCGGCAATTCATACTCCACAGGATGGATTACATACAAGCCCAATATTTGTCGAGACCCATGTCGGCAAGGAGGCGTAATTCTCTCTCCTTGTCATGAGGGGGATACTTTGCTGACAATTCCGCCCGGATTGATATTTGAAAGCATGGAGGCGCCTGATGGAAGCGGCACAGGTTGTCTTTTTGCTCCGGGGCAGATTCCCGGATTGGAAAGTCATATTTTCGGACTGAGTAATCAGCACATAGCCAATTTGCCCGTTTATGTTGAGACCAGATGTAGCTTTACGCCGCCGCCGCCGCCGCCGCCTGGCTCAGCATTTACTTGTCCTCCTCGTTGTGAAGACTGCGAATTGGAAAGGACACCACAGCCTTGTTTTTACAATTTTGTATGCATTCCAAGCGGAGAAATTCTCGTGGAAAATGTAGAGGGTCTACTTGTGCTATGCAAAAAATTTAAAAGGCACAATGGGCGTCAGGTTTGCGATGTAGTTGATTTATGTGTAGATAATTGTGGCACAGTAATAACATATGAAGAAAATCAAGATTGTGACAGAGCGGATATAGAACCCCTGAGCACATGTCTAGCATGTCCAGATGCCGTTCCAGATAATACAGAGGATGAATTTTTAGAAACCACGAACCAAAGGTTTTCAGATTATGCGGATGTATTGGAAGATGAATCAAAAAACAAATACGTTTTTTCAGTTTTCCCCAACCCCTTCACAGAGCAAATTGTCTTAAAAACAACACTTTCATATTCTGCACAGGGCTATATTTCTTTGGTGAACATCAATGGGAAACAAATGATGAGCAAGGAATTGGTTGACTTCGACGAGGGCGATATTACCATGCGGATCAGGGGGCTGGGCCATCTTCCAGCAGGCGTGTATGTACTTTCGTTGGTGCTGGATAAGGGTGAAGTGCGCTCTAAAACCGTGATCAAAAAATGATATTGACAACCTTGAGCCGCTGGTACGCTGTGCTATCGTTGAAACAGAGGTTTACAGTCTGCTGTACACTCCTCTTGTGCTGTTCCGCCGCCCATGCCCAAAAAGTATGGATTGCTTACAACGACTATTGGCCTAGTGATTCGACTCAGCAATTCAGCTTCACCACTCATTTACAATTGGCCGGCTGCACCACAGGGGTGATCGCTCGAACAGGGAGTCGTTATTATGATTTCACCATCAGCAACAATATCGTATGGACGTACGGACTTCATGGAAATCTGGCTAACTTCATTGAAGTTCATGGATTGACCGGGGGGCGTCTTTTTTACCATCCATTTATTGCTGTAGATACTATTCTTTTAATCGCTGGAACGCAACCGTTCTCCACCTCTCCCAACGACACCCTCCTCAACGCCATGACCTGCGACTACGAAGGCTTAGTCTATGCTGCCGGGCAGGGCATCTCGGTATTCAATCCTGCCGACAGCAGCATATCGTACCGGGGCGCGCTGCCGCCGGGCTTAGCTTCGGCGGGCGGCATGACCTACCGCAACGGGGAGTTCTTTCTCAGCACCGTCGGCAATTCGCTGGCGCGGGTGGATGTGGAGAATCCGGCCAACACAGTAGAGATCGCGCAGTTTCCGCCCGGCACGCCGCCCATTGACGCGATGGTGTCCTTCCCGTATCGCTGCGACAGCATCGTTACCTATGCCTTTGCGCGCGCCGAATCCAGCACTACCATCTACCGCTTAGATTTTGACGACTACAGCCTCTCGGAGGTCTGCATCTTCGACCGGGCCATCACCGCCGCCGCAGCCCGCGAGGAGTGCATTCAGCCGCCCTGCAATTTTACCATTGACCTCGACGCGCAGGACCTCTCCGGCCTGCCGGGTCAGGATTTTCGCGCCGATACAGCCTGCTTCGGGCCGCTGCCCATTGCCGCGCCCGCCACCTTGGTGCGGGTGGGCGTCCCCTTGGACTCTCTGCGCATCACGCTCTCCGGGGTACTGAATGCCGGACAGGAATACTTGGAACTGAATGCCGCGCCCAACCTGTCGGTCTTCGGCTCCGGCACTACCACGCTCACCCTTGTGGACAACGGCACGGCCACCTTTGCCGACTTCGAGGCGGCGCTCTCTGCCATTCGCTACCACAACACTGCCCCTGCGCCCACTTACGGTACGCGTCAGGCGCGGGTGCAGGCCTTCGCCTGGAGGTACAGCAGCATGGAATCGGTGGCCTACCTGCCCATCAGCAATCTGTCCATCGGCGCACAAATACGCACGGTGGATACGGTGTCCTGCTTCGGCGGCGCAGATGGAGCACTGTCTGTATCGGGCAGGGGCGGCACGGAACCTTATGTCTTCGCATGGCCCGGCGGCCAACAGACCGACAGCCTGAGCGGCCTGAGCGCGGGCGCCTACCTGATCACCGTCACCGACGCCACCGGTTGCCGCGCCACGGATACGCTGTGGATGCCTCAACCCGACTCCATCGTCGTGTCGCTGCTGCCTTCCGCCATGTTCGTATGCGACAGCACGGGCAGCATAACGGCCAACGCAACCGGAGGTACAGAGCCGTACAACTGGCTGTGGAACAACGGCAACACGGCATCGCAGATCAGCGGCATTGCAGCGGGAACCTGGTCTGCCGCCCTCGCCGACGCGAACGGATGTATGGCCCTCGCCGCTCTTACCCTCGACGGAGCGGCCTCCGTCTCCGCAACGCAGACGGTTCAAAGCTGCCGGGGAGAACCATATATCTTTGAAGGCCAATCGTATAGCTCCGACACCTTGCTGTGCCGCACTTACTCCGGCCTCAATGGCTGCGATTCGACGCATTGCGTTTCTTTGGTCTTTCTCGATACGTTTTACACACAGGAAACCGTGCTGCTATGCCCCGGCGAAAGCTACGATTTCAACGGCCTGCTGCTCAGCGGAGATACGACTGCCTGTCTCGTTTTTACGGCTTCCAATGGCTGCGATTCTACCCATTGCATTCGCACGGAAGTCATTCGCCGCGAATCGTTCAACCTCGCGGCCATCTGTCCCGGCGCTACCTACACTTTCAATGGCCGGGTCTTCGATCAGGCCGGAACTTATACCGAGATCATTCCGCAAAGCACCGGCTGCGACAGCGTGGCTGTGTTGCAATTGAGCTTCCTGCCTCCGCCGTCGGTCGGACTGAGCACATCGGGGAGTCTGTGCCGGGGCGCATCGGTTGCGCTGAATGCCGCTGCCGGTATGGCGGCCTACGCCTGGTCGGACGGCAGTGCGGGTGCAAGTTTGCAAATATCGCAGCCGGGCTGGTACAGGGTGACGGTGACCGACCTCAACGGCTGCACGGCTTCCGACAGCATCCTCATTGCCGACGAAGCGGTGCGGGCGCAATGGAGCGCCGAGCCGCCGATTTGCGCTGGTTTGACAGGCTCGGTGAGCGCTTCGGGCATCACGGGAGGTACGCCGCCGTACAGACATGGCCCGGCAGGCGGCTTGTTGCAACCTGTAACAGACCCTGTAAGACTTCCCGTCGGAACCCACCGGATGGTGCTGGAGGACGCGAACGGTTGCGGTATGGAGCAGGAAATAGTTATTCCCGCAGCTCCGGTTTGGTCTTTGGAATTGGGCCGCGACACGAGTATCCGTCTGGGGGAAGCGATTCGCTTGCAGGCACAGGGGCAGTGGCCGCCGGAAGCCCTGTTGAACTGGCGCCCTTCTGATGGTTTGGATTGCGACACCTGCGCGGAAGTATCGGCGGCGCCGGTGCGCAGCACGCGCTACGAGTTGGTCATTTCCTTTGCTCCCGGTTGCGAACTGAGAGACGCACTCTCCATCAGGACAGACTCCCGGACGCGGGTTTTCGTGCCGGGTGCTTTCTCGCCCAACGGCGACGGGGTAAATGATCGCCTGAGCGTCTTTTCCGATGACGGGGTGCAAATGGTGCAGCGTTTCAGTGTGTTTGATCGCTGGGGCGCACTTGTTTATGAGCAGCGCAATTTTTCACCCAACGACCCCGCCAATGGTTGGGACGGCCTCGTTCGCCAACAGGCCGCCCATGCCGGCGTGTATGTCTGGCACATAGAGTGGCTGCGTTTTGACGGCGAGACGGAGAGGCTGAGCGGGGAGAGTTTGTTGTTGAGGTAGCAGAGCTGTTGCTTCGCTTGCGCGCCAGGGGCAGTAGTGGTACCGGCGGCGCTGCGTAGCGCGGGTTTTCGGGGAAATCATCTCTGCACTTTCTAGTGGAACAGGCTCCTGTGTTGTTTGTAAACTTACCGCCGGGCAGTCTCTTTCTGCTTCTTTTTTTCAACCCAGTATGCCTGCTGCCGACTATTGATGAGATTGGAGATGTAGCGGAGGTTTCCGGTATTGCAGGTAATGTTGACGAAGCCCCATCCGATTTTAGAAAAATATTCCCAGGAAGCACAGAAACCAGGTGCGTAATGCCTGGAAGCAATTCTCATATCGGGGGTGAGAATGAGGTAGTCCCAATTATTGCCGACTTCATCAATATGTTCCAGTTTTTTGCTTTTGTCCTTCCTGAGATCGAGAAAAACGACCTCTTCGCTGCAATGTGGGATGTGCTCGTACAACGGCGCGAATGTCGTGGTGTATAAGCCTTTATGCAGGATTTCTTTGCCTTGACGAATCAAAAAAGAATCGTTGAAAGCATTGAAAGAAATAAGCGTGAAACGCTCCGCTTCGAGCGCCAGTCTGATCTCTGACTCACCAGAACCTTCATACGAATAGTAATGATGACTCATCACCCAGTCGCCATGAAGGTAACTCTTTATCATTTGGGTCTGAGCCGTCGCAGGCAGACCGACAGCTAACTGAACCGTCCATACCAACAGACAGCATAAGTTTCTCATATAGAATACTTTGAATGACCGGCCTGTGCTGGCTTGTGCGCCCTGAAAATCAGCTACATCAACTACCTTTTGAACTTTTTACCCGCGGGTGCGCCCGGCATGGCGCCCGGCATGCCCATGCCCGGCATTTTGCTCATTTTGTGCATCATTTTGCGCATTTGTTCAAACTGGCGGATGAAGGCATTGATCTGGTCGAGGTTGTTGCCGGAGCCGTCGGCGATGCGTTTTTTGCGGCTCATGTTGATGAGGTCGGGATTGGAGCGCTCGGCGGGCGTCATGGAGAGGATGATGGCCTCGGTGCGATTGAAGGCGGAGTTATCTATGTCCACATCGCGGAGGGCTTTGCCCATGCCGGGGATCATGCCCATGAGGCTTTTGAGGTCGCCCATTTTGCGGAGTTGCTGAATCTGACCGTAGAAGTCGTTGAAATCGAGCTGGTTTTTGCGAATTTTCTTTTCGAGGCGCTCCATTTCTTTCTCATCGAACTGGGACTGCGCTTTTTCCACGAAGGAGACAATGTCGCCCATGCCGAGGATGCGCTGCGCCATTCGGTCGGGATGGAACACATCGAGGGTGTCCATTTTTTCGCCCTGACTGACGAATTTGATGGGTTTGCCGACGATATATTTCACTGATAGGGCTGCCCCGCCACGCGTATCACCGTCGAGCTTGGTGAGGACAACGCCATCATAATCAATGATTTCGTTGAATGTTTTGGCGGTATTCACTGCGTCCTGGCCAGTCATGGAGTCCACCACGAAGAGGGTTTCGTGGGGCATGATGGCAGCTTTGATGGCCGCAATTTCTTTCATCATGTCCTCATCCACTGCGAGGCGGCCGGCGGTGTCCACAATAACGACGTCGAGATTGTGTGCTTTGGCGTGCTCAATGGATTTGAGGGCGATCTCTACCGGGTTTTTGTTTTCAGGCTCTGTATAAACCGGCACGTTGATCTGCTGGCCGAGTACGGAGATTTGATCAATGGCGGCAGGGCGATAGACGTCGCAGGCTACGAGGAGCGGCTTCTTTTTGAGTTGGCTCTTGAGGTAGTTGGCCAGCTTGCCGGAGAAAGTGGTTTTACCCGAACCCTGTAACCCTGCAATGAGGATGACGGCGGGTTTGCCTTTGACGTTGAACTCGGATGCTTCGCCGCCCATGAGGTTGATGAGCTCGTCCATGACGATTTTGATCATCAACTCGCCGGGCTTCACCGCTTTGAGAACGTTTTGGGTGCCGAGCGCCTGTTCCTTCACTTTGTCGGTGAATTCCTTGGCAATTTTATAGTTTACGTCGGCATCCACCAATGCACGGCGTATTTCTTTGATGGATTCCGCAACGTTGAGTTCGGTCAGTTTGTGCTCGCCTTTGAGGGTTTTAAAGGCGGAATCTAAACGGTCAGTCAGATTATTGAACATGCGATTTTAAC
>Ga0058869_1038917_pt1 | contig 16624 bp, 9 predicted proteins | sample TNRReaAaerobiRNA_FD_61086 | JGI IMG/M metagenome (GOLD analysis project Ga0058869, IMG submission 61086) | Wastewater treatment Type I Accumulibacter community from EBPR Bioreactor in Madison, WI, USA - TNR Reactor, Time I- 292min-Aaerobic_... | ecosystem: Engineered > Bioreactor > EBPR >...
CCCTCAGAAAGGCAGGACGTTCGCCCTGCGTAACGAGGTCCCGCTCGGCGCGACGCTTCTGGTCAGTGCGTCGAGAGAAAATCTTCCGCGGCGCCCGACCCGTATGCGTATACTCGCCCGATGATCGACACCCTGGCCTACTATGACGAGAACGCACTCGAGTTCTTTGCCGAAACGGCGAACGTCGACATGGCCGCACTGCATCAACGCTTCCTCGCCCATATCCAGCCAGGAGGGCTGATACTGGATGCAGGCTGTGGCTCAGGTCGTGATTCCAAAGCATTCCTGTCAAGCGGCTTCAGCGTTGTTGCCTTTGACGCATCGCCGGAGTTGGCGAAACTGGCGTCACAGCACCTGGATCAAGCTGTGGCCGTCAGGACCTTTGCCGACGTTGTCGAACGAGCTGCCTACGATGGGATCTGGGCTTGCGCAAGCCTTCTTCATCTTCCTGCGACCCAGATACCGGCGGCCTTGCGGCGCTTATGGGCGGCACTCAAGCCGGGCGGCACTTTCTACGTCAGTTTCAAAGTCGGCGAGGGAGAGCGAGTACACGCTGGCCGCTACTATACCGATGCCAGTGAGCGCACCCTTCGCGATTGGTTGGAGGTCCTGCCGCTGGTGCAGACACTTGACTGCTGGCTGACGGCCGATCAACGCCCCGGCCGTCAAGACCAGTGGATCAATGCCATCGCGGTCCGCGGCGCCCCGGCTGGCAAAAAAACTGGTCACCGGAGGAGACGACCCGTTTCTACCGCACCTCTGCCAGTCGATCAGTCAGGCCGAAGAAATTGACCTCGCGGTAGCCTTCATCAGATGTTCGGTGTTGTCCTCGTCCAAGGGGGGGGGCGTAGCCCGAAACGCTGCAGTTCCATCGACAGCAGGCGCACAGGCGCCCGACATGGGGATTCGGCTCGAGGAATCGGGATGGCCACTATGCGACCTTCAGCATTCCTCTGACTTCTTCTGCAGTCTGCGATAACATGAAGCCATTGAGGGCAAGGGTGTTTTCCGGAGGGGCGGTGCGATGGATCTGATGGCAGAACTTCGTGAGGTTGCCGAAGCCTCGGACTTGGAGTCATTTCGTCTAGACTTGCTCGAAGCGATACGCGTGCGCGCCCCAGACAAATGGGGGACGGAGGAACGCGATTTTGCTTTTGTGTGCGAGGTTGGGACGCGGCTGGCAGATGCCGAGGAGTTCCAGGATTTCATACCGTGCCACGGTATCGGCGCCGGTCGTCGAGCAAGAAAGATGCGTGTCGACGGCTACGAACTCGATGAAGCTGACGACTCCATAAGGTTATTGATCGCCGACTTCAAGGGTGGGGAAGAAACCGAGACGTTAACGAGAACGCGCGCCGATTCGGTGTTCGCCCAATTGAAGGCGTTTGTGGAGGAGGCTGCATCGGGCAACGTCTGGAGTTCAACACTCGGTGAATCCGCCCAGACCAAGGAACTCGCCGGCACGATCGAGCAACGGCACCGTCAGAAGGAAGATGGGACCAGGTCCGTCAGCCGCTACCGCTTCTATCTGATCACGGATGCCGTACTCAGCGATCGAATCAAGGACTTGCCGGGCGACGAACTGGATGGTGTCCCGATTGAACGGCACATCTGGGACGTCGGCCGTCTGAAATCCGTGTCGTGGTCGATTCTGGGAACAGAAGAACTTGAGATCGACTTCACGGAATATGTGCCCGGTGGACTTCCGTGCCTCCGAGCAAGCCAGACCGACGACTACGAAGGGTATCTCTGCGTAATTCCTGGTGACATTTTGGCCGCCATTTATGACCGCTACGGAAGCCGGCTGCTTGAAGGCAATGTCCGCTCGTTTCTGAGTACGACCGGAAAGGTCAACAAAGGCATCCAAGCAACCATCCGAGCCGAGCCTGACAGGTTTTTCGTCTTCAACAACGGGATCTCGGCAACAGCAACGGCCGCAATGGTCGAAGACACTGAAGCGGGACCGAAGCTCGTTTCAGCCAAGTATCTTCAGATCGTCAATGGTGGCCAGACGACGGCATCCCTGCACGTCGCAAAACGAAAGGATCACGCCAATCTCGGCGCCGTTGATGTGCCCATGAAGCTATCAGTCGTGCGAGCCAAAGACACCGAGATGCTGGACGAAATGATCCAAAAGATCGCGCGGTACTCGAATTCGCAGAACAAGGTCAGCGACGCAGACTTCTTCTCAAACCACCCGTTTCACCGAGCGATAGAAAAGCATTCGCGAAACATTCCTGCCCCCCGATTGGCAGGTGCTGCGTTTAGCACGTACTGGTTTTATGAGCGCGCCCGAGGACAATACGTCAACGCGCAAGCGAAAATGACCATCAAACAAAAAAAGGAATTCTTGCGCGACCACCCGCGCTCGCAACTCATAAGCAAGACGGACCTCGCGAAATTCGAAAACTCATGGCAAAAACTCCCACATATCGTCAGTCGCGGCGCCCAGAAGAGTTTCCTAGTCTTCGCTGAATACATCGGAAAGCATTGGGGTACCAACGGCCCTGAATTTGACAATGACGTTTATTACAAGGAAATCGTTGCCAAAGCAATCCTTTTCAGATTCGTCGAAAGCATGGTCTCGGAAGCGAAGAAGACTTGGTACGGCGGCGACTACCGGGCTCAGATCGTCACCTACACCATCGCGAAGCTGGCATCAATCATCCACGAGCAAGCCATAGGACTCGCACTAAACCTCAACGCCATTTGGCTTAAGCAGCGCATTTCAACGGCTCTTTCCCATCAACTGGAAAGCATTGCGAAGATAGTGTCCTCGGTGATAACGGTTCCGCCAGTGCCGAGCATGAACGTAGGCGAATGGTGCAAGAAGGAGGACTGCTGGAAGGTCGTTCTCGACACGGAAATTCCAATTTTCCCGGAACTGCGAGCCGAACTGCTTTCCAAGAGGGCGCTGGAAAGGGATCACGGCGACGCAGTAGGGAAAGCGACTGAAGATGCCGTGATCAATGCAGTCGTCGACGTTGTGCAATTGGGGCAGGCCGGTTGTTGGAAGAGACTAAGCGAATGGGCTCCTCGATATTCTCCGCTAGTTGGAAAGGAAGCCGATTTGGTCCGCCTCGCTTTACAAGGTCGATGGATTCCCACCGACAGGCAAGCAACTGCACTGATGAAGACCCTGAGGCGGCTGGAGTCGGAAGGCTTCAAACGAAGCTGACATCCAAATCCATGATCTTGGGGACAAAAGTTCCAATTGCGATTGGGTCTTGAACAACGATGCTTCCTTCCGACTTCAGTCGCCGAATCTCCGTAACCGACGGACCAATAAGAGTCTCGCTCCCTGATTGGGCGTCCGCTCTTGTGTGGCTTGGTGGATGGTGCAGAACAAACACGGTTGCAGCCAAACGACTGATTGTTTTTGTTGTTCTGCCGACGCGTGAATTGGCGGCCGCATTTCTAGGTCTTGGGTGCTTGCTTGCGGGAGCGCGTAAATATGAAGATGCGTTATCTTGGCCAAAGTTCAAAGCCTTGGAAGCTGGCCGTCCGGTTTACTGGAGCCCAAGGGGCGGGACAAGTTGCTATCAAGGCAAGTTGCTTGGCGCCGAGGAGCGTGCCGACGCAGAGTTCATGTCCGTCGAAATAACAAAGGCTCAAAGACGAGCCGAGGTTGGAACCAGACTGATGATCAACCGGAAATACTTCGACGATTACCGCTTTACCGAGGAAAAACCTCCGACAAAACCTCGAGTGATTTCATTGAATTCAGTCGGGCGGTCGCTCGTATGCCTCGTTAAAGATCTCAACCCCAAATGGATATGGACAGACGGAGCCGAAGCCCTTCTCGTGACCGGTGTTGCGGGTTTTGAAGCATCGATGGCGAACCTCACTATTTCAGTTGATGATCAGGATCCGATTGCGATGTTCGACATCCTCTGTAGCGGCCGCAATAACTCTCAAAGTCATGCAAAACTGAGGATTGATCACCCGAGAGGCACGCTCACCGGTAAGTTCCCTCTCGTGATTCTGGATGGCCCGAGCGCCTTCGCCATACATGAGCACATCGATGCGACATCGAATATCCTCGTAGTGCTTGACCGGTCGGAATACCGGGAGGAGATCCACAACGCAGCACTCGGAGTCCGAAGCGTTTCCACCAGCGATTTTGATGCCACGCTCAAGAGCGGCATACCAACCACGTTTGCGCCAAGCATCGAAGTCGCAGCGTACCTCATCGACGACAAATGACCCGCGGAAGAAGTCTGTTTTCACGGACGAATAGCAGATTCCAGAACACTCGTCAGCAAAGATTGATCCAGAACAAGATCGACTTTCCCCCAGCGGACCGGGTAATTCGCACATCGTCACGATTGTTCCAGATGCTCGATCTCGACGAGCCAGTCCAAGTGGAAGTATTACGCCGGTTGTGGCGTCTGAGGTCCTCGATCCTGTTTTCTGTTCTGCCTTTCGATGATCCTTCATTGCAATTGCAATACCAGATGGCCGAACTGGAGAACATGTCAGAGGGCTTGCCCGAAGCAAGCGAGTGGATCAAGTCACTGAAGGCCGACGTTGCCGATCTTGTTAGATCGACCTGGAACCCGAAGCGAGAATGGCTGCTTCAGTATCTCTCTGACCACCCCCAGCCTCGTGATGAGTCGATTGGGATCCTGACGGCTCTGTCTGCCGGAAGATCGCCCGGTTGGCCGGCACAAGTTTCATCCTCGCTGCCCGTTTCCGACGACTCGATCGTCTTCATTGGATCACGTCGCGACCTGATATCGAACGTCTTCGAATCGATAATTCTTCCCTGCGCCTGCCGGAATACGCCGTTCCAATTGCTGTCCAGTGTCCTGTTTTCCGGAGTGACTTCGACACTTGAGGTTCTGCTGTACCCGGGAGAAAAGTTTCAGATACCGCGACGACTGATGCTTCCGGACGACCGATTTTTTGAACGCCGGCTGTCTCGGGCACAAATTGAACGTGAAATGGTCGTCGTGGAGGGCGACCCGACCGTGTACGCAGTTGACGACTGGGCAAATGAAGCGTTCTGGCAGGGCCTTCATGGCGCCGCAAGAACAAGCCTGCCTGACCACGTTCCCGCCAACTACATCCTGTTCTGCGATGGCACGGGGACGTTCCTTCCAGCAAGTGGTCGCATTTTGACCTTGCCAAAAAGTGGCTCCATAAGCAGCGAAGGCGACCTTTGCACCGTCCCCCTAAAGGAGATATGTGAGGGAGACTTGATCGTCCTGCGAACTGGAGAATCGGGTGTTCTTCTCGACGAAGCAAGCGACCGCATCATGGGCCAAGCGGGTAACGACAGTCTTTTTGAGATGGCAACCGACTGGAAGGAAGCGCTCGATGCACTGTTAGTTACCCACAGCAATGAAGAAGTGGCGCACGAACTTCGGAACCGAGGCGCGCCCACCAAAGCTGCGAACATTCATCACTGGACCGGCCCTGATGTTCTCGGTCCCGGAAGTGAACACGTATTCAGGGAACTAATCAACTTGCTTGCCGAAAAAGGAAAGATAAAAAAAGCCGACGCGGAACTAACGAGTTACGTTGAAAGTCGCTGGCACAGTCTTCAGGAATTGAGAGGCGTCAGGCAAAAGGCAGGAAACATGATTCGGCATGACCTGTTCAAGGCCTTGTTCAGTCGGTACGGAGACGGAAACCGCCCCCAGAAGGACAGGGAAAGCGTTCACATTGAAGGCGATACCAGCGCCGAGCTCCTGATCCTTCGCGTTTCCTCCGTAGATCAAAATCTGGCTCACGTTTCCCCCTCACGACTGGGGCAGATGGACGACCTGAAGGGAAACAAATGGCTCGTATGATTCCGCCATCATGCGCGGCAAAGACTCCCGCGGGCGAGAAGGACCTGTTCAATAGGCTCAGGGATGACCCCGATACCGACGGATGGGTCGTACTCCACTCTCTTGACCTGAAACGCCATCAGTCGAAGATTGAAGGCGAACTTGACATGGTGATCCTGGTACCGGCCCTGGGTGTTCTGTGTATCGAAGTGAAGGGTTGTGATGTCTCGCGTCAGGCCGGCAAGTGGATCTATCCCTATGAAACATCCGTCGAAGGCCCTTTCAAGCAGGCCTCCAAGGCCATGCATTCGCTTCGAACCTACTTGGTAAAGCGCGACTGTTCCCTGTCCGGTCTTCTCTTCTTTTCTGCAGTCGTGTTCACCCGAGTGGATTTCGACGAGCAATCTCCGGAATGGCATCCGTGGCAGTCCATCAACCGAAGGCTTTTTGTCAGGCAGCCCATCTCACTCAACATCAGCAAAGTTCTCCAGCGTGCGCATGAGCACTTGGCCAGCCGCGTCGGCCGACATTCCTGGTACAACGATACCGACAGCCGCCCGAGTGAAGATCAGGTCCGAAGGATGATCGCCCTTCTCAGGGACAATTTCGAATACGCCGTGTCACCGCGCGGTGACCTGGAGCAGTTGGAACAGATGATCTGTCGCTTCACCGAGGAACAGTTCGATGCACTCGACCTGCTCGCGGAAAATCATCGCGTGGTATTCAAAGGCCCGGCCGGAACAGGCAAGACACTCTTGGCAATGGAGGCCACCAGACGTGCTATCGAGGACGGGAAGACGGTCCTTCTCCTCTGTTACAACAGCTTGCTTGGCGATTGGCTCAAGGCAAAGACGTCGAGCTATTCCAACGATCCCGCACAGCTCCGATGCAGCACCTTCCATAGCCTTCTCCTCGAAATTTCCTGCGAGAAGGCGGGAAAAACGGCAGGCAACGAATATTGGCGAAAGCAACTCCCCGTAAGAGCATCAGACCGGTTGCTGGACGACCATCGTTCGTGGCCAACCTACGACATGCTCGTTATCGATGAAGCCCAAGACCTTCTGGAGGACGAATACCTCGACGTACTCGACCTGCTCGTGAAGGGCGGGCTCGCGGGAGGAAGATGGGCGTTCTTCGGTGATTTCGAGCGACAGGCAATCTACATCTCCGACGGCGGTGAAGGTGCCCAGCAGGCTCTTGAAGGACTTTCCGATCGGGCGCCGAGACACGTCAAGTCCTCTTTGCGCATCAACTGCAGGAATGCGGAACCCATCGCCGAAACACTGGCGATAACGAGCGGGCTTGTGCCAGGTTACAAGCGGGTGCTACATGACATCGAAGGATCCGACGTTGACCCTCTTTTTTACGCGTCGAGCGACGATCAGGAACGGCAGCTCGCCGAGGCGATACGCAACCTTCTGGAGACGTTCAAAGCAGGGGAAATCATTGTTCTCTCGATGAAGGGTGATGAAAGTTCATGTGCGGCCACAGTGTCGGCTGCCACCATCGGGGAACGACTCGTACCGATACGGCAGGTGCAGGATAGTCAAGCGATTCCTTTCGCCACGATTCATGCGTTCAAGGGTCTTGAAGCGCCTGCAGTGATCATCACGGATATAGAGAACCTCAATGACGAGAAGACTCGCGCATTGTTGTACGTGGGAATGTCCAGAGCTCGGATCCGGCTATACATGCTTATGAACGAACGCTGTCGTGGCAGCTATGACCGCATTCTGGACGCTGGTTTTGCAATTTCGTCAAGAAAGTAATCCATGCCGCTTTCAGAAAAACTTGCAGCGAATCTATCAAACCGCAAGTGGCTCGTTTCGCGATTGCGGGCCGAAATCGTAGGCCCTGATCCCGCCGGACCCGGAAGCGATATTCGTATCGGCGGAGCGCCGAAGACGTTCACGTGGGACGAAATCAGGAAGCCAAGGCGACAGGCAAACGGAGAAGAGGTGGTATGGCAAGATCCGCCCGCAAAGCGGTACGGCGCTGGAGTCTTGTTTCCTGTCGGCATCCTCGAAGAACTTGAACAATTACGTGCCGGAGAAGACCAACAACGCGGAGTCGATATCGACCCAGGTGAAAATCAGAACGTCGACGAAAAACTCGAACAGCGCGCCGAGCGGAAAGCCTCGAAGACTCCTGTCGCGATGGACGAGTCGGAAGACTATGAAGTCACCTTGGCAAATGCGTTTCGACCTTCCGCGATCGGTCTTAGCTTCGTTGCTGATTTCGCAAACGAGCCAGAAGGGTTTTGCGTCGAGATCGTGAATGTGGGTCGCCTAGGCAGCGAGAGTTTACAGGAAGGTCCTGCAGGTACCTACAAGCTGGTCAAGGTGATAGTGGGTGACCTTGGTGGCGTTCAGTTTCCACGGTCCATATGGCTCAGAGACCCTTTGTTGGACGAAGGAAACGGCTATCCACACATCAATTTCAAATCCTCCGATCTTCAAGTCGAAAAGTGCGTGATCAGAAAGAAACTTGACGGTTCCGGTAACGGCTTGGAAATCGTTGTGGTTTCCCGCGGCGGCTATTCACGCCTGGAAGCAAGCCAGCGATTGATAACAGTCTCTCTGGTCAACAGGAAATCACCTGATGCCGGCAACCTTGACGAACAATGCTTGTTTCAGGCCGGAATTCGCATTAAGGGACAATCCGGATCAACATGGATCCAGCCCTACCCCGAAACCGAAGGCAGTGAACGCGCAACGATTGATCCGATGTCTGATGAGCAAATAAATCGGTTGCTCTACCGACAGCACCAGACGTTTGCCATTGGCCACGGATGTGCAGCAGATTGGGCCTCGCAATCGCCGCCTGAAGTGTCCGAGATCTGGACAGACGTATTACCTGCTTTTGAAACGCCCTCGACAAGTGCCGACCTGTTTGCCGACCAAGCGGACGGCAGCAAAGAGCCAATCAGGGTCAGCATGCGAAAGCTTGCGGGTTTGGATCCTGTGGACGACGGGTCAGCTGAGATCGAAGTACTTGTTCGCGCCTACAAGGACTGGATAAGGGCGTTAAAGGCGAGGCGCACAAACGTCCTGAGCATTCCCTCCGAGATGGTCGACACTGCCGAGGGGCTGATCCAGCGCTGCGAGCAATGCCTGAAACGCATCGAAGACGGAGTATTGTTTCTGCAGGAGAACAGCCCTGTTTCGCGAGCCGCCAAAAAGGCCTTTGTCTTGGCAAATCAAGCAATGCTGATCGCGCAGTTGCGGGCCACCCGGGATGTCCGCGAACCAGCACTCGGCTCTGACGGCACCAGCGTCGTCTGGACGCCCGCCATCTCAAATCCCGACCCTTCAGTTGCCAATTCGATGCGAGGCTATTGGCGAGCCTTTCAGATTGCCTTCCTTCTCATGTCAATACGTGGCATTGCAGAACCGGATGGACCGGACCGTGAAACCGTCGACCTGATCTGGTTCCCGACCGGCGGAGGCAAGACTGAGGCCTATCTTGGACTAACAGCATTCACCATCATATTCAATCGACTCTCCGGCCGGAATTCGGGCGGCGCCGACGTCCTGATGCGATATACGCTGCGATTGCTGACGGCACAGCAGTTTCAGAGAGCCTCGTTATTGTTCTGTGCAATGGAAAAAATACGGCGCGACCGAAACGATCTCGGCGACAAGCCGTTTCGCATCGGTCTTTGGGTCGGAGGAAGCGCATCCCCAAATACGCGTGAGGATGCTCTTCGGGCGCTGCAGAGCCTACAGCGAGATCCTGAAAGCGAAAACCCGTTCATCCTGCTCAAGTGCCCATGGTGCGCCGCAAAATTTGGCCCATCATCGAGCGCAGGGGGTGACCGCCAGCGGGGTGGGCGACGAGGACGAAGCATCCAAGCACGCGAGACTGGCATTCCCGGCGTATTGGGCTACGTCAAATATACCAAAAGGAACGATACCCCCCCAACTGTCGTCTTCAAATGCAACGACGGCGCTTGCGAATTCGGAAGTGCATCGACGATGCAGAAGTCTCGTCCGCCGTTGCCGATCGTCATCATTGATGAGGATCTGATCGAAGACCCCCCGAACTTGGTGATCGGTACCGTCGACAAGTTTGCAATGCTCGCATGGAAGCCACGAGTCAGAAAGCTCTTTGGGATTGGCGACGACGGAAAGCACGAGGGACTGCCACCGAGCCTCATCATTCAGGATGAGCTTCACCTGATTTCGGGACCTTTGGGTTCAATGGTTGGCGCCTATGAAACTGTGATTGAGCGGCTTTGTCGCAAGCACGGGCTCGGGGAAATCAAGCCAAAGATCATCGCATCAACGGCAACAATCAGCCACGCACGAGAGCAGATAACTCATTTATATGCGAGACGAGACGTGTTCATGTTTCCGCCATCAGGACTTGAGGCAGGAGACTCCTTTTTCGCGCGGGACGACAGAAACGAGGATGGAACACTGAAACCGGGGCGCCTCTATCTTGGCGTCCTTGCATCGGCTCACGGATCATTCCAGACGACACAAGCACGCGTTTATGCGTGCCTGATGCAACACGCCGCACTGATGCAAACAGACGAGGCCGGCCGCGATCCTTGGTGGACGCTTCTCTGCTTTTTCAATTCTCTGCGCGAACTCGGCGGCGCCGCTTCGCTGTTTGTTGCGGATGCGCGCGACTACCTCAGAGTCATCCTCGACAGACAGGGCCTCAAGTACGAACTGATCCGAAAGCTGTTCAACGTTTCCGAACTGACAAGTCGAATCCGGAGCGACCAGGTTCCGAAGGAACTCGAAAGGCTGGAACGGCCTCTGCGCGCCCCGACGGGAAGCGACAAGAACGCGGTCAATGACAATGATGTCGTAGACGCTTGCCTGGCATCAAACATCATTGAAGTCGGCGTTGACGTCAGCCGACTCGCCCTCATGGCGATTGTGGGCCAGCCAAAAACGACGTCGCAGTACATCCAGGTTTCAAGCCGAGTCGGGCGGGATCCGGAAAAACCAGGCTTGGTGGCGGTACTTTATGGCCAGAGCAAACCCCGTGATCGGAGTCATTTCGAGCGATTTCGACCTTACCATCAGCAACTTTACGCTCAGGTGGAACCGACCAGCGTCACCCCGTTCAGCGCGCCTGCCGTCGAGCGGTCGCTACATGGAATATTGGTTGCAGCGGTAAGGCAGCTGGGAAAGTTGGATATCGAGTCGAGCAGCCCTGACCCATTTCCACTCGGCGACGGGTCCGCGTTACTCGATCTCGTCCAAGAAATGATTGAAAGTCGTGTCACGCTCGTGGCACCCGAAGAAATCGTCGCCGTGATGAAAAAATTTCAGAGGCGCCTTGACGAGTGGCGCACATGGTTACCCGGTGAATACGGCGGATTCGGCGCCGCGCCACAAGATCCTCCGTTATTGCATCCAGCTGGAAGTACGGAGCCCCCCGGATGGAATGGACGGAGTTGGCCGACCATGTCGTCCCTTCGCAACGTAGACGCTTCTTGTGAGGCTGAAGTGACGGCTTTCTTCAATGTACTGCAGGATGAGCGCCCATGAGCCGGCCGGTCAGACGATCACAGGCCATATCGCCCTTCGGAATCGGTGCGCTGGTCGATTTCCCCGGGCCGGTATCTCTCATTCACGCCGGGCTCGATGCTTGGCCATTCCGCGAAGAGGATCCACTACACCGGGAGTTCAGGATCGACGACGAAAAGCGGCTATCCAAGAGACTGGACGTTGACTACTTTGTTCAGCCCCCGGATTTTCGGCAGCCGCTGATGGGACAAGACGTAGCACAAGCCAACATCAACCTGAGATTGCCGTTCCTGCGCTTCCCTCTCTGGCATGTTTGCCCGCGATGCGGACGAATGCATCTCGCGCGGTATCACGACAACGCGCCACCGACCTGCAGGGGCCCAATCGGTTCCGGTTCCAGTCGAGGGACAGAACACGCACCAAGAAAAACCGTTCAGGTACGTTTCGTCTCTGCATGCAAGAAAGGGCATCTTCAAGACTTCCCCTGGCTTGAGTGGTTATTCAAGCAGCCAAACCCGGTGTGGGAGCCTGAAGGTGGCACTCGCTGGCTGCGAATGAGAAGCACCGGGAGCGCGTCACTTACGGGGGTCGAGATAGCTGCAGAAGAAAGACTGGCGAACGGAGATATTCGAGTCATAGAGAAGCGGACCCTCGCCGGTGCATTCCAGGCTGATGCACAAGCCGAATCACAGACCGCATTTGGAAAGATCGGCGTGAGATGCGACGGCCACAATCCGGCATTGGGAATCGGCAATGGAGGACAAAATCCGTTGCCAGGTTGCGGGCAAGAACTTTACCCCCTGCTTCGCGGCGCTTCTAATCTCTATTTTCCTAAGGTCGTGAGCTCAATTTATATTCCGGAAATCGATGACAGAAATATCGACGAGGAGATACTGGAGATCCTTGATGATTACGCCCTGAAGTCCAGCCTGCTGTTGAGCGCCCAAAACTCAGAAGATGGGATGATTTCAGAAAAGGCTGCCCGAAGCGCACTCAAGAAATTTCACCCAGCATCAAGAGTGGATCCGGACGGGCTGGCTGCGGCGGCCAACATGCACAGCCTTAAGGACATACTGCTTGAGGACAGGAAGATTCAGGCATTCCTGTCACAGAAGATCAAGGTCTCGGCTGCCAAGGCGCTTTCGCTAGAAATGATTGCAGCCGCAATAAAGAACCATGTCCCTGAGTGGGAGATCGATCCGTCAGTATTGCTTGCCCCCATGTCAGCCTGGTTCCAGGCCAAGGGCAGCGATGCTGATCACGGTCCGACTGGATCGGAACAGGATTCGCTCGGCGAGTCTGATTACAGGTGGGAGGAATACCGTGTCTTCTGCCGTGACGTGCAGGACGGCTACCCCAAGACCAACCTGCTGATACGAAGTTCCGCCATTGACCTCTACGGCGATCTCGTCCGAGATTCGTTTGACCGAATATCTCAACTGCATAAACTCCGTGAGACAAGGGCTTTCGTGGGTTTTTCCCGGATTTACCCGGGTGACGACCTTACGCAAGAAGAGCGCTGGCGACTCCTGGCTCTGAAGAAGAAGCGGTGGCTTCCAGCTGTAATTGTCCGAGGCGAAGGCATCTTCCTGAAATTCAGCGAGGATCGACTCCGTGAATGGCTGGACAGGTATGGGGCAGTTCACACCGGCCGGCTCCTGCCAATAAATCAACACATGGGAGTTTTGAGGGCACGACGGCATCAGATGCCAAAGCCGGTCTCCCCCAAACACGTCCTGATTCACACATTCGCGCACCTGCTGATCAACCAGTTGGTGTACGACTGCGGCTATGGATCCGCATCACTGCGAGAGCGAATCTATTCAACCGATGACGGCGCAAATTCGATGTCTGGAGTGCTGATTTACACTGCCGCAGGCGACTCCGAAGGCACCATGGGAGGACTCGTACGGATGGGGCAACCCGGCTATCTTGAAACCGTCGTATCGAAGGCCATTGAAAAGTCACGCTGGTGTTCCAGCGATCCGGTTTGCATAGAAAGTCGCGGACAAGGGCCCGATAACTGCAATCTGGCGGCCTGCCATTCCTGCGCCCTGTTGCCCGAAACATCGTGCGAAGAGCAGAATCGCTTTCTAGACCGCGGCGTTATCGGCGGCACCATTGAGCACCCGGATGCAGGCTACTTCTCGGCCTGATACCTGTCTACTGCCGAACAGCGATTGAATCTGAGCGAACCTCCTTCCGATGCTATTCAGGTGACCGACGTCGTCAGCCCGGAAACCCGTAGCAGGATGATGTCCGGAATCCGTGGCAAGAACACCAAGCCGGAAATCGTCGTCCGACGCGCGCTTTTCGCCGCCGGATACCGCTTCCGTTTGCATCGCCGCGATCTGCCAGGAGCGCCCGATCTGGTGTTACCAGGCCGTCGGGTGGCCGTATTCGTCCACGGCTGCTTCTGGCACCAACACATGGCGTGTCGTTACGCGAAACTCCCTTCCACGAACCCCGAGTTCTGGAAAGCGAAACTGGAGGGGAATTCCGTGCGCGACCGAAGGGACGCAGAGGCCTTGCTCGCTACGGGGTGGAGGGTGTTAATCGTCTGGGAATGCGCCACGCGGGATCGAGACATCCTCTCAGTACTTCCTGATCTCCTTACTAAATGGATACGAGGGCCGGAACCCGAGGGGGAGATTCGGGGCGGTATGCTGCGTCAAGAAACCTGATGACGACTTCGGCGATTTGACTTGCCAGCCACGGCGGTACCGCGTTGCCTATCTGGGCATACTGCTCAGTGCGGTTTCCTTCGAAAAAATAGTTGTCGGGGAAGGTCTGGAGACGTGCCACCTCCCGTACCGTGAGGCTCCGGCACTGAGAAGGTTCCGGATGGATATAGTAATGACCGTCCTTCGCTATATGGGCCACGACTGTCGAGGAAGGCTCACCCGCCAACTGGACGCGGAAGCGGTCTGCAAACGGGATCTTCTCTGCGGCCACATTGTCATGGTTCGGCAGGAATCCAGGCGGAAAATCGGCGAGCTTTGGGGAATAGTGGCGGGCCTGTGCAAAGCATGAGGCAAAAAGATAACGGTGCAGATCCGATCGCATGTGGGCCCGTGTCTCGTGCTGAATGACGCCGCCCAAGCGGGGATCGAGAAGCCATGAACGAAGTTCTTGGGGTGTACTGGGCAACATGGCTACATCGAGCTTCTGGAATGTCCCACCGCAGGAGACATGATGTTCGGCTTCCGCACATGCCCGGCCCGCCGCCGTCCCGATGTCCGTGCAACCTCCCCGCTGCCACAGCCTGAGTTCGCGCTCAGCGGATTTCAAGGTCGAAAGCCACGCGGCGTGGGTGTCGACCTCCCTCGACAAGTGACTGCGCAGAGGAGGGAGCCCGGAGAGAGCTTCTGCAACACTTACAGTTTTTGTGCTGGGATTCAGCACAAACTGTTCGGGGGAGCACGTCAGTGCCGTGTTTCCGTCTGCCAAGTCGGAGCGGATACCGAACAGGATTACGCGATGCCTGCGCTGCGGGAGGCCGAAGCGCTCGGACTCGATGATGAAATCGTTCGGTTTGATTTCGTTCCCCTGGCCGGGAACCACAAATGAACGGATCCGGTATTCTAGGTCGTCGAGGGGAGATGACAGGTCAGTGAGGATGCGCCCGAATATGCCGGAGCCGCCGTGCGTGGATGAGAGGATTCCCTTCACGTTCTCCATGACGAAAACAGAAGGTCTGAACTTCTGGATGATGCGGAGATATTCCCTATAGAGAAGGTGCTTTTCGTCGCTTTCAAAGACGTCTGTGGCCTCTTTGGTGCGCCTGGAGCGGCCAGCAATCGAATACGCCTGACAGGGCGGCCCGCCGATCAGAGCCCATTCATCGGCTCCGCAAAGTGCTTGTTCGATCCACTGGTCGATTTTCCCTGGGTTAGTCCTGCCCAGTTCGGCGTGTTTCGCCTCCTCTGCTGCGAGACGTGCTTCCTCCGAGATGGATGTGTGGGAAAACAGCACATCCCGGCTGATGCCCGCTCCGCCTCTGATGTAGTCAAAGTAGCAGCCGGGCAAGTTGTCCTTGGGGAACGCATGGAACAGCGCGCGCAAGGACAGAGTCCTGTGCGCGACTGGATCCTTCTCGATGGAGACCTTGAGGGAGAATCGCCGCTCACCATTTTCGTCGACGACGGACGCAAACCCCTCGCCCAGCCCACCTGGGCCGGCAAAAAGGTCGATCACCGGAACGGGTTTTCGTATCTTCATGTCATCTTCTCACTGTGTCTGGTTCCGGGCTTCCGAGACAAAAAAGGCGCCGCAGCGCCTTGGCCCACCGGAATCCACTATGAACACTGCTCGTGAGGTGATTTCGGCATGGTACCGGCTCACTGCATGACAAGCAAGAATCTCTGAAGAAGCGGGAGAGCGGCCATCCGGAGTTGAACGGACCACCGCGCTGCCTACATCTATGGGAAATAGCCGCTGGGAGCCGTACCCTTATCCAGCAGGCGGCGCGCCAGACGCCAGCCGAGGAAGCCGGCGCCGCCGGTCATGACGATCTTCGTGTCGAATCTCCTGGTCTCGTGGGGTGATTTCCCGTCATGCACCTGGTGGACCTCGGCACGCGCTCCTTCCCCTGCAAGGGGAGGGTCGCGCCAGCGACGTTTGCGATGGGACGGGATGGGGAAAGGGTGGGGTTACGAGGCAGCGAAGAGATCCCTTCCTTCGCCCCCATTCCCCTCCCAACCGCCCCCTTGAAGGGGGAGGAGTTGCTTTGGCAACCCTGTCCATTGATCGGAATTCCGGGAAGCCTTTTTCTGGAGATCACCTTGCTTCTCTAAACCAGGCCAGACCATCCTCGGTTCTTCCGCGCGGTCGGTACTCGCAGCCAACCCAGCCGTCGTAGCCGAGTTGGTCGAGGCGCCGGAAGATGTAGGGGTAGTTGACCTCGCCGTCGTCAGGTTCGTGACGGTCGGGTACGCTGGCGATCTGCACGTGTCCGATGCCCTTGAAGTATTTCTCGAGAGTGATCGCCAGATCACCCTCGACGATCTGGGCGTGGTAGAAGTCCATCTGTACCTTGATGTTCGGCTCGCCGACAGCCGAGCAGATGGCATGCCCCTCGGCCTGGGTGTTGAGAAAATAGCCGGGGATGTCGCGGCGGTTGATCGGTTCGATGACCAGGGTGCGCCCGTGTCTGGCGAGTTCGCGAGCGGCATGGCGCAGGTTGTCGACATAGACGGCGCGGTGCACGTCGCGGTCGGCGGCGGGCGGCAGCAGACCGCATAGGGCGTGCACGGTCGGCGTGCCGAGGGCGAGCGCATACTCGATGGCGGTAGCGACGCCGGCCCGGAATTCCTCTTCCCGGCCCGGGAGCGAGGCCATACCCCGCTCGCCCGCCGC
>Ga0058869_1079845_pt1 | contig 16400 bp, 9 predicted proteins | sample TNRReaAaerobiRNA_FD_61086 | JGI IMG/M metagenome (GOLD analysis project Ga0058869, IMG submission 61086) | Wastewater treatment Type I Accumulibacter community from EBPR Bioreactor in Madison, WI, USA - TNR Reactor, Time I- 292min-Aaerobic_... | ecosystem: Engineered > Bioreactor > EBPR >...
CAGGAGGTCGATCAGACGCTGCGAGCGAGTGGCGCGGAGGTGCAGGAGCTGAAGGCACGGCTGGCGCAGGCGGAACAGGCTGGGCAGGAGCTGGAAGGGGCCAACCAGTTGCTGGTCACGAGCAGAAAGGAAGCGCTGGAAGAAAACGAGTTGCTCCTGAAGCAACTCCACGAGGTGCAGGAAGAACTTGAAGCCTACTACTTGAGATATCAGGAAGCGATGAGCCGGCAGCCCCCGGTCAAGGAGGAACCAGCGACAGTGCTGGAAGCATCACCTGTGGGGGAGGTCGAACCCCAACCGATCGCACAGCAAGACAAGGCCGCTGCCTCGACGACGCAGACGTTCCTCCGTAGACTGGTCAGACCGTTCAAGCGCCCGGACAAGAAAAAGGAAAGACTTCGCAGACAGGTTGATGTACTCAAGCAATCCGGGCTGTTTGACCCGCAGTGGTATCTGTCTCACTATCCGGACGTGGCCTCAGCCGGGGTAGACCCCGTGGAACATTACCTCAGGTTTGGCGCTGCCGAAGGCCGTAACCCCTCCCCGCGGTTTGACACTCGATACTACCTTCATTCCAATCCGGATGTCGCGGCAGCCGGCGTCAACCCGTTGCTCCACTATATCCAGTTCGGCGTTTTGGAAGGCAGGCAATCATGCGGCTAGAGAGCCAGGATCTGACACCCACGGAAACGCCCTCGCAGAGTGGGGAGGGGCAGACGCAGCAGCCAGTCGGTGCTCTTGTCCACCTGGGTGCGGGGCAATGCAGCGAACTCGACGCGCATCTGGCGTTGCGGCCGCAAGAGCTGCTGCTGGTCGAGGCCGATCCTCGGCTCGCTGCTTCCTTGCAGGCGCGCACGGCCAAGCGTGCGAATGTGCAGGTGGTGTGCCAGGCAGTCGCCGGCCATCCCGGCCCAGCCGTTTTCCATCGCTACAACCTTCCGGGGACCAGCAGTCTTCACCCGGCAAGCGGGCTGCTGCGGCTCTTCCCGGGGTTGAAACCGCTGGACGAGCTGCCGATCGAAGCCATTGGCCCGGCGACCTTGATCCAGCCGTTGCACCTGGTCGCGCAGGCGGATAATCTTCTGATCATTGATTTGCCTGGCGAAGAGCTGCCGGTACTGCAGGCGCTGTCGGAAGCGAAGCAACTGTACCGGTTCAGCCGGGTGCGGCTGCACTGCGGTCGTGAGCCGCTGTACGAGGGCGGCGAACCGGCGGAGCAGATACTCTCCTGGCTGCAGGAGCAAGGGTTCGACCTGCTGTGCGAAGACGATACCCAGGATCCCGATTGCCCGCAGTGGACATTCGGGCGCAATGCTCTGCAGGTGTGCAACCTGGAGTTGTCGGAGCAGGTAACGGCTTTGCAGGAGCAGGTGACGCAGTTGCGCGAAACGCGCGACGCAGAGGCCGTGGAACTGGCTTTGCAGCAAGCACGGGGGGATCAGGCTCTGGAGGTAGCAGCGGCACAGGAAAGGCTGGCCGCCGAAAGGCTGGAGCAGATCCAGAACGTCACGCAGGCACGAGACGAGCAGGTAAAGCTGGCAGGTGAGCGCCTGACCGAGATCGAGAAGCTGCAGCACGAGCGCGACACAACGGCCAGGCAGCTCGCCGAGCAGCAAGGGCTACGGCAGCAGGAACAGCAGGCAAGAGTGGCAGTTGAAAGGCTCGCGGCCGAGCTGCAGGAACAGAACCAACAGCTCGTCAAGGCCAGGGACGAGCAGGTGCAATTCGCTGGCGAAATCCAAGCGCAACTCGATGAGGCCAAGCAGGCACGAGCAGCCCAGGAGAAGCTCGCGGCCGAACGGCAGGCACAGAATCAACAGCTCATTCAGGCGCGGGACGAGCAGGCCAAGGCGGCAGGCGAGTTCAAGGCGCAACGCGACAAGCTGCAGCAGGAGCGCGACGCAGTCGCCGCGCAACTCGCCGAGCGCCAAGCGCAGCTCGACCAGGCCAACCAGGCAAAGGCGGCTCAGGAGAAACTCGCGGCCGAGCGGCAGGCGCAGAATCAACAGCTCATTCAGGCGCGGGACGAGCAGACCAAGGCGGCAGGCGAGTTCAAGGCGCAACGCGACAAGCTGCAGCAGGAGCGCGACGCAGTCGCCGCGCAACTCGCCGAGCGCCAGGCGCAGCTCGACCAGGCCAACCAGGCAAGAGCGGCTCAGGAGAAACTCGCGGCCGAGCGGCAGGCCCAGAATCAACAGCTCATTCAGGCTAGGGACGAGCAGGCCAAGGCCGTAGCCGAGCTCAAGGCGCAACGCGACAAGCTGCAGCAGGAGCGCGACGCAGTCGCCGCGCAACTCGCCGAGCGCCAGGTGCAACTCGACCAGGCCAACCAGGCAAAGGCGGCTCAGGAGAAACTCGTGGCCGAACGGCAGGCGCAGAATCATCAGCTCATTCAGGCGCGGGACGAGCAGGCCAAGGCCGCAGGCGAGCTCAAGGCACAACGCGACAAGCTGCAGCAGGAGCGCGACGCAGTCGCCGCGCAACTCGCCGAGCGCCAGGCGCAACTCGATCAGGCCCACCAGGGACGAGCCGCCCAAGACAGGCTCGCCAACGAACGGCAACTGCAGATTAAGGAATTGACCCAAGCTCGGGACGAGCAGGCCAACACCGCAACCGTGGTCAAGACCCAACTCGAAAAGCTCCAGCAGGAGCGGGACGCACTTGTCGGGCAACTTGCCGAGCGCCAAGTGCAAGTCGATCAGGCACGCCAAGCGCAGGCGGCGCAGGATAAGCTGGCTGCCGAGCGCCAGGGGTACCTTGAACAGCAGAGCAAAGTCGTAGACGAACAAAAGAAAGTGATTGACACGAAACAGTCTGAAATCAACAAGCTTCTGACATCGCTTCAGGCGGAAAAAGCACACGCCGGCCAACTGGAGGGGCAGATCGCGGTGATGGGAACACGCCAGGACGCTTTAAGAGAGGAGATTATCAGGGCAGAAGGACAGATCGATCTGATCAGGGATCTGCTCTTGCGTGAGGCTGGTCTATGAAAAGGTCCGATCGACACACAGCTTCCACCCTTGGCCGAGACGAGAAGGGGAAAAAGAGCAAGGCGACCATGTGCAAGAAAGAACTCCCCTTGTCGCAGCGCATATCGACTCCTTTGGCCAGCCGGCCTGAGGCAGTCGCGTTTGCCCCGACAGTCGCAACGATGCTCGAGGCAGGCGAAGGCGCAGCGCATGTGGTTCCCTATGACGAAAACCTGCTCGAACGTGCTCGCACGCAATGGCAGTTCGGTGATTGGGAGAGTCTTGTCAAGCTCGATCGAGAGACGCTACAGCACCACCCTGACCGTGCGAAACTTGCGCTACTCGCTGCCGCAGGGCAGTTCCAGCAGGGCGATGCGGGATTGGGCCGTACCTTTGTGCGTTTGGCACAGGACTGGGGCTGCAGCAGAAAACTGATCAGCCAGATCATCATTGCCGGCACGCACAACAGCCTCGGTCGAGCCGCTGCCCTTCTTGGCCAGGAAGCTCAGGCTCTGGCACATTTCAACGATGCCATCGCCATCGGCACACCGGGTAGTGACGCCAGGCTCTTGACCCAGGCACGCGTCGCGCAACAGTACTCGCAACTCCAGCTCAGGCCACCTGAGCGCCTAACACAAGCTTTGGCTGACCTCAGTTCAGCGGGTAATCGCCTACGTGCCGTTCGTGCCAGCGCCACTCCATCGAGCAGAACGGCGTTCAGCATCAAGAAATTGGCGGTCATCAATCTGGGAGACGCCTGGGCTGAGAACAGTATTAACAACCTCGTCTTTCGTCATCATGGCATACTGACCTACAACGAGTTCCAATTCGCCGCCGTATACGTTGCGGAAAACACCCTTCGCATAATAAAGCGCCATTTACCCACGGGTGTAGTAGAGAGTCATGACCTTGTAGGCGATTATAACCTCAGAGAAGCCCGGAACGGCGTCAGCCTTGGCTGCGATCGGGAAGGCCGTCTCCATCTGACCTACGACCACAACACCGAACTGCGCTACCGGCGTTCCATCCGGCCTGCCGCTATTAACGACTGGAGCGACGAGTTGTTAATGAAAGGCAAAGCCAAGGATGGAATCACTTGTCCGGCGTTCATTTTGCCTCGGCAAGATCACCCGCTGACTTTACTTTATCGTGACGGAATCTCTACCAGGGGCTGTGCCCGTCTCAAGACCTATGACGAAGGGGAAGAGAAGTGGGTTGATCATCCTGACCCAGTCCTATCGGGTGCGGAAGAAAACACATGGTCTTGCGGCGCCTCTTGGAGTAACCCCGCCATCGGCGATGATGGTTCCTTGCACCTCTCATTCGTCTGGAGTACGGAATCGATCAGCCGTGGAGATACGGTGAGCAGCTTCAATGTCGGCTATGCCTGCTCCAGCGACAACGGCTTAACGTGGCGCACCTCAAGGGGACGTTTCTATGATCTGCCGATTACGCCGCTTAGTGCAGAAACCGTACTCCCTGTGTCGCCGGGAAGCAACTTGGCCGATCGGACTAGCATGGCGCTGGATAGCTACCGAAGACCCCACATTGTCTTTTATGCTGACGACACTCATGGCATTCCTCAATACCAGCATACCTGGTTTGATGGACATGTCTGGCATCACAACATCATCTCTCAAAGACCACCTTCCTCAGATCCGAAAGAAGGTGGCGCGCTGCCCGCACCAATCAGCCGTCCAGAGATCGTCATTGACAGAGAGAACAATGTATATGTGATCTTCCGAGGTGATTTCACCGACAATCGCCTTTTCGTCCAAAAGCTCTCCCCACATGACAACCAAGCGTTCCCGGGACACCTGCTGGCACTCACAGATGAAGAAATGGGTCATTCAGAGCCCGTTATCGATCGTAGCCGTTGGTCAAGAGAGGAGGTGCTTACTCTGCAAACCCAACAGAACGAGCGGTGGGCTCCCGGGCCGAGTTTCGGGCCAAGGATGTCACCGGTGACATTGCTTGATATTCGGTTTCAAGGCTAGCGAACTGCGATCTACCGTCGTCAATCGCCAGTGAGTTTCAACTTGCATGAGCGGCCTATGGCTTCGGTTGGTCGAAGCAAACCCCGTAACCGCTCACACCCCCCTTGTCACCACGGATCTCGTGTTTGACGAATCGACACAGTGCCATGGAACATGGGAAAAGCTAGGGGGAAGCGTTACGTTCAAGGGGCTTCAAAGGAGCACCAAGAGAGAACTAAAGCGCATAATTTTTGGTGCACCGGTACCCGATGCATTTCTAGAATCTGGTCTAGGGGTAAGGAATGGTCGATTCAACTCATAGTACAAAACTAAGAGCAGCAAATAGAGCTTTGCGAGCCGGAGACTATCTGGTTGCCGTTGGTTTGTACAGAGAAATTCAATATGATGTTTCCCCTCTTAAGCATATAGTCGACTTTAATATCAATTTCGCATTAAGAAGAATAGAATCAAATAAGGGTCCTTATTCCTCCAATACGGTAATCCGACTTAACCCCGTCCGCCAAGCGGGACACTCTGAATACGAGCGAGTTTGTATCCTCATCGTTGCTCACGATGCGGGAGAACGTCTGTTCGGTGGAGAGCGTAGTTTCCTTGACCTTCTCGGCGCTATCGATCGAAGCAGGTATAAGGTTGTGGCGGCACTGCCTACCCCTCACCCGAATTATTTGCGCGCTGTCACGCCCCTGGTCGATTCTGTCGAGACGACTCCGCGAGTGTGGTGGAATGCCAAAAAGGCCTTAAATGAAGGCCTGATCCAGCAATTTCAAAAAATAATTCAGAAGTATCAAACGAAGCTCGTCTATGCTAATACGATTATGCTGAGAGAGTCTCTAATCGCAGCAGATCGGGAGCGTGTTCGTTCAGTGTGTCACGTCCGCGAAGCGATTGATCGCGATGAGGCTCTTGTTTCGCTGATCGGGCAGGACGCGACGAGTATCATCGAGGCAGTCAAGATGCGTAGCGAGTATCTGATTGCAAATTCGCGGCTCACACAGTCTTTGTTTTTTAAGGCGAATAGCGTTTTTCGAGTTTATAATGCTGTAGATGTTGATAAGTTCGATTTGGCGCAGCTACGTCCAGAGTCGGGGCCGTTTAGAGTAGGCATGTTATCCAGTAACCTGCTTAAAAAGGGCATATCTGACTTTGCCGTGCTGGCTAAGGCGGCGAAGAATGCGCTATCACGCGCCGTTTTCGTTTTTTATGGACCAGAAACGTCGGCTCTGCAGGAGCTAAGGAAAAGGATCGCTGAGCAAGGTGAGGGTGACAATATTGAGTTCGCCGGTTATGAGGAAGATGCGGCTAAAGCGGTCAGCTCGCTCCATGTGGTTGTCAACTTCTCTCATTTTGCTGAGTCTTTCGGGAGAACGGTCGCGGAGGCGATGGCTGCGCGCAGGCCAGTGGTGGCGTACGACTATGGCGCCCTTCCGGAACTGGTGGTTAGCGGGGAGACTGGGTTCTTGGTGGAGTATCAGAATCCCATCGCGGCGCTACAGCCGCTGAAGCTCTTGGCGGATGATCCAAAGCTTTACGCCGCCATGGGAGACATGGCCCGCAGGCGAGCCTGTCAGCTTTTCTCCTCCGAGGCAATGCGGCGTGATCTTAACGGTGCGCTGGGGGCGGTCCTGGCTGCCGAGCCGGCGCCAGCCAGTGGCGTGCCGAGGTCTCTGGAAGCGCCTAGAGTGTCAGTGGTTATCCCAAACTATAACTACGCTCGCTACCTGCCCGAGCGGATCGGTAGTATCCTGAGCCAGACGCGGCAGCCCGACGAGATCATCTTTCTCGACGACGCATCAAGTGACAACAGCGTGGAGGTCGCTCACGAGTTGCTGAGAGCTTCAAACATACCCTACCGCGTCGTCGCCAACGAAACCAACCGAGGAATCTACGCTCAATGGCTCAAGGGATTGGGACAGTCTTCAGGTGATTGGGTTTGGATTGCCGAGGCCGACGACCGATCCGAGCCAGATTTCCTCGAAAGCCTGTTGCGTCGGATTGAGGAAGGAGTGAGCCTGGTTTACTCCCAGTCGCGACGAATCGACGCGGAAGGCGCAGAGACTGCTCCTCACAATCGAGGGCACACGGATGCGTTATCTACCGAGCGATGGAAGAATGACTACATAGTGGCGGGGCGCGACGAGATCGCTCTAGGTCTTGGCTTCCGAAATACGATTCCGAATGTCAGTGCAACGTTGATACGGCGATCGGCCGTGAAAGGCGTGGAAGTCGAGCTTGCCCGCCTTTCGGCTTGCGGCGACTGGCTTCTATATGCATATCTGGCGCGCCATGGGCGGATAGCCTATGTTGCCCGTTCTCTCAACCATTTCCGCCGTCATCCTCAAAGCACCACCCGCCAGCAGGGCTCGTCGCAGAGCTATCTCGAAGAACTTGCGGTAGTTCATGGTTTCATTGGCCAGGCATTCGCTCTCTTGCCTCGCGAAGTTGACCGCTTTGCGGACTTCGTCGACCGGGACTATAAGATTCGAGGCATAGCGCGTAATCGTGACTATCCTGTCCTTGCCGCGGTGCTGGCCCAGACCCGCGCTTCAGCAGAAGGGCGCGTCCGCGTTGGCTTTATTACCACCAACAACGGATCCTGGAATGGCGGCAGCGAGGTGCTCTGGCGCGACGCAGCCGTCCGCTTGAGCAGCCAAGGCCATGACGTGCTCGCGCTTGTGCGGCGCTGGGCACCACGCCCGCCCTTCGAGGAAGATTTTGCTGCCGCTGGCGTTCGGGTGCTCTACAAGCAGGAGAATGGCTTCGAACATCTGCTAGCGCTGGAGCCGGACCTCGTTGTTGTTTCCACTGGTGACCAAGACGAGGGTGTCGAGTATTTCCCCGCTTTGGAAAAGCGCTCGATTCCTTTCGCGATCGTTAACCAGCTTACCAAAGACCCGCGATTCTGGAAGCTACGTGAGGAGCGTACGCCCGGTTTGCAAACAGCTTATCGCAGCGCTAGGCTGGCGCTTTTCGCCTCGCGCAACAATCTTCGACTGATGGAGGTGCGTCTCGGATTCCATCTGGAACAGGGCGGTGTGCACTTCAATCCGTTCCATATTGATCCGAACGAACCGCCACCGATGCCCCCAACGGCGAACGGCTTGCGAATCGCTGTTCCTGCCAAGCTCTTGTTTGTGCATAAGGGCCAGGATCTTCTGGTTCCGGTATTCGCTGAAAGCCGCTGGAAAGAAAGGCACGTCGAGGTCCACTTCTACGGCGAGGGGCCGGACGGAACGGCGCTAGCCGATCGGGCCACTGCTGCGGGTGTGACATGCTTCCGGTTCCACGGGCGGATACCGGATGTCGGTGATATCTGGCGCAACTGCCACGCTATATTAATGCCCTCGCGGATGGAGGGCATGCCGATCGTCCTTATCAGCGCGATGGTTGCTGGCCGCGTTCCAATCGTCACCGATATTGGGGGGGCAACTGAAGTCGTAAAGGATGGAGAAAGTGGCTTTGTCGCCACGGACCCTGACCCGGTTGCTATTCAGGAGGCGCTAGAGCGTGCTTGGGCAGTCCGGGATCTTTGGCCGGAGATTGGAGCGCGCGCACGCCAAGCTGCGCTAGCCTATCTACCCACTGATCCCGTTGGCGACTTCGTTGAACGTCTGCTGAGAGCAGTCAATAGTTTAGATACTGTTCGCGGCGGCGTGGGCTGAGCCTGGCAGTACGTTATAGCCGTTGACAGTACGACTCAGCGCGCGAGGTCAGTTTCAATAATCGTGTTTTCATCAGGAGTTTTGAATGGAGGAAGCAGTAGATCATCCGGGCTTTGCGCCTGACCGCATGGATGCCGAAAGCCGATCGCCAGAGGCCAATGCTCTTTTGGGGCAGTGTGCGTTTGAGGCTGCACGCTACGGCGAGGCAGCAGATATCTGGATGACGGATGCCGCCTTGAAACAGTTTGCTCCCAGCGATCCCTACTGGGCTCGAGTGGCTCTTGCACTTCGTCGTGCCGGTCGAGGAAAGGAAGTGGCTGATCTGCTGAAGACCCTGTCTTTGCGCGGACTTCCCAACGTTCATGTTCATCTTCAGAAGGCACTGGCAGTTCATGAAGAGGGCCAGACAAAATTCGCCGTTGCCGCACTCGACAACGCGTCTCCTGACTACAGTCCACGCGATCGGGTCGATATCGGGCGTGTATGCGTGCAGATGCTAGCCGACAGAGCTCGCTTCCCAGAGGCCTCACTGCAAGCTAAGGCTCTTCGAACACACAAGTCCGTTGATGCAGAGCGCATCTTTCGATTTTGCCTAGCTTATATCGAGCGAAAGATGCAGAGTTATGAACTCGCGCAGTCCCCCAACTCGGTCAAGATTAATTCTTACTGGGCGGACAGGCGTGACGCTGTATATATCCACGTAGTCCGTCTCTTGATTAACGTGATTGCCCCGTCAGCGAACAGAGTTGCAGACATCGGTTCGAACGGCACCCCAGTGCTCGATTTCTTTCCTGATAAATGCGAGAAGTATTCTGTTGACCCCGCATCGCCCTATCAGGGTCAGGGCGTCACCGCCGTGCGGGCTCTATTTCAGGACTGGACGCCGCCGGGCCCGATCGACGTGGCGACATGCTTTCAGACCATTGAACACGTACCTGATGCCCCAGACTTTGCGAAACGCTTACTCAAGTTGGCGGAAGTCTGTATAGTATCAGTGCCCCACAAGGAGCCGCTAGGCGGCAATCCGGGTCATGTCCAGTTCATGATAGACGAGCAACTGATTACCACATGGTTTGGCCGCGCTCCCAATTACAGCTATATAGCCCGGGAGCTGGACGGTGTAGATCGGATTATATGCGTATTTGACACCCAAACGCAGGAATGCTGGAAGACGCTTTCTGGACATAGTGAACCGGGCCTCCGCTTCCGTTATCGCTGGTCCCTAAGAAACGCCCCGGAAGCCCTTCGCTGTTTGGTTGATTAGACAACACGACAGCGATACTAAGGCAGCCGTTACCATGGCCTCAAAATCATCTTCAACCTGGAGCCCGATTAAGCAATGCTCTATGGCTGAATGTGCGTTTCAGGTTGGGAGCGAGAAGTGACTGTCTACAAATGCTCACGGATCTCCGGACATCGGATTGTGTTCAATTAAGCAGTGCGTTGCGAGGCCGCTTTTGCACGCCAGAAGCGAAGATCGTGGTCAGGCAGCCACCCAGAACCGAGCCGGAATCCTTCTGTATACGACGGTGTTACCTTCCCATCTTAACAGGTGGCAGTGAGTTCCGATTATTTACTTATCCGTAGGGCTGCTGCCGATGCGATTCCGTCCAACCAGATTTATCTGCCGCAGATACGCCAGCGGTTGAAACTGGCGCTTTCTGCGCGGTGGGTAAGCGCGATTCTTTTTCGGTAAACGCTATTTGTCTTGAGCCGACTTGCGGTTGAAACGCCGACCGTGTTCTTCAGGAAGGGTCTTGCCGGATCTCGCCGGTTCTCTGCTTGTCACCAATGCAACCACCGCTTAGAGAGTTTCTGCGACCGCCGCAAAAGGTCAAACCGCTTGGAGCTCCCGGTCTGCCGCGGGATTTCCATGTTCATATATACTTAGGGCGCTATCACAATGAGCAATGATACCGGTAATGTACGACATGTTGGGCATGTTGATTTGTATAATAAGGAAATGATAAGCGGCTGGGCCGTTTGTATTTCAAAACCAGAACAAATCCCAACGGTTGAAATCGTTCAAGATGGTCGAACCATTTTTTCGCTAAAACCGCTGTTTTATAGTGAGAAAGTGTGGGCGCATGTCGGGCTCACAGAAGCCAAAGACTTGCCATGTGTGTGGAGACTATACTTTCCGCTTGCTCAGGGTATCGCTGCAGATAAGGAAGTGGAAATACGAATTTCCGGATCTAACCAAAAGCTATATGGGCACAACAGGTTTTCTATTAGGTCATTTGCGCCGCAGTTTGACGAAATATTAACAGCTATTAGGTCGCAGAGCTTCATGGATTCGTACTATGTGCGGGATACTTCTCGAAGTATGCGGGTTGCCGCGCGCTTTTACTGGGCGGACGAGATAGCGACAAAAGTCTTGATAGCCGGGCAAGAACTGGAGTTGCCTGATGAAGACGGAGAGAAAGGCCCATTTGGGCACAAGATGTCGACGATTAAGCGCGCTATAACTAGAGACGATTTTCCTTGTGAGGCCCGGTCGCTACATATCTCATTCGCGCCGAGTAGCTTGGAAAGTTCGAGTTATTCTGCGAAGGAAATGCATCATCAGCTTCGCCGCCTAGTGGTTCCCATTCAGGCGGTTGATGACTCCTTCTTTGTCGCACCAGTGCCTCCAACCGAGTTCATCAGACGCGTCAGTGGTCCGCGAGCTAGTGACTTGTCATATCTAGTTGGGGGCGCGACTGCATTTTGGCAGCTTGACCGAATAGCGCGCTATTTCTGTGGGAGGGGCATTGGCGAGATGAATCGCGCTGTTGATTGGGGTGTCGGTTGTGGCCGCATAGCGCGTCAGTTTTTGGAACAGCCTATCACCAAGACTGAAGGCACTTTTAATTTTATTGGCTACGATGTCGATGATGTTAATATAGGATGGTGCAATGAGAACTTGTCTGGATTAGGCCATTTTTTTTGTGTCGATCGTTCAGGTGGATTTAACTTGGAGTCTGGATCGGTCGACTTTCTGTATGGTATCTCAGTGATGACGCATCTTACCGAATTAGATCAGCAGCATTGGTTGGATGAAATAGCCAGAGTCATGAAGCCGGGGGCCATCGTTGTATTGACTACACACGCTGAGTATTATTTCTTGCGATCACCAAATTCCATTGCGATTCCCTTCCTGGAAAAATTCGGATTCTTCGATGGCATTGCCGATGAAGCTATTGGCAGCGAGCGTTCTAGTCAGTACCGAGCTACCTTTCAAACCACTGCCTACACTAAACAGATGTGGCGAAGAAGCTTCGATATTATCGATGTGATTCACGGAACTTCTGCCTTTACCCAGGATTTCATAGTCATGAAGAGGGTCTGATCTCAACGCTGTGTTCGTATGAGAGATTTTAAGGGTTGTCGTTTCTTGCCAGCCGTGTGTTTCGTGCGATCAAGCAGCTTGTCACGGCCTGATGAACCAACCATGGGTCTAAGAGATCCCCCAAGTGGATGTTACCGAGGAAGGTAGCAAGCGTTTTCCGAGACGCTTTCGCAGCGTAGATCTTAGGATAGAACTGGGCATGAAGATTACCATCTTCGGTGGGGGCGGTTTCATTGGTTCCGCGATTGCGGATCGCTTGCTGGCTGATCATCACATGATCAGAGTTTTTGAGCGCCCCCGCGTACAGCCGTACCGCAGTTTTTCAGGTGGCGAGTACGTGGAGTGGGTGACAGGAGATTTGCAGAGTACCCATGACTTGGCGACTGCCGTTGATGGCTCGGAGGTGATCGTTCATTTGGTTTCGACGACGTTGCCCAAGAGCTCAAGCGAGGATCCGATCTATGACGTTCAGACAAATCTGGTCAGCACTCTGCAGTTGCTGAATATCATGGTTGAGAAGTCAATTGAGCGAATCATTTTTATTTCTTCTGGTGGAACGGTCTACGGTACTCCTATTTATATTCCAATCGATGAAAATCATCCGACAGATCCGCATGTTTCATACGGGATAACAAAATTGGCGATAGAGAAGTACCTTCTCATGTATGCGCGGATGTATGGCATCAAGCCGGTTATCCTCAGGGTCTCTAATCCATTTGGCGAGCGACAGCGGTTGGAGACGGCTCAGGGTGCGGTGGGTATATTTGTCTCACGCGCGCTGCAAGGCTTGCCCCTTGAGATTTGGGGCGATGGTAGTGTGATACGTGATTTCTTGTACGTTCGCGACGTGGCTGCGGCTTTCGCGAAAGCTGTCTGCTATTCAGGTTCTCAACGGGTGTTTAATATTAGCTCGGGCAAGGGAACGAGTTTGAAAGAGCTTGTTGGAATCGTGGAAGACGTCTTAGAAGTGCCGGTAAGGTGTGTTTTTAAGCCGGGACGAAATTTTGATATACCAGTTAATATCTTGTCTAATGAGCTTGCTAAGAGGGAGCTACATTGGGTCCCACAAGTCAGCCTGAAGGAGGGGATTGATGTCACTGCCCAGTGGATGCGTGAGGAGCTGGCCGTGTGAGCACGGTCTACATTCGTGATGGAATTCGTTGTGCCAATGCGTAACTGTTCACCCCCTCGTTTGTTGCGGGTCGAAACTTTTCAGGTTAGAGGATTCCCCGCGATGCGAGGTCGAGTGCAGATCAAGCATGTGGTTCTCATGGAGTTGTCAGGCAATGCTCTCAACGGATCAGAACAAGGTGATACATTTTTCGTCTAGGCAGTCGATAAGGTGGGCTTTGGGATAGATTTTCTGGGAAATGAGCGGTCGGGTTTTATGCTGAGGGGGTTTTTGATCGGTTTGGGAGGGACCGACGCGACATGGTCGAGAGCTTCGCGCCTGTGGAGAAGCCGGCGTCCGAGGGCGCGCTTTAGGCGCGAAAGTGTGTCACGCTGGTTGATCAAGTAGTGCGTACGGGTGTCGGCAACGAGTGCTTCGCTGGCCGTATGGAGGGCCAGGGCATGCAAGTGGTCGCAGAAGATTTCGGCGCCGAAGTCCTGCTGGGCCGGCAGCCAGGACATTCAGGACAGATGGTCGAGGGACAGACGATGCTTGATCTGTTTTAGAGAGCATCTGACGCTCGCCGACGTCGGGTGTGTAGAGCTTGGCGGCCAGCGTCACCTCGATCGCGGGGAGATAGAGCACCAAGCCTTTTGGCTCGAACCGGTGGCGAAGCGAGCGCTGGCCGTTGCGAGTCGCGCCGAACAAGGTCAGGTGCGGGTCCGTGGCATCGCCCGCGACGAGGCGCAGACCCTGCCAGAGAGGAAAGGCGAAATGCTGCTCGACCCGGATGAGGAGGAAATGATTGTTGAGCAGCGCGGCGCGGGTCGCCCGACTGGCGAAGAACGCGTGAAGTTCCGACTGGACTTTCGACGTGTATCCGCCGAGCAAGCAGGCGAGCAGGCGCGGAAGCCTGAGCAATCCGGTTCGGGAGCAGGTATCTTCTCTCAACCGGACCTGGATAAAACCTATCGAGAAAAGAGGAAGGTAGAGAACGCGGTAACGACGCGGCGATAAAAAGCTTGGCATATAAAGGCTTAGTTATGTATGAAGGAAGGACCAATTTTGCCCGATGCTCGCTCTTGTTGCAGCCGCTACCAGTGCTGGCCGCTGATGCAAATGCGTTAACGCGTTGATGCGTTCTGAGCATTGGTGTTGTTAGGACTTTCGGGCTCATTTCGCCAACTTGTCGCGCTTAAGGAATGATCGCTATACAGAGGGAGTTCAAGTGAATCCGTCTCGTTTGCTTCTTGTGGTCTTGGGCATGCACCGCAGTGGGACGTCTGCCTTGGCTGGGGTATTGACTTTGCTGGGTTTTCAGGCGGGGAAGACGCTGCTTCCTGCAAATGGTTTCAATGAGCGGGGCTATTTCGAAGACAGTCTCTTGGTCCACCAGCACGACGTATTGCTTCGAGCGCTGGGATATAGTTGGGATGATGAGCGGCCTTTCCCGATCGGTTGGCACCTGGGGAAAGAAGCTGCTGAAGCAAAGATAGCTCTCACAAGGCGGTTGCTGGCGGAATACGATTTGGAACGGCCGTCTGTGATCAAGGATCCTAGGATGTGTCGGCTGTTGCCTCTGTGGAAGGACATGTTCGTTGAACTGGGGATTGCTCCTGGTTATCTGCTGGATGTGCGTGATCCGCTAGAAGTCGCTGAGTCGCTTAGGCGGCGAGATGGTTTGCCTGCGAATCGGGCTGCTCTCCTCTATGCAGCTCATTTGCTGGACGCGGAACGGGAAACCAGGGGTCTGCCGAGAGTAGTGGTAAAATATGATTCACTGTTGGAGAACTGGCGAGAGGTGCTCTGGTCGATCGAACGCGGTTTAGGGGTTAGCTTTCCATCACTTGATGATGTGCGTGCATCCTCAGTGCAAACCTTTCTTTCGCCCGACTTGAAGCATTGCTCGGTCGCTGGTGCCTGGTCAGGCGAGTTGTCGGAGGAGGGAGGTAGAAGTGATCCGTTCACCGCTTGGGGGGATCGCCACGACGCGGATCATTTCGATTCGTCTGCCAGTGGTCGCGTCGATCGGCTTGAGCAGTTTGTCATGGGAAATCCGATGCGCATTGCGCAGGGGGTTTATCAGCTTATAACCGGGACTCTCGATTCGCAGACCCTGCAGGCGCTTGACGCGCTACAGGCGGAACTCGATCTATGTCTGTCTTCACTCGAACCTTGGCTTAGCAATGCCGCTCAGGTCGAGCAGCTCAAGCACGAGTTACTCCAACCGGGTGAACGCACAGATAGGCTGGCGGAGGCTGGTGCGAAGTCTGTTCTGTATTGGCGTCCGATCGACGGAGAGTATTCAGAGGCACTTACAGTGCGGCGCCCATGGCATTTCGGGGTAGGTCCGGAGACTCTCATGTTTGTTCTGCCACCGCGTGTGTTTCGCATTGGCACTCTGCGTTGGGACATCACCGATCGCCCGGCGTTTTGTGAAGTATCCGACGCGTGGATTGAGAATGCTGAAGGCGTTCGGGTATGGCACTGGCAATTAGGCATGCCTTTATTCGGCCAACTGTCAAAAGATATGAACGTGATTGGACCAACCGACGGCAGGAAGCAGTTGTGGGTGGTTTCTCTGGGCTTCGACCCCCACGCGCCGTTGTGTGTGCCGCAAGATGTCGTGGCTCAGATGGCTGAGGGCTGGGGATTTGGCGTCGTGCTGTCCGCCAGCTTGATAGCCAGAGGTCTTCCTCAAGTTCTTGAACTGCTGGAGGATCGCTCGCGCGTGTACCAGGAGATGGCGACGACTCTGCGAACGGACGATCGAGATGGGTTGACCTCGGCGCCACAAGATCTACCAGGAGTTGGCCTTTCTGCTGAGCTTGAGAAGATAGTTGCCCCATTGCGTCAACGCATAGCCAATCGTGACCAGACGATCTTTGCACTGCGCAATAGCTTGCAGCAGCTTGAAGAAAGGCAGAATGAGTTGTATGGCGAATTTCTGCGGACCGAGGCGCAACTCGATTTTCTCAAGGACGTGCTGTTGAAGGATATGCAACTGGATCAATTATAGTTTATGCGGCGCTGATGTAATAGGAATATATCACGCCTCCGGTATCGCCCGGGGCCTCGCTACGTGGATAACATATAGTCATTAGCAGATTAGTCATAAGCGGTTCCGGATAAGTTTTCCGCTTTATCCTGCTATGCTGGCGACCTCAACGTTGGAGACCTCCGCGATGTCGCGCAAAGCCAAGAGCCTGACCGTTCGCAGTAACAGCAGTAAGTCTAGCGGGTTGAAGTCCCGTCCGGGGAGTTGTCCGTACGCCTCGGTAGCATGAGGAAGCGGCGCCGTGGCGACACGGGGTCGTGAGTTTTCCAACAGCA
>Ga0058869_1060754_pt1 | contig 16075 bp, 6 predicted proteins | sample TNRReaAaerobiRNA_FD_61086 | JGI IMG/M metagenome (GOLD analysis project Ga0058869, IMG submission 61086) | Wastewater treatment Type I Accumulibacter community from EBPR Bioreactor in Madison, WI, USA - TNR Reactor, Time I- 292min-Aaerobic_... | ecosystem: Engineered > Bioreactor > EBPR >...
GAAACCTTTAAGTTCAAACGAGCGATATCAGGAATTAGCCGAGAAATGGCTCAATAATACTATAAGTCCTCAGGAAAGCGAGGAGTTTCTTCAATGGTACAATAGCGGGCAGGATAATGATATCTATATTCCCAGAGATTACGCTGAAGGCGATCAGGATCTCAAAAAGAGAATTTTTGCAGAAATAAGCCAAAGTATTTCTGAACCTGTTTCCTCTTCATCCTATAGAATTCAATCATGGTTTGCGGCAGCAGCAGTAATTATGGCTGTTTTCGCTGCTGGCTTTTATTTCTCTTCAGAAACAAAGGAAACCAAACAATACGTTTCCAATAAAGTTATTACAGAAACTAAAACGGCATCCCCATTAAGCAGGGTATCTCCGGTTTCTGAAGTTGAAGATCAAAAGTCTGTTATAGTCAATGATATCGTAGCAGGCGAAAATAAAGCAATACTGACTCTTGGTGACGGATCCAAAATTATATTGGATGATGCTAAAAATGGAATTCTTGCAAATCAGGGAGGAAATAGTATTCTCAAGGCAGCAGAAGGTGAGGTAATCTATTCATTCATTAGCGAAGTAAAGGATTCCCAAACAGAAGATTTAAATGCTCCGGTTATTTATAATACGATAGAAACACCCAAGGGAGGCAAATTTCAGATTAAGTTACCTGATGGGAGTAAAGTATGGTTAAATGCGGCCTCTTCACTTCGTTTCCCAACAGTATTCAACGGGTCTAAAAGGCAGGTTGAGTTAATAGGTGAGGCATATTTTGAAGTATCACCTGATAAATCAAAAATATTTGAGGTTAACACCCGAAATCAGGTAGTGCAGGTACTTGGAACACATTTCAATATCAATGCCTATATGGATGAACCAACTGTGAATACCACTTTACTGGAGGGTAGCGTAAGGGTCTCTGATCTTCGGACAAATATCTCTCAATTGCTGAAACCCGGAGAACAATCTCAGTTGAGTGAACAGATTGAGGTTATTAATTTAAAAAATACCAATGAAGCCGTTGCCTGGAAAGAAGGTTATTTCCAGTTTGATGAGGCAGATATAAAGACAGTGATGAGACAGATTGAACGCTGGTATGATGTATCAGTCGTTTATGAAGGCGATCTTCCTAATTATCGCTTTGGTGGTGAAATTGAAAGAAATTTAAGTCTGTTACAAGTACTTAAAGTATTAGAAAAAACAAAAGTTCATTTTCGTTTAGAGGGAAGGGAGGTTATTGTAATGCGATAAAGATCTACGAAAGAACTAAAAAACAAACCAGAAGCGTTGGAGCGCCTCTGGTCATTGTTTAGCCAAAATAAAAATTGATGCACAAAGATTATTTATTAACAAAACAAACAAATGTATGAATTCTCTTACAAATAAAGAGTATTGTTTATTCAATACTCGGTCAGAAGTCTGCCATAGATCAGACACCTTAGACCATACAGAGCAACATCAGATTGCTGATAATCTGATAAAAAAGTCGCTTTACAAACAAATCGGACGGATTATGAAACTGACGTTCATTTTAATCATGGTTGCACTCATGAATGTCTATTCTAAAGGATATTCACAAAAAGTAACCCTTACAGGTAAACATGCCCCGCTGGAAGAGTTCTTCTCTACTATTAAGCAGCAAACGGGTTATGTGTTTTTTTATGACCTGAATCTATTAAAAACAGCCAAGCCGGTAACCTTAAAAATTGTTGATACCGAACTATCGGAGGCTTTAGCTATTCTTTTTAGTGATCAACCATTGGATTACAGTATTGAGAATAAAACTATTGTAATCAGTGAAAAGTTATCTGCAAAGGACAGAAAATCACTTAAGAACATGAGTTTCATGCTGATGGATATCCGTGGTAAAGTTGTGGATTCCAAAGGAGAGACTCTCCCGGGCGTTAGCGTCAGGGTTAAAGGTACTGCTGTTGGAACAACGACAGATGCTCAGGGTAATTTCGTTTTGAATGCACCGGATAACGGGGTTCTGGTTTTCAGTTATATAGGATATGTAAGCCAGGAAGTTACTGTTAATGGCAGATCGACGATTAATGTCACTCTGGCTGAAGATTCACAAATGCTTGGAGAGGTTGTGGTAACCGCTCTTGGTATCGAAAGATCCTCTAAATCCCTAAACTATGCTGCCCAGACTGTTAAAACAGCTGATCTTAATCAGGCTAAAGAAACAAATCTGATCAATTCCCTGGCTGGAAAAGTTGCCGGTGTAACGATAACCAAGAATGCAACCGGACCGGGTAGTTCTTCTAATGTAGTATTACGTGGTCAACGTTCTGTATTCGGAAGTAACCAACCTTTATATGTAATTGATGGTGTTCCAATGGACAACACAAGTCGTGAGGTAGGTACTGGTGGTACACATGGAAGCCGTGATGGTGGAGATGGTATTGGTATGCTGAACAGTGATGATATTGAATCTATGACTATCCTTAAAGGTGCTTCAGCTGCGGCATTATATGGTAGTGCGGGACAAAATGGTGCAATCATTATTACAACCAAAAGAGGAAAATCTGGTAAGATTACCGTTGATTATACCGGAAATACCACTGTTGATCGTCCGTTTATCCTTCCTGAAGTACAGGCAGAGTACGGACAAGGTGCCGGAGGTGTTTATAATGCAAACTCGGAAACCAGCTGGGGTCCAAAAATCACAGGACAAACAATCACCTTGTGGAATGGTAAGCAAGTGTCTATGCAAGGTCAGCCTGATCGTATAAAAGATTTTTATCGTGATGGCTCAAGTTTGACAAACACCCTGGGAATTAGTGGTGGTAGTGAAAAAATGCAAACCTATTTTTCATATGGTAATAATAAAGCGAATGGTATTCTTAGAAACCATGTGTTAGACAGACATAATTTTGATTTCAAGATCGATAATAGTATTACCGACAAACTTTCATTCTTTACGAAGCTAAGTTATATTGTTGAAGATGTTGATAATAAGCCATTTACTGGCGAAAGAAATGATGCAACAGGTAGTATATATCATGCTCCGGCTTCCATTCCATTGAGTGAAATGCAGAACTTCGAATATACTGATGCATTGGGTAACCTTAGACAAAGCTATTGGCTTCCCGGCTCGATTTACCTGTCGAATCCATACTGGAAGATGAACAGGCAGGTTTTCTTTGAACAAAAGCGTCGTATGATTGGTCTGGTACAGGCGAAATATAAGTTCAATAGCTGGCTTGATTTACAGGTTCGTGGTAGTATGGACAGAACTGACGAGAACACTGAAAATAGAATGCACAATGATTCGTATGAACTGTCCGGAAATGGTAACTATTTTGAGATATACAAAGGAAACAGAAGGTTTACAAACGTGGATGCATTACTTTCCTTTAAAAGAGACATTACAAAGGATTTTAATTTAACCGGATATATTGGAGGTTCAATTCAGGAAACAAAATATGAATCAATCAATACCAACGCTAATGGTCTGAACAAACTGGATTACTTCTTCATGTCTAATGCAAGAAATCCAAGAACTTCAAACGTTATTGGCCAAACCCCACAAGTGCAGTCTGTGTATGGTACTTCGACTGTATCATTCAAGGATTACCTTTATCTGGATATAACTGCCAGAAATGATTGGTCTTCTGCTCTGCCTAAGGCGAATCAATCTTATTTCTATCCATCAGTAGGATTGACAGCTATAATAACAGATATGCTCGATATGCCTAGCTGGATTTCTTATGGTAAGCTAAGGACTACCTACGCAAAAGCTGGTTTTGGTGGACAGCAGTATTTGACAGATAATTATTTTACAGTGGGTGCTGGTGGTGCCATAAATACTCCTAGTGTTAGATCACTCGGGAATTATCAACCGGAAATTACTACTTCATTTGAAGCCGGGTTAGACTGGCGATTCTTTACCAACCGGATAGGGCTTGATGTTACTTATTATAGATCTAATACTGAAAACCAGTTAATTGCTTTGTCTGTTCCAAATGCTACACTCTTTAGTTCTCAGTACATCAATGCCGGATTGATCCGGAATAGTGGAGTAGAAATTATGTTAAGTGGTGCGCCAATTAGAAATCAGAGTTTTTCATGGGACATGATGGTTAATTTCTCAAAAAATGTTAATAAGGTTGTTAGATTGTCTGAGAGACTTAAAACAGCTGTTTTGGGTGATGACAGACAGGTGCTAGAAACAGTTGAAGAAGGCAAGTCATTTGGAGAAATGTATATGGCCGAATGGAGTAAAGATGCACAAGGCAGAAGGTTAGTTAGTCCTGCAGGTGTTCCAATTCTTACCGGGAAAACAGCTTATGCAGGAAATTATAATCCTAATTATATGCTTGGTGTCAACAATTCATTCAGTTTCAAAAATCTTAACCTCAGTTTCTTATTAGATTACAGAAATGGCGGTACAGTTGTAGCCGGTACTTTAGCTGCAATGGATGTGAGTGGTAACTCGAAAAATTCTCTTCAATATAGAGAAACAGGGATTGTTGTGGATGGTTATACTACAGCCGGTGTAAAAAACACAACATCAATTACTGCAGAAAGATACTGGCAATCATTAGGTAACAGAACTCCTGCAAAAGACTTTTATGCTTTTTCTGCGACTAACCTTAGGCTGAGAGAAGTGGTGTTTGGGTACAAAATTCCAAATCAGTTTGTTCAAAAATCAGGATTTATTAAAAATGCCAGATTATCTCTGGTTGGAAGGAATCTGCTATTCTTAAAGAAATATGCACCTTACGATCCTGAGATTGCTACAGCAGTAACTAATAGGGGTGGTATGGAATATTCTTCTTTACCTACAACCCGTAATATTGGTCTTAGCCTGAACGCATCATTCTAATAGCTAATTGGCTATTGAATTAAATATTATTATTAATATTAAATTGAATACAATGAAAACTCAAAAATCATTATATAGAAAGTGGGCCGTTAGGTTGCTGCTATTTTTAGCGCCAATCGTAATACTGACTGCCTGTACTAAAAATTTCGATGAAATAAATAGAAGACCGGATGGTTTATTGGAACTGACTGCCCCGGATTTGCGTAGTCTTTTCCCTGGTGCATTAGTTGCCGGAGGTGGAATAGGTTATAACGAAACGAGTATGCTCTTGTTTCCTGGAGTTTACTCTCAACATTTTGCCGGTACAAACATCAATCAGGAGTCTCATAGATATGTTATTGTGCAAAGATGGCAAGATATATGGCCTGGAACCTATGTGAATGCAATGCCCAAATTGGTAAATATTATCGAAGCAACCAAAGGTGGAAAAGAACCTAGCATGAATGCAATTGCCAGAATGTGGAAAGTTTTCTGTTTTATGCGTGTTACTGACGAGTGGGGTCCAATTCCATATTCCAAAATTGGTAAGGATACTACAGTTGTGAGTTATGATGATCAAAAGAGTATTTATTTTGATTTCTTCAAAGAACTGGATGAAGCAACTACAGATCTCAAAAATAATTTAGCTAAACCTTCATTTGCAACAGCAGATCGTATCTACAATGGAGATAATGCTAAATGGTTAAAGTTTGGAAATACATTGCGCCTGCGTTTGGCATTAAGAATTTCGGATGTAGAACCTGCTAAAGCTAAAGTGGAAGCAGAGAAGGCATTTGCTGCCGGGGTGATGACACAGGCTACAGATGGTGCCCATTTTGCAACTAATGCAGATTTTAACAATGGACTGAATAATTTCATGGGCAGAAATGGCTCCAGGATGAGTACTACCATGGAAAGTCTATTAGTTGGCTATAATGACCCAAGGCTACCTGTATTTTGGAGCCCAGCACTTACTGATGGTAAGTTCCGTGGTGTGAGAAACGGAATGACCGTTGCTCAGCAAAATTTACCTGCTAATAGCATTAACAATAATTCAGCAGTTGGTCCAAAGTATCAGCCTGCCGCGATGACTACAACTCCTCAGGTTGTTTTCTACGCATCAGAAGCTTATTTCCTTAGGGCCGAAGGTGCCTTAAATGGCTGGAACATGGGTGGAACCGCCAAAGAACTATATGAGATGGGGATTGAAACTTCATTGCGTGAGCATGGCATTACCAATGCGGCAGTTATTTCTGCTTATATTAATGGTACAAGTTTACCTATTGCACCAGATAATATGTTCCCTACACCCCCTTTGACCGATATTCCGGTAAAATGGGAAGCTGCAACTGAAAGACAACGCGAACAAATCGGAACCCAGAAATGGATTGCTCTTTTCCCTGAAGGTCATGAGGCATGGGCAAGTATCAGAAGATCTGGTTATCCCAAATTTTACCCTCTGTTAAATTCTCAGAATCCTGATATAACACCAGATAAAATGATCCGGAGAATATCCTTCCTCGATAGGGAGATCATTGCTAATGGTGCTGCAGTAAAGGCAGCGGTTCCCTTATTGGGCGGTGGTCCTGATAACGTAGCTACCCGTTTGTGGTGGGATAAATCAAAATCAAATTAAGGAACCTTACAACAGGTTACTTATTTCTTAAAATGCTTCATCATAATACCCTGGGCATACCTGCGAAAGCAGGTATGCCCTAATTTACCCATCAATTGGTATTGATGTTATTTTAATATTTTTTATTCAGCTCTTTCCAGATTTAAATAATATGGTTTTTGATCCATTATTCGAATCTGTAATAGGTTCATTATAAAATTAAAAATGCTTTTAATGCTGATAATTTCAATCGCATGATAGAATTTAATAACAATCTTTCTGCTTTAGCTGAGAAAGATCTTTTGGATGCTAAAAATCCGAAAGATATCTATAAACAACAGGTACAGCATTCTGATGAAAATCGAGCATTTGAAAACATTCAACTGAAACGGAGGAAATTCTTAGGCCTGGGCTTATTGGGCATGGCAGGTTTAGGATTGCCATTCAGAGCAAATGGATTTGAAAATAATTATGTTGAAGATTTTGTAAATGATATTGTTGCCTCAGAAACTGATTTGTTTAAAAAGCATTCAGATAGTTTTGAGGATAAAATGAAATTAATGCAGAAAGCCTGGGATGAAAAGGATTTCAGGATGGTTCGTTCTTTAAGTGACTCCATCAGAAATACAGGCATTCAGGCTCAGAATGAATATGAAGACCCTGGTAAGCCATTAGTCAATGGAAGTCAGTTTGGCACTGTAGACAAGCTTCCTGCAGCCTGGAGAACCTGGGCTAAAGGCTGGAAGTATTTCAAAGTAATTGGCCTTGAAGAAAAGGCAGGGATATCAAGAATAGCTGAACCGGTAGAAGTTTTATTAGGCTTTCGTTCTGATCAGGTTAACTCATTGGCACGTGAGATCCGTGTAGCCGAGGTTTATAATGGGGCCCTTAAGGAAGTTATTTCACAGGTTTTTGGAGTAGTTAGAAGAGGGGCAGACAGGTTATGTAAGGTTATGTTCTTGGCTGATAACAATGGGGCTGAAAAACGTCAGTATTTGGTTTTCTATGGAAATCCGGATGCTGAGCTACCTGAATATACAACCGATCTTGAAGTGAGAGGTGAAGGCTATGATCTGGAAATTGAAAATCAGTATTTTATTGCCAAGCTCTCTAGACAAACCGGTCAGTTAGAGCGGATGCTGATCAAGCGGGAACATGGTGTAGAATTATATGCTGGTGGTCCGGCTCATGCAGAAACTCCTTGTATTGACTGGTCACATGATTATGTAGCTGAAGATTTTTTCATGAAGGTCAGGATTCAGTATTGGGGTGAATGTCCTGATTATGAAATTGTTCGCGGACCAATATGTACAATTATCAGACGCTGGGGTTTCCCACACTCAGCACTTCATCCGATATATAACCCATCCCGTTTAAATATTAATGTAGAATATCGCTTTTATTCCGGATTGCCTTACTTCTTCAAATCAAGCAAAATGAAGGCTGTAAAATCATTTGTTATCCAGACAATGCGGGATGATGAATGGGTCTTTACTGGTCAGCCTTTTACCGGAAGTTTATGGATTGGAGCTGATGAAAAGGTAAAGTTCGGTGAAGTTGATGAAGCCAATAAAAACAGTGTGAAGGGATTTGGCTACTATAATAAAGATTCAAAAGACTCTTTTGTGGGTCTTTATTTAGATCATTCTTCGGAAGTAATACCAGATCTTCTGAATGGTGGTGGTTCCTTGTTTTACTATAACTGGCATGGAACTGTATGGGTTCGTCATCCTACCATGGTGGGAATAAAAAATCATACAATACCGGAAGGTGCTATTCTAAGGCAAAAGAACGCTTATGTTACCATTGCTTTTACTGAAAAGGATGGACCGGGTAAAATTGAAGCGCTGAGGAAAGAACTGCTAAGTCCGATGGATAGTTTTGCTGCAGTTCAACCTGTAACAGCTTCAGCTATGGAGAGTAAACGCTCCCTGGCAAGACCCGGAGAAGCCGGGGATAGCCCGATTTCGAAGGCTGTTTTATGGGAGGCTTTAAAAAGTTGTATTGATCAGCAAATGTATATCTCGAATGTAAATCTTGTTGAACTGGGATATATTTATAATTTAAGAGTTGAGGATGATGGAGTTGTTAAAGTGCTCATGACAATGCCACACCGCGGTAGGCCATTATCCAGTTTTTTTATTTGGGGATCAAGCGTAGTACATCGTACGGTTTCAAAAACGATTGTAGGGGCACTGATGGAAATCCCGGGAGTTAGGAAAGTTGTTGTTGATCAGACCTGGTTTCCTGAGTGGACTTCCAATCTTATGACGGATGAATGCCGGGAAAAATTGGGGATATGAGAATTTAATTGAGAATGGAGAATTGAGACCCGATAGCTATCGGGTTGAGAATTGAATTGAGAAAAAATTATAGTTATGATAAAATATTCAAACGCCTAATGCGCAAGCCCTGACAACAAAATATACGTACAATTATGAAACCAACATGATTTAGCCAAAACCCGCAGGGGTATGATTATTAAATCATGATCGCTTCATCACCATTAAAAAACAATAAATAAACAGATGAAAACAAATATTCCAAATCAATCTGAATCAAAGATGTTAAAGGACTCATTTTCTGAAGAATTCAATGAAGGTTTTTCGCCTTCCAAAGCAAATGAGAATGAGCTCTCGGCTCAGATTTCAGATTCTATAAAACGTAGAAAATTCCTTGGAATGAGTTTGTTGGGTATGGCAGGTTTGAGTCTGCCATTTGGGGCAAGAGCCAACGGAAACAACTCTGTTGAGGAATTTGTGAAAGAGATAATAGCCACTGAAACTGAGCTTTACAAAAAACAGTCTGATACCTTCGAAACAAAGATAAAATTAATTGAAAAAGCCTGGGCAGAAAAGGATTACCGAATGGTGCGATCCTTAAGTGATTCCTTGCGGAATACAGGTATTCAGGCGCAGATCGAAGATGAAGATCCTGGAAAGCCTTTGGTAGGTTCTGGTCAGTTTGGTACCGTTGCAACACTTCCTGCGGCCTGGAAAACCTGGGCAAATGGATGGAAATATTATAAGGTAATTGGATTGGAAGAGAAAGCCGGAATTATAAGAAATGCTGAGCCGGTGGAGGTTCTCCTGGCTTTCCGTTCTGAACAGGTCACATCTCTTGCCAGGGAAATTCGCGTTGCTGAAATCAGCAATGGTCAGATAAAGGAAGTCACATCTCAGGTTTATAGTGTAGTACGGAGGGGTGCAGAAAGATTCTGTAAGTTGATGTTCCTTGCTGATAATCAGGGAGGGGAAAAACGGAATTATTTGGTGTTTTTCGGTAATCCGGATGCTGAATTACCTGAGTATACCTCAGATCTTGAAGTTAGCGGAGAAGGTTATCACCTAAAAATAGAAAATCAATACTTCATAGCCTCACTTTCTAAACAAACGGGCCAGTTGGAACGGATGTTAATTAAAAGGGAGCATGGGGTTGAATTATATGCCGGAGGTCCCGGACACGGAGAAACTCCTTGTATTGACTGGGCTCATGATTATGTTTCTGAAGATAATTTCATGAAGGTTAGAATTCAGTACTGGGGTGAATGCCCTGATTATGAAATTGTTCGCGGTCCTATATGTACTATTGTCCGCCGCTGGGGATTCCCGCATTCGGCCCTGCATCCTGTCTATAATCCTTCCCGTTTAAATATTGATATCGAGTACCGATTCTATGCGGGACTACCTTTCTTCCATAAGTTTGGAAAGATGAAAGCTGTAAAACAATTTGTTTCTACTGCTCTTAGGGACGATGAATGGGTTTTTACTGGTCAGCCTTTTACAGGAAGTTTGTGGATGGGAGCTGATGAAAAGTTAAAATTCGGGGAGATAGATGAAGCAAATAAACACAGTGTTAAGGCTTTCGGCTATTATAATAAGGACTCTAAAGATTCATTTGTAGGATTGTATTTAGAACATTCTGCAGAAGAAATTCCGACATTTCTTCATGCCGGACATTCCATGTTGTATTATAATTGGCATGGAACAACATGGTCACGCTATCCACTCGAAAGAAATCAGATCGTGCCGGTTGGAGCCATTCTTCATCAGAAAAATGCCTATGTAACTATTGGTTTTACCGAAGCTGATGGTCCGGCTAAAATTGAAGCAATAAGAAAGGAATTATTAAGTCCGCTATCTAGCTTCCAGGCAACTTTGCCGGCTGGAGTAGCGGCAAAAGAAAATAAACGTGTTCTTGCCCGTGAAGGTGAAGCACAGAATGGACAGATCCCGAAACAGGTATTGTGGGATGCTTTGAGAAACTGTAAAGATCAGCAGTTGTATATCGCAGATGTCAATATTGTTGAGCTGGGTTATATCTATAATCTCTCAATGGATGATGATGGTGTTGTTAAAGTTTTGATGACTATGCCACACAGAGGACGACCATTGTCAAGTTTCTTTATCTGGGGTTCGAGTTCGGTGCATCGTGCCTCTAAAACAATTATGGAGGCTTTGACAGGAATTCCGGGTGTACGCAAAGTGATAGTTGATCAAACCTGGTATCCGGAATGGAATTCTAATTTCATCTCTGAGGAGGGTCGTAAAAAATTAGGGATATAAATTGAAAAATTAACAAAGCGGATTTTGGTTTAACAATAAAATGCTTTTAACATTTCAACCGTGAAAAAAAATAGTCCATCTAAATCAGGATCAGTTCTATTGGAAGCAGACTCTGGAATAATAGCTTCAGAAAGATTATTCGATGAAGAAACCCTGGAAAAAGTGTCTGAAACTCAAAATTCCGATGGAATAAAGCGCCGTAAATTCCTGGGTATGGGTTTAATGGGCCTTGCCGGACTTAGCTTGCCGCTTAGCACTAAAGCTTCAGGAAAGACTGCTATTGAGAATTTTGTAAAGGAATCTGTTTCAATGGCAGAATCTGTCTCGAGTCAGTCGGATAGTTTTGAAGATAAGATGAAAATGCTTCAGAAGGCCTGGGATAAGAAAGATTATCGGCTTGCAAGGGCATTGACAAATTCACTTCGTATTTCGGAAATACAGGCACAGGCTGATTTTGAGGACTTAGGAACCCCATTGATTGGTGCAAATCAATTTGCTGCTGTTGCTTCACTTCCTGCTGCCTGGAAGAACTGGGCAAAGGGCTGGAAGTATTATAAAGTTGTGAACCTGGAGGAGAAGGCCGGCATTCAGCGTAAGGCAGAACCTGTAGAGGTTTTGCTGAGCTTTCAGGCGACACAAACTGCTTCCCTTGCACGTGAGATCCGGGTTGCAGAAATAAAGGATGGAGTATTGACAGAAGTAATTTCACAGGTCTTTTCAGAAATTAGACGAGGAGCTGAAAAGATCTGTAAACTTCTGTTTCTTGCAGATAATCAGGGTAAAGAGAAGCGGACTTACCTTATCTTTTATGGTAACCCTGATGCAGAACTTCCTAATTATCAATCTGATCTGAAGGTTACCGGTGAGGGTTACGGACTCGATATTGAGAACGAGTATTTCACAGCCTATCTTTCAAAACAAACAGGTCAGCTGGCCAGGTTGATTCTGAAGCGTGAGCATGGATTAGAAGTTTATTCCGGTGGTCAGGGGCATGGAGAACCGGCAGGTATCGATTGGGCTCATGATTATGTAAGTGAAGATAATTTTCAAAAACTGAGGATTTCCTTATGGGAGGAGTGTCCTGACTTTGAAATTGTAAGAGGCCCAATCTGTACGATCATCCGTCGCTGGGGTTTACCTTATTCTCCGGTACATCCGTTATTCTCTCCTGCCAGGATGAATATGGATATTGAGTATCGTTTTTATGCCGGTTTACCTTATTTCCACAAGTTTGGCCATATGTCTGCACTAAAGACATTTGATATGGTTTATATACGCGATGATGAATGGGTTATTACCGGACAGTCATTTACTGATCAGTTATGGATGAATTCTGATGGGAAGATTCAAATTGGGGTGGTGCCTGAAGAATCAGCAGATAAATTATGGGGAGTTGGCTTTTTTAATAAAGACACTAAAGATTCTTTTATCGGTCTCTTTCTTGATCATCATACTGATGGATTTCAGGAACCAAGTCATAACGGTTCTCCTAGTTTTTATTACAAATGGCATGGTCAGTTCTGGCAACGTATGCCGGTTCCTAAAGGGGTAAAAACTATACCGGAAGGTGCGGTTTTTCATCAAAAGAACGCCTACGTTACCCTTCCTTTTGATACTAAAGATGGACCTGCAAAGATCGAAGGTTTAAGAAGAGAGCTGATGAATCCACAGCTTGTGTCTGCAAGTTCACTTCAATCCAATACTATTGCAAAGGATAGCCCAACACGCCTGGCCCGTTTGGGAGAAGCTCAGGATAGCCCGATTTCAAAGGAATTGATATGGAAGGCTCTTAGGGATGTTAAAGATCCGCAATTCTATAAATCAGATATTAGTATTGTTGATCTTGGCTTAGTCTATGATGTGACAGTAAGGGGGAGTGTGGTAAAAGTATTAATAGCAATGCCTCACAGAGGTCGCCCCCTCGGAACCTATTTTGCTTACGGATCCAATGTCGTGCATCCAACAACTTCTAAAAATATTCTAACTGCTGTTTATGAAGTCCCGGGGGTTAAGAAGGTTATCATGGAACAGACCTGGTATCCTGGCTGGAGTTCTAATATGCTGACTGATGATGGGCGGAAGAAGCTTGGTATTTAGAATTAAATTGAATAATTAATTTTATCTGAAGGAGATAATTTTCCTAATGAATAATAGACATAAATAGAATGAACATGAAGAAATTTAATCCAAACAGGTCTGCAATAAAAATGCATGATAATTCCTCTGAAAAAGGAAAGGTAACAGAAATTACAAATGAGGGTTCAGAACCGCAGTTCTCAGACGGGATGAAACGCCGTAAGTTTCTGGGTATGGGTCTTTTAGGTTTTGCAGGTTTGACCTTACCTCTAAGCTCCAAAGCAGAAACTCAAAATTCAATCGAGAATTTTGTAAAGGAGAGTATTGCACCTTTTGCTGATAAAACAACCAGTCAGACGGATAGTATTCAGGAAAAAATTCAATTGCTTCAGGAGGCGCTGGTAAAGAAGGATTACAGAACAGCCAGAGCAATTACCAATTCAATCAGAATTTCTGAAATACAGGCTCAGGCTGAAGAAGAGAATTTCGGAACTCCTCATGTTGCTGCAAGTCAGTTTGGAACAGTTGAATCACTTCCTGCCGCATGGAAAACCTGGGCAAAAGGCTGGAAATATTATAAGGTTGTAAGCATTGAAGAAAAAATAGGAACTCCGCGTAAAGCTGAACCCGTAGAAGTTTTATTGAGTTTTCAGGCTTCTCAGACTGCCTCACTTACACGTGAAATACGGGTAGCAGAAATTAAGGATGGTGTTTTAACAGAGGTGATTTCTCAGGTTTTCTCTGAGGTACGCAGAGGGTCAGAGAAGATCTGTAAATTATTATTCCTTGCCGATAATCAGGGTAAAGAGAAGAGACATTATATTGTTTTTTACGGTAATCCTGATGCAGAATTACCTAATTATCAGTCTGATCTGAAGGTTACCGGTGAAGGCTATGGATTAGATATTGAAAATGAATTCTTTACAGCGATTCTATCCAAACAAACCGGACAGCTTGCCCGCATGATCTTAAAACGTGAGCATGGTCTGGAGGTTTATTCTGGGGGTCAGGGTCATGGTGAACCTGCAGGCATAGATTGGGCTCACGATTATGTATCTGAAGAGGGATTCCAAAAAATGCGCATTTCATTATGGGATGAGTGCCCTGATTTTGAGGTAGTCAAAGGTCCGATCTGTACCATCATTCGTCGCTGGGGATTCCCTTATTCACCGGTTCACCCCTTATTCTCACCTGCAAGGATGATCATGGATATTGAATATCGTTTTTATGCCGGTTTACCTTACTTTCATAAGTTCGGGCATATGACTGCTGTCAAACAATTCTCTCCTGCAGCTTTAAGAGATGATGAATGGGTAATAACCGGACAGTCGTTTACTGACATGTTATGGATGGGCCCTGATGAAAAATTGAAAACAGGAAATGTTCCTGCAGAATTAAGTGATAAATTATGGGGTATCGGTTTCTTCAACAAAGATACCAAAGACTCATTCTTCGGATTCTTCCTTGAGCATCATGCAGAGGGTTTAGGTGCCGAATTAGCTCATAACGGTTCGCCGAATCTGCATTATCAGTGGCATGGACAGATCTGGAGCAGGTATCCTGTACCAAAAACAATTAAAACCATTCCAAAAGGAGCCGTGCTTCATCAGAAGAATGCCTATGTAACCATTCCATTTACATTGAAAGATGATACTGCACGGATTGAAAATTTAAGGCAGGAACTTCTGAATCCACTAAGCAGATCAGGTGCAGTGCTTCCTGCCGGAATAGTTGCAAAAGAAAGTCCGCGTCGTCTTGCCCGTGCTTCCGAAGCACAGGACAGTCCGATCAATAAAGCATTACTGTGGGAAGCTTTGGGATTGGTAAAAGACCCGCAATTGTATAAAGCGGATATCAGTATTGTTGATCTGGGATTGGTCTATGATATAGCAGTACGCGGAAGTGTGGTAAAAGTAACTCTGGCTATGCCACACAGAGGTCGTCCGCTCGGCGCTTATTTCACCCACAGTTCCAATGTGGTGCATTCTTCAGTTTCAAAAACAATGATGGAAGCACTGTATGCGGTTCCGGGTGTCAAAAAAGTAATCATGGAACAAACATGGTATCCTTTATGGAGTGTCAACCTGCTTACAGATACTGGAAGAAAGAAGCTGAATCTTTAACCTTTTTTTGAATACACCTTTATGTTTAGCCGGCTCTTCAATGAGTCGGCTATCCTAAAATCAATCTTGTCATTTTTTCTTAGCCTATTAAAATCCTATTCCATGTCTGGTCTGAAAATAAAAAATTACCGCTGGATCATCTTAACCTTATTGGTTTCGGCCACTACTATCAATTACCTTGACCGGCAAATCCTCGGTTTATTAAAACCAACCCTCGAAATAGAATTCACCTGGTCTGAGACAGATTTTGCCTTTCTTGTGATGGCATTTACAGGTGCTTATGCCCTTGGTTTGATTTCATGGGGATGGTTCATTGACCGGATTGGTACCAAACCCGGATATGTCATTTCAGTTGCGGCCTGGAGCATTATGGGTATGCTGCATGCAGCAGCAAGAAGCGTAACCGGCTTCGGACTTGCAAGGATTGGTTTGGGTCTGACTGAATCGGGAAACGTACCTGCAGGTATGAAAACGATCGCAGAATGGTTTCCGAGAAAAGAAAGAGCTTTGGCTACAGGTCTCTTCAATGCGGGTACCAGTTTTGGTATAATCATAGCACTGCTTATTGTTCCCCTGATCTTGAGAAATTATGGCTGGCATGAAGTATTCATCATAACCGGATCTGTTGGTTTTATATGGTTGCTGGTTTGGATATATGTTTATGATGTTCCATCGAAACACAAACGTTTAACTGAAGAAGAGTATAATTATATTCATGACGGCCAAAAACTCGATTCTGAGGCTGAGGAAGAAGTTGTGAAAATAAAGTGGTTCAAACTTTTTACTTATCCTCAGACCTGGGCATTTATCACCGGCAAAATACTGCTTGACCCTATTTACTGGTTTTTTATGTTTTGGCTGCCATCGTATTTCGCTTCAACTTTC
>Ga0058869_1012548_pt1 | contig 16030 bp, 16 predicted proteins | sample TNRReaAaerobiRNA_FD_61086 | JGI IMG/M metagenome (GOLD analysis project Ga0058869, IMG submission 61086) | Wastewater treatment Type I Accumulibacter community from EBPR Bioreactor in Madison, WI, USA - TNR Reactor, Time I- 292min-Aaerobic_... | ecosystem: Engineered > Bioreactor > EBPR >...
CGGCGGCCGGCGCGGCGCCTCACCAGCCGCTCAGGAGTACTTTTTCGGCCCAGAAAAGCGCCGTGATGGTTTTTGCGTCGGTAATCATGCCGCTGCGCACCGCCGCCAGAGCCTCAGGCAAAGGCAAGGCAAACACCTCGAGGAACTCACCGGCGTCAAGTGCCGGCTGTGCTTCGCGCTGCACGGCGCGGGCTAGATAGATTTCGATGCGCTCATCGGAATAGCCAACGCACGGGTGCATCACGCCGAGGTGCCGCCATTGCGCCGCACCGTAACCGGTTTCTTCGAGCAACTCGCGCCTTGCGGTGGTGAAAATGTCCTCGCCTGGATCGATCTTGCCGGCCGGCAACTCGATGAATGAACGACTCAGCGGATAGCGATACTGGCGTACAAAGAGGAGTTGTCCATCGTCCATTTCGGCAATGACCACTACGGCCCCCTGATGCCGCACGTACTCGCGCAGGTGCTCCTGGCCGTCAGGCAGCCGCACCCGGTCACGCCGCACGTCGAGAAGCTTGCCGCGAAAAATCTGGGTGCTCTCGAGGGGTTCCTCGTGCAGATGGCGATCCTCATTTTCCATACGGACACTCCAAGGCTCATGTCTTACGATGAAAGTCGCGCCAGCGACTCAGGAACCTCCCCTCGCCCGCAAGTGGCCGGGGCAGGAACAGCCCCCCGTCGCAGGCGCAACTCTGGCGCCAACGAAAACGCCCCGCGACTGGCGGGGCGTTCGGCTCAGGTGAGCAACTCTGCTCAGAGCGAACGGAGAAGCGCGAATGCACAAATCGACATCAGGGCCTGCGGGAAAATGCCGAGCAAAGCGACGGCCAGACCGTTCGCCGACATCAGGATTTTCATGTCGATGGGTGCTTCAATGCGCGCGCTATTGGTCGGTTGATCAAAATACATGATCTTGACCACGCGCAGATAGTAGAAACAGCCGATCAACGAGAACGCAACGGCGGTGATGGCCAACCACAGGTAGCCGGCGGCAACCACTGCCTGCAGAACAGAGAACTTGGCAAAGAAACCGACGAAGAACGGCACCCCGGCCATCGAGAACATCATCATCATCATCACCGCGGCGAACCATGGGCTCCGCTTGTTCAGTCCCTTGAAATCGTCGAGTTCATCGGATTCGACCCCACCCCGGGCGAGCAGAAGGATCATGCCGAAAGTTCCGGCACTGGTCAGCACGTAGGTGATGACGTAGAACATGGCTGAACTGTAGGCATTGAGCGCAAAACGCGCGTCGCCACCGACCACCCCGGTAACCAGGCCGAGCAGCATGAAACCCATGTGCGAGATGGCCGAATACGCCAACATCCGTTTCAGATTGGTCTGCGCGATGGCGGCAATGTTGCCGATGGCCATCGACAGCACCGACAGCAGGATCAGCATCGTCTGCCAGTCCTGGGCCAGAACAATCAGGCCATTGACCAACAGGCGAATGACCATGGCGAAGGCGGCAAGCTTGGGTGCGGTGGCAATGAACAGGGTGACCGCCGTCGGTGCGCCATGATAGACGTCGGGAATCCACATATGGAAGGGAACCACACCAAGCTTGAAGGCGAGGCCCGAAACCAGGAAGACCAGGCCAAAAACGAGAACCGTCTTGTCCGCCTGCCCGGTGTACAGGCGCTCGGCAATCGTCGTGATTTCCAGCGATCCGGTTGCCCCGTAGATCATCGACATGCCGTAGAGCAGCAGACCTGAAGCCAGGGCACCCAGGACGAAATACTTCATGGCCGCCTCGGTGGCCGGGATCGAATCGCGATTCATCGCCACCATCGCGTAGAGCGAGAGCGAGAGCAATTCCAGACCAATGTAGACCGTCACCAGATGGTTCGCGGAAATCATGACCATCATGCCCAGGGTAGCAAACAGCGCCAGCGAGTAATACTCGCCACGCGCCATCTGCTCGCGCTCGAGAATGTAGCCGCGCGAGTAGAACAGAACCACCATCACCGTCAGATAAAGGAGCAGCTTCAGCAGGTCGGCCAGCAGATCACCGACGTACATGTTGCTGAAGGTGTAAGCAATCTCCCCCGAACTGGTGGCAAAGGTGACCACCGCCGCGCCGGCCAGGGTCAACTGCGTCGCAACGAAGGTCAGTGTCCGCTTCCGGTCCTTGACCAGCAGATCAAGCATCAGGATCAGGCAAGCCATCAGCAACATGAAGATCTCCGCACTCGCGAGGCGGAGGTCCGGCATCTGGAACTGCATTTCGGCAAGAGTCATAGCGGCTACCAATTATTGGATCTTGCTCAGGGCGACGTGACGCAGCAGCTCATTCACCGAGCTGTGCATGACTTCAGTAAACGGTTGGGGATAGAGACCCATGCCCAGCGCGCCGATGGCGAAGAGGACGAAGACGAGGAATTCGCGGCCATTGATGTCCGTAAGTTCGGCAACGTGATGGTTGGCGACGGCACCAAACACCACCCGCTTGTACATCCACAGGGTGTAGGCAGCGCCGACGATCATCGTCGAGGCGGCAGCAAATGCTACCCAGAAGTTGTAGTCGACGGCAGCCAGGATCACCATGAACTCGCCGACGAAGCCTGAAGTTGCGGGCAAGCCGGCGTTGGCCATCGCGAAGAGCATGAAAAAGGCAGCAAACTTGGGCATCTTGTTGACCACGCCCCCATAATCAGCAATTTGCCGCGAATGCGCCCGGTCGTACATCACGCCGATCGAGAAGAACATCGCGCCGGAGACAAAACCGTGCGAAATCATCTGTACCAGCGCACCTTCCACGCCCAGCGCACTGAAGATGAAGAAGCCGAGGGTCACGAAACCCATATGGGCAATCGACGAATAGGCAACGAGCTTCTTCATGTCGTCCTGCACCAGGGCGACGAATCCGATGTAAATGATCGCGATCAGCGACAGCGCTATGACCAGGCCGGCGAGTTCGTGCGAGGCGTCCGGCGCAATCGGCAACGAGAAGCGCAGGAAACCATAGGCACCGAGCTTCAGGGCGATCGCCGCCAGAACAATCGATCCACCCGTCGGCGCCTCGACGTGTGCGTCGGGTAGCCAGGTATGCACCGGCCACATCGGAACCTTCACCGCAAAAGCCACGAGAAAAGCGAGGAACAACCACGTCTGCGCGGTCAGGCTGATCGGCATCCGGTGCCAATCAAGAATTGAGAAGCTGCCGCCCGAGGTGACGAACAGGTAGAGCAGCGCGATCAGAAAAAGCAGCGACCCGAACAGGGTGAAGAGGAAGAACTTGAATGCTGCATATACCCGGTTCGGACCGCCCCAGATGCCGATGATCAGGTAGAGCGGAATCAGCGAGGCCTCGAAGAACACGTAGAACAACACGCCGTCGAGGGCCGAGAAGATCCCGTTCAACAAGCCCGACATGATCAGAAAACCGGCGTTGTACTGCGCCACCTTGCTGTCGATCACCTGCCAGCCAGCGAGGATGACGGTTACCGTGATGAAGCTGTTGAGGATCACGAAAAGCATCGAGATGCCGTCGACACCCAGATGATAGTTGACATTGAACCGCTGAATCCAGTGTGCCAGCTCGACGAACTGCATCGCCGGCGTGTTCATGTCGAAACCGGTGTACAGCGGAATCGTCACCGCCAGACCGGCAACGGCACCGAGCAGCGAAAGCATTCGTGCCAGTGGTGCGTTGCGATCGGAGCCCGTCGCCAGGACAACCAAGCCGGCAAGAATCGGAACCCAGATGGCAAGAGAGAGAAGCGGCGTACCTGACATATCGTTCCCAGTCTTTCTCTAGCTCAGGCGCGCGTGACCCAGAGGGTCATCAAGACGAACACGCCGATAATCATCGTAAAAGCGTAGTGGTAAATGTGACCCGTCTGGAAGAGGCGAACCAGCGTCGCGAACCAGCCCACGAGCCGCGCGGAACCGTTGACGATGACCCCGTCGATCAGGCCGGCGTCGCCGCCTTTCCAGAGGCCGCGCCCGAGCAGGCGGGCGCCACCGGCAAAGAACACCTCGTTGAACTTGTCGAAGTAATACTTGTTGTCGAGCAGGGTGTACAGCCAACCGGCACGCGCCTTGATCGCTTCCGGGATATCCGGGCGCTTCAGGTACAGGAACCAGGCCAGCGCCACCCCCAGAAAAGCGAGCCAGAAAACTGCCGTGCTGACGGAATGGGTGGCCATCGTCAGAGCACCGTGAAAATGGTGCGCAAGCTCGTTCATCACCGGATGCGCCGCGGCGTCGACGAAGATGGAGTTCTTGAAGAAATCGCCGAACAGCATCGGCTCGATCGTCAGATAGCCGATGATCACCGAGGGGATGGCCAGCATGATCAGCGGCAGGGTGACCACCCACCGCGTCTCATGAGGCTTCTGGCCGGGAGCGAGACCGTGAGGGTGTTCGTCATGCGCATCATCGGCATGACCATGCGCGGCAGGGTCACCATGCGCCGCGTGCGGGTCTGCTCGGCCCTGCGCCGCGTGTGCGTCATGGTGCGGCAACGGCTTGCCGAAGCGTTCCTCGCCGTGGAACACCAGAAAGTACATACGGAAGGAGTAGAAGGCGGTGACGAACACCCCGGCCATGACCGCGAAGTAGGCGAAGCCGGCGCCCGGGATGTGCGACAGAGCCACTGCTTCGATGATCGAATCCTTCGAATAGAAGCCGGCAAAAAGCGGCGTGCCGATCAGCGCCAGGGAACCGATCAGCGAGGTAATCCAGGTGATCGGCATGTACTTGCGCAGGCCGCCCATGTTGCGGATGTCCTGGTCGTGGTGCATGCCGATGATCACCGAGCCGGCGGCAAGGAACAACAGGGCCTTGAAGAAGGCGTGCGTCATCAGGTGGAAGATCGCCACCGAATACGCCGATGCACCAAGGGCAACCGTCATGTAGCCGAGCTGGGAGAGTGTCGAATAGGCAACGACTCGTTTGATGTCATTCTGGATGACGCCAAGGAAACCCATGAACAGCGCCGTGATCGCGCCGATCACGATGACAAAGGACAGCGCCGTGTCGGACAACTCGAACAGCGGCGACATGCGCGCCACCATGAAGATGCCGGCGGTGACCATCGTTGCCGCGTGAATCAGGGCCGAGATCGGCGTCGGGCCTTCCATCGAGTCGGGCAGCCAGACGTGCAGCGGTACCTGGGCCGACTTGCCCATCGCACCGATGAACAACAGGATGCAGATCGCCGACATCAGCGCAACCCCCTCGCCTTCACCAAACAGTGCCAGGGTGGTGGTCGCGGCCAGTTCCGGCGCCTTGGCAAAAACCGCCGCGTAATCCAGCGTACCAAAGTGGGCAAGGACCAGGCCAATGCCCAGAATGAACCCGAAATCACCGACCCGGTTCACCAGGAAGGCTTTCATATTGGCGAAGATCGCCGTCGGCCGGGTGTACCAGAACCCGATCAGCAAGTACGAGACCAGGCCAACCGCCTCCCAACCGAAGAACAACTGCATGAAGTTGTTGCTCATCACGAGCATCAACATGGAAAAGGTAAACAGGGAGATGTAGCTGAAAAAGCGGTTGTAGCCAGGATCGTCCTGCATGTAGCCGATGGTGTAGATATGCACCATCAACGAAACAAAAGTGACCACCAGCATCATGGTGACCGTCAGTTGATCGATCAGGAAACCGACTTCAAAGCGATAGTCACCCGACGTCAGCCATTGGTAGACCGGCCCGTTGTAGGTGTTTCCCGCCAGTACGTCCTTGAAGATCACGAACGACGCCAGGCAGGAGATCGCTACCCCGGCGATGGTCACCGAGTGCGCCACCCAGCGCGGGATGACGCGACAGAACAGGCCTGCAACGATGGCGCCAACCAGCGGGGCCAGAGGAACCAGCAGGTAGAGCTTGTGCATTTCCATGTTCAACCCTTCAGGCTGTCCAGATCATCCACGTGGATGGTCTTCAGGTTACGGAACAGCACCACGAGAATCGCCAGCCCGATGGCCGACTCGGCGGCGGCGACCGTCAGGATGAAGAACACGAAGACCTGCCCGGCGAGATCCTGCAAGTAGTGGGAGAAGGCGATGAAATTCATGTTCACCGCCAGCAACATTAACTCGATCGACATCAATATGATGATCAGGTTTTTGCGGTTGAGGAAGATGCCGACGACGCTGATCGCAAACAGGATCGCGCCCAGGATCAAAAAATGGGACAGTGTAAGCAAGGTGCCTCCCTGATTCCTTCTTCATGGGGCGGCGCGTTTCCGCCGCCCCCGTCTATTCTGACTTTACTATGAAAGTCCCGCCAGCGACTCACGAACCTCCCCTCGCCCGCTTGCGGGAGAGGGGTCGGGGGTGAGGGGAACGGTCATGGCTTTCATTATTCGGGGTGTCTGACCATGCCATGACCGCTGGGATTTGCCGGAAACGCGGCGTCATTCGCTCTTTTCGGCCGGCATCTGAAGCACGCGCACACGGTCCCTGGCTTTGACAAACACCTGCTGCGATGGACTGACCCGCTTGGTCTTCCGCTTGTCGCGCTGCGTCAGGGCCACGGCGGCGACAATTCCGACGAGCAGGATGACGGAAGCCAACTCGAAGGGATAGACGTATTCGGTGAATAGCAGTCGCCCAACGGCTTGCACGTTGCTGTGGTCGGCAGCCGTTTGCGGGACGCTGCTCTCGAACAACCCAAGGTAGTTGCCCCCGAGCACCAGTCCCATTTCAGCGACCATCAGCAGCGCGATGATCGAGCCCAGTGGCAGGTAGCTCCAGAATCCTTCGCGCAGACGGTCGAGATTGATGTCGAGCATCATGACGACAAACAGAAAAAGGACCATCACCGCGCCGACGTAGACCAACACCAGCGCAATGGCAAGAAACTCGGCCTGCAACAACATCCAGACGCCGCTCGCCGTAAAGAAGGCGAGCACCAGGAACAGCGCAGCATGTACCGGATTGCGCGAGGTGATCACGCGCAATCCGGCAAAGACCAGAATCGCCGAGAGAAAATAGAAAACGAAGGTCTTGAATTCCATCGTGGCGGCCTGTCAGCGGTATTTCGAGTCTAGCTCGCGGTCCGCGGCGATCTGCGCTTCGTAGCGGTCACCGTTGGCGAGCAACATCGGCTTGGTGTAGTAGAGATCGCCGCGCGTCTCGCCATGGTACTCGTACACCCGCGTTTCAACGATCGCATCGACCGGACAGGCTTCTTCGCAGAAGCCGCAGAAAATGCACTTTGTCAAATCAATGTCGTAGCGCGTCGTGCGCCGCGAACCGTCATCACGCTGATCCGATTCGATGGTAATCGCCAACGCCGGGCAAACTGCCTCGCACAACTTGCAGGCAATACAGCGTTCCTCACCATTCGGATAGCGCCGCAGCGCATGCAGACCGCGAAAGCGAAAACTCTGCGGGGTCTTTTCTTCCGGATACTGGACGGTGATCTTGCGCGCAAACATGTAGCGCCCGGTGACCGACATCCCCTTGAACAACTCCCTGAGCAGGAGGCTGTTGAAAATTTCCTTCATCGAACCCATGGCTAGACTCTCACTTCCAGATGTTCAAGGGCGACATCATCCAGGTCCCGACGACGACCAGCCAGATCAGACACAGCGGGATGAACACCTTCCAGCCCAGACGCATGATCTGGTCGTAGCGATAGCGGGGGAAAGTGGCGCGAATCCAGAGAAAAAAGAACAATACAGCGGAGATCTTGAGGAACAGCCAGAGGATGCCATCAGGCAGAAAGCCGACCGGCGAGAGCCAGCCACCGAGGAAGAGGATCGAGGCCAGCGTCGACACCAGGATCATGTTGGCGTACTCGGCAAGGAAGAAAACCGCAAAGGCCATTCCCGAATACTCGACGTGGAAACCGACGATCTCCGATTCCCCTTCCGCCATGTCGAACGGCGCACGGTTGGTCTCGGCGACGATCGAAACCAGATAGACGACGAACATCGGCAACAAGGGCAGCCAGTTCCAGGAGAGAAAGCCCAGCCCCAGGTCGACAAAATAACCCTTGCCCTGCCCGCCCACGATGTCGCCGAGGTTGAGGCTGTTGGAGACCATCAGCACGACGACCAGCGCCAGTCCCATGGCGACTTCGTAGGAGATCATCTGAGCTGCGGAACGCATACCACCGAGAAAAGCGTACTTGGAATTGGACGCCCAACCCGAAAGGATGATCCCATAGACGCCGATCGAGGTGATCGACATGATGTACAGCAGACTGGCGTTCACATTCGCCAGCACCAGCGTGTCGTTGAAGGGAATCACCGCCCAGGCGGCCAGCGCCGGCGCGAAAGCGAACATCGGCGCAATCAGAAAGACTCCCTTGTCGGAGCCGGTCGGGATCACGACTTCCTTCAACAGCAGTTTCAGACCATCGGCGATCGGCTGAATCAGCCCCCAGGGACCGACACGGTTCGGTCCGATGCGCACCTGCATCCAGCCGATGACCTTGCGCTCCCAGAACGTCAGATAGGCCACAGCAAGCAGCAGCGGCGCGATGATCAGAACAATCTTGAGCAGCGTCCACACCAGCGGAAAAACCGCGCCAAAAATTCCTTGCAGCAGTTCCTGCAGCGCATCGACCATCATGCACGCTCCACGTTGATCGCACCGAACATCTCGCCCAGCGTTGCCGTCGAAGCGTGCGCGGCGGCGATCCGAACACAAGCCGCCGGGACTGTCTCGTCGGCCCGGGCGGTAAGCACCGCCTCGCCAGCCCCCTGCCGGACACGTACCGCGGCACCATCGGTAACGCCAAGGATCTGCAGGGTCTGCGCGCTCATGCGCGCAGTCGGCGCCGCGGCATCGCGGGTTTTCTGCAGTGCCGGAGCTCGCCGCGCGAGCGGGTCGGCAAAATAAATCGGTACATCGGCGATGCGTTGCAGACCGCCGCCGCCACTGCCGGCAGACAGGGAAAGCGGCACGCTGCTCAGGCCGTTGTTCAGTCCGCCAACAAAATCTTCGCCGACCGGCACGATCTCGTCACGCACCTGCTCGCTCGAATCCTGCTCGAAACCCGGCAGGGCCAGCAGATTGCCCAGCACGCGCAACACCTTCCAGGCGGGACGCGAATCGCCGAACGGGCGAACGACCCCATTGAAACTCTGCACGCGACCTTCGCAGTTGACGAAGGACCCCGAGGTCTCGGTGAATGGCGTCACCGGCAGCAAAACATCAGCATAGTCGCGCGCGGCGCCGTCAGCGAAGGGCGTCAGCAGGACCACCAGAGCGGCCTTTTTGATCGCCGCAACCGCCTGTTGCGGGTCGTGGCAGTCGAGATCGGGTTCGACCCCGAGCAGGATATACGCCTTGCGCGGCTGGGCGAACATTTCGTAAGCGTTGAGCGCCGTCGGCAGCGCCTTTGCCACATAACCGCCGACACTGTTCGCCGCCTCGCCGATGAAGCCAACATTGGCGCCAGTCAGCCGGGCGAGCTCGTTGGCCAGTGCATGCAATTGTGCCGCGTGCGGATTCTGCTCGGCAGCGTTGCCCAGGAATACCGCCTTGCTTTCGCCGTCGAGCAGGCTCCTGGCGATGGCCTCGCTGGTCGCGCAAGGCTGGACCGCATCGAGTCCCGCGGGAACCGCTTCGCCCTTCAGCAAAGCAACCGCTTTGACGACCGCCGCCAGCGCGAGCGGCAACTCAGCCGGAGCAACGGTCACCTGGGCGTGCAATCTGATCAGCGCATCGTCCCCGCCGACCGAGAGCAGGCTGACCTTGCCCCACCTCTTGGCCAATTGCCGCAGGCGTTGAGCAAACAGAGGATGGTCCTTGCGCAGAAAGCTGCCCACCACCAGTGCGGCATCGAGATCCTTGATCTCGCTGAGCTTGAGGCCGAGCCAGGGGATGCCGCCAAGCTTGCCGTCGGCCGAGAAATCACGCCGGCGCGGACGGAAGTCGACGCTGCCCGAACCCAGGCCACGCGTCAGCTTCTGCAGTAGATACAGCTCTTCCAGCGTCGACTGCGGTGACGCCAGGGCGGCCAGCGATTCGCCGCCGCTGGTCGCAACGACATCCTTGAGCGCATGCGAGACGTAATCAAGCGCGACGTTCCAGTCCACTTCGCGCAGCGCGCCATCAATACGAATCATCGGCCGGCCAAGCCGTGCCGGAGAATTCAGCGCTTCATAAGAAAAACGCTCCTTGTCCGAAATCCAGCACTCATTGACCTCCTCGTTATCACGCGGAAGAACGCGCATGACGACATTGTTCTTGACCTGGACGGCCAGATTGGCACCGATGCTGTCGTGTGGGCTGATCGACTTGCGCCGAGCCAGCTCCCAACTCCGGGCTGAGTAGCGGAAAGGTTTGGAGGTCAGCGCGCCGACCGGGCAGAGGTCGATCATGTTGCCCGACAGTTCCGAATCGACCGAACGACCGACAAACGTGGTGATTTCCGAGTGCATGTTGCGGCTGGCCATGCCGAGTTCCATCACCCCGGCAATTTCCTGACCAAAGCGCACGCAGCGCGTACAATGGATGCAACGCGCCATCTCCTGCATCGAGATCAGAGGACCGACATCCTTGTGAAAAACAACGCGCTTGTCTTCCTGAAAACGTGACGCGCTACCGCCATAGCCCACTGCCAGATCCTGCAACTGACACTCGCCCCCCTGATCGCAAATCGGGCAATCGAGCGGGTGGTTGATCAACAGGAACTCCATCACGCCCTTCTGGGCCTTGATCGCCAGTTCTGAATGGGTGAACACCTTCATTCCATTGGTCACGGGCGTTGCACAGGCCGGTAGCGGCTTGGGCGCTTTCTCCACCTGCACCAGACACATCCGGCAGTTGGCAGCGATCGAGAGCTTTTTGTGATAGCAGAAATGCGGGATATAGAGACCCAACTGCTGCGCGGCATCCATGATGGTACTGCCGTCAGGCACATCGGCCAGCTTGCCATCGATTTCGATTTCCATCGTCTCGTACCCTAAACCGTTGCCGTAAAGAAGCCACTTCCGGCGCGCTGGACATCAACGGGCACGAGGCACTTCTTGTGTTCGATGTGGTACGCGAACTCGTCGCGATAATGTTTGATGAAGCTCTGCACCGGCATCGATGCGGCATCACCGAGAGCGCAGATCGTCCGGCCCATGATGTTGGTCGTCACGCTCGCCAGCAGGTCGAGGTCATCGGCGCGACCCTGGCCATTCTCGATCCGATGGACCACCTTGTACAGCCAGTTGGTACCCTCGCGGCACGGCGTACATTGCCCGCACGATTCTTCGTAATAGAAGTAGGACAGCCGCTCGAGCGCCTTGACCATGCACGTCGTCTCGTCCATGACGATGACGGCACCCGACCCGAGCATCGAGCCTGCCTTGCTGATCGAGTCATAGTCCATGGTGCAATCCATCATCGCCGCCCCCGGAACCACCGGCGCCGACGACCCCCCCGGAATGCACCCCTTCAGCTTGCGGCCACCGCGCATTCCCCCAGCCATTTCGAGCAGGGTGGCGAACGGCGTACCGAGTGGGATTTCGTAGTTTCCCGGCCGATTGACGTGCCCGGAAACCGAGAACAGCTTGGTCCCGCCGTTGTTCGCCTTGCCTGCTTCGAGATAGGTCTCGCCGCCGAGGTTGATGATGCAGGGGATCGAGGCGAAGGTCTCGGTGTTGTTGATCGTCGTCGGTTTGCCGTACAGACCGAAAGAGGCGGGAAAGGGCGGCTTGAAGCGCGGTTGCCCTTTCTTGCCTTCAATCGACTCGAGCAGTGCCGTTTCTTCGCCACAGATGTAGGCACCGTAGCCGTGGTGGGCAAAGAGATCGAAATCGAACCCCGAGCCAAGAATGTTCGTACCCAGCAGACCGGCGGCCCGTGCTTCGTCCAGCGCCTCTTCGAAGCGCTGGTAAATCTCCCAGACCTCACCGTGGATGTAGTTGTAGCCCCGCGCGGCCCCCATCGCGTAAGCGGCGATGGCCATCCCTTCGATGACCGAATGCGGGTTGTAGCGCAGGATGTCGCGGTCCTTGAAGGTACCCGGCTCGCCCTCATCCGAATTGCATACCACGTACTTGTCACCGGGGAACGAACGCGGCATGAAACTCCACTTGAGCCCCGTCGGGAAGCCTGCCCCACCGCGACCGCGCAGAACGGATTTCTTGACCTCATTGATCACCTCGCCCTGTGGCAGCTTCTCTTCGAGTATGCGCCGCAAGGCCCGGTAACCGTCGCGCTTGACGTAATCCGCCAGGCGCCAGGCGTTGTCGCCATCGAGACCGACGCTGAGCATCGGGTTGATTGCACCGAGAATCGCCATTACTTGAGCTCCGCCAGCAGTTTGTCGATTTGCTCGGGATTCATCCAGCTACACATGCGGCGATTGTTGACAATCATCACCGGCGCATCACCACACGCCCCCATACACTCGCTCTCCTTGAGCGTGATCAGTCCGTCCGGGGTGGTCTGGTTGTAGCCGATTCCGAGCTTCTTCTTCAGGTACTCGCCAGCATCGACACCGCCGGTGAGCATGCACGGCAGATTGGTGCACACCGAAACCTTGTACTTGCCCACCGGCTTCAGATCGTACATGTTGTAGAAGGACGCTACCTCATAGGCCGCGATTGGCGCCATACCCAGGTAGTTGGCAACACACTCGATCGCTTCGCTGGACAGCCAGCCCTGCTCCTCTTGGGCGATGGCCAGCGCCGCCATCACCGCCGACTGCTGCTGGTCAGCCGGATACTTGGCAATCTCGCGATCAATTCTCTTGAGGGATTCTGAAGTCAGCATCAGCGGTCAATCTCGCCAAAAACAACGTCCTGGGAACCAATGATCGTTACCACGTCGGCCAGCATGTGGCCACGTACCATCTCATCCATTGCCGACAGGTGGACGTAACCCGGCGCGCGTATCTTCAAGCGATACGGCTTGTTGGCCCCGTCGGAAACGAGATAAATGCCGAATTCTCCCTTCGGATGCTCGACCGCCGAGTAGGCCTCGCCCTCGGGCACGTGGATGCCTTCGGTGCACAGCTTGAAGTGGTGGATCAACTCCTCCATGTTGGACTTCATGGCTTCGCGATCCGGCGGGGCAACCTTGTGGTTGTCGGACATCACCGGGCCCGGATTCTGCCTCAGCCAGTCGATACACTGCTTGACGAGGCGATTGGACTGGCGCATTTCCTCCATGCGGACCAGATAGCGATCATAGGAATCACCGGTAACCCCGACCGGAATGTCGAAATCGAGCCGATCGTACACTTCGTAAGGCTGCTTCTTGCGCAGATCCCAGGCAATACCCGAGCCACGCAGCATCGGCCCGCTGAAACCCCTCTGCAGCGCACGCTCCGGAGACACAATGCCGACATCAACGAGACGCTGCTTCCAGATACGATTGTCGGTGAGCAAGGTCTCGTACTCGTCGAGCAGCTTCGGGAAGCGAGCGACAAAATCGTCGAGAAAGTCGAGCAGTGATCCGCTGCGCGCCTCATTGAACGGCTTGATCTGGGCAGCGCTCTTCCACTTCGATTCCTCATACTGCGGCAGGCTATCCGGAAGATCACGGTACACCCCACCCGGTCGGTAGTAAGCGGCGTGCATCCGCGCGCCGGAAACCGCTTCGTAGGCATCGACCAGATCCTCGCGCTCGCGGAAAGCGTAGAGCACCATCGTCATCGCACCGACGTCGAGTCCGTGGCATCCCACCCAGAGCAGGTGATTGAGGATACGCGTGATCTCGTCGAACATGACCCGGATGTACTGGGCGCGAATGGGCACCTCGATCTGCAGCAGCTTTTCGATGGCCATGCAATAAGCGTGCTCGTTGCACATCATCGAAACATAGTCCAGCCGGTCCATGTACGGCAGCGACTGAATCCAGGTCTTGTTTTCGGCCAGCTTCTCGGTGGCCCGATGCAGCAGGCCGATGTGCGGATCGGCCCGCATCACAACTTCGCCGTCAAGCTCGAGCACCATCCGCAGCACACCGTGTGCGGCCGGGTGCTGCGGCCCGAAATTCAGGGTGAAATTGCGTAGTTCAGGCATTTTCGACGTCCCCGTAGGTCGCTTCGCGAACGATCCGCGGCGTTACCTCGCGCGGCTCGATGGTTACCGGCTGATAAATGACCCGCTGCTGCTCCGGGTCATAGCGCATTTCGACGTAACCCGAAATCGGGAAGTCCTTGCGGAACGGATGGCCGACAAAGCCGTAGTCGGTCAGGATACGTCGCAGGTCGTCGTGCCCGGGGAAAACGATTCCGAACAGGTCGAAAGCTTCGCGCTCGAACCAGTTGACGCTGTTCCAGATCGAGGTCACCGAGGGCAACGAGGGAAAATCGTCATCGGGCGCAAAGCAGCGCACGCGCAAACGGCAGTTCTTGCTGATCGACAACAGGTGGCTGACTGCAGCAAACCGCTGGCCTTCGCGGTGGACGTTGCCGTACGTCGCATAGTCGACACCGCAGAGGTCGATCAACTCTTCGAAAGCCAACTCTGGCTCGTCGCGCAGCGTCTGCATCACGGCGAGGTAATCGGCCGCCTCGACCTCGATGGTCACTTCACCGAGCGCTACCTTCTTGGACTTGACTCGATCACCGAGATGTTTCTGCAGGTTCTGGCAAAGCGCTTCCAGCGTCGTGGACATGACTCACTCTCGGTTGGTTGTGTTCAGCGGGCGATGGTGCTGTTCCGGCGAATCTTGTTCTGCAACTGAATCAGGCCGTAGATCAGCGCCTCGGCGGTCGGGGGACAGCCCGGAACATAGATATCGACCGGAACGATCCGGTCGCAACCGCGCACCACAGAATACGCGTAGTGATAATAGCCACCGCCGTTGGCGCAGGAACCCATCGACACCACCCAGCGTGGTTCGGCCATCTGATCGTAGACCTTGCGCAAGGCTGGAGCCATCTTGTTGGTCAATGTTCCGGCGACGATCATCACGTCCGATTGGCGCGGACTCGGACGAAAAACGATGCCGAAGCGGTCGAGGTCGTAGCGCGAGCAACCGGCATGGATCATCTCGATGGCGCAACAGGCGAGGCCGAAGCTCATCGGCCACATCGACCCCGTGCGAACGTAGTTGATCAGCTTGTCGGCCGTGGTGGTGACGAAGCCTTCCTGAAGGATGCCTTCAATGCCCATCACTCACTCCCAATCCAGAGCGCCCTTGGCCCAGGCATAGACAAATCCGACGACCAGAATGGCGATAAATACCAGCATCTCGAGGAAACCAAACCACCGTACCGACTCGGTTTGAACGATCTCCTTGAAGATCGTCGCCCAGGGCAGCAAAAAGGCGACTTCGAGGTCGAACAGGATGAACAGGATAGCGATCAGGTAATAGCGCACATCGAATTTCATGCGCGCGTCTTCGAAGGCTTCGAAGCCACACTCGTAAGGCGAGAGCTTTTCGCTGTCCGGGCGATGTGGCGCGACGACCAGGCCAGCCAGGACGGGCGCAAAACCGAAAGCCACGCCAACCAGGATGAAGACAAGTACCGGGAAATAGCTTTCCAGCATGATTCGCCCCACAAGCCCTTCAATTCAGACCACAGCCACCCGTACCGGCTGGCTCCTTCTGGTGCCGACGATGAGACTCGAACTCATACGACCGAAGTCACTACCCCCTCAAGATAGCGTGTATACCAATTTCACCACGTCGGCACTGCCACGAACCGCAGACGAGACAATCGAGGGTTGCCATGCTTCTCGCCGCTGCCTTGAAACCAGATCATTTGGGAATTTCTTTGGCCTTCGAATCAGGATCCGTTGGCGTCGTTCCCTTGTCCACACCACCTGTCGGCGGCACTGAAACAGGCGCCGATTTTACCGCATCCTGCATCACGCTGCCAGTCGTTTTTGGTTTGCTCGAGGCAAGATAGGCTAGCGAAAGACTGGTGACGAAAAATATCGTGGCCAGCACGGCCGTGGCCCGGCTGAGGAAATTGGCCGAACCGGTGGCCCCGAAAAGACTGCCCGAGGCGCCGCTACCGAAAGCAGCGCCCATGTCGGCCCCTTTGCCGTGCTGAACCAGGACCAGACCGATCACACCGATCGCCGCCAGAATGTGCACCGTCAGAGTCAGGGAAAAAAGATAGTCCATATCACCTCATATTCGACCCGGCATGGCGCAGAGCAGACCCAACC
>Ga0058869_1092192_pt1 | contig 15799 bp, 14 predicted proteins | sample TNRReaAaerobiRNA_FD_61086 | JGI IMG/M metagenome (GOLD analysis project Ga0058869, IMG submission 61086) | Wastewater treatment Type I Accumulibacter community from EBPR Bioreactor in Madison, WI, USA - TNR Reactor, Time I- 292min-Aaerobic_... | ecosystem: Engineered > Bioreactor > EBPR >...
AAAAAAGGTAGAGACGCGATTCATCGCGTCTCTACCGAAATCCGTGGATCTATCATGTGCAAAACGTCAATTCTTCGAAATAATAAATTTCGACGATTGTACCTCCTGGCCGTTATCAGCCTGCAGATAGTAAGCGCCTTGCGGCAAATTGCCGAGGTATAGCGTTTCAGTAAAAATACCCTCGAGTACGCCTGCGGCCTGTTGCTGTACGAGTTGCCCAAAGGCATTGTATACCCGCAATTGCACAGGGCCTTCCCAGCCTTCGAAAGTAACCTGCAGGGCATCGCGCGTGGGGTTGGGGGAAAGTTGCAGCGCACCGGCAGATTCATCTACGAGCAATTGTTGAGCCCCTTCGCCTTCGGCGAGATTGCCGTTGCAGCCATTGACGCCCTCGTAAATTTTGATATAACGGAAATACGAATTACCCGAGTAATTGCCGCTGTCGTTATCAGCTGCAAATACCAGCCGGCTGAAGGCGCCGGTGAAAAATTGCCCTACGGGAATGATGTATTTCAGCCATATGCTGCCGCCCGGGTAGTTGTCGTAATTGAGTATACCCCAATTTTGATTGCCGTGCAGTTTAAAGGTCGTATTGTAAGATAATAAGTCGTCGTTGTCGAAACCGATTCCATGAATTTCGCCTTCCAGTGTGGAGCCGAATTCAAATTCCATGATCGTATTGGGCGTTACGGTGTAATTTAAGGCGATGTTTTTCCAGGCGTTGTTCTGTACTTTGAGCACTACGCCGCCGTTGAGCAGTTGGTAGGTGCCAAAATCGTTGCCGGCGCCGAAGGGGTTGATGGCGTAGTCGTTGAAATTAACCGTTACACAGGTTGTATTGCTGCCGCCGTCGTCAAAAGGCAGGCAGGTATTTTTCATGTCCTCGAAACCAAAACTGCCGCCGTTGGCCAGCACGTTGCCATCTTCGTCGGTGAGCGAATAACTTCCTTGTCCGTATGCGCAACACATACCGTCGCCGTAGCTATCCATCACGACAAGGTCGTAGCAGCCCTGCGGCAGGCAAAACGTGTCGCGCACGGTAGTGCCGGCAAGTCCTTTGGGGTAGGGCCCGCCAGAAAACAGGACGGTCGTATCGCCCGCGGGTTTTATTTTCCAGGAGGTTTCGGTGCCGTAATCATCGAGGGTAAGGGTCATGAATACCCTGTAGTCGTCGCAGGTGTCGTCGCCTCCACCTCCTCCACCGCTGCCACCGCCGGTGCTACATGCGGTAGTGCAGGTGGCGGTGGCGATGCGGTTGCGGATCACATTGCCGGGTTGCGGCCCGAAGCCTTTGCTCAGGTTGATACCCGTGCTGGTGATATGGCAATACGACATGATGGTGCCGCCGCCTGTGGGAATGGGCGCCACTGCGCAATTTCCTTCCGAAAACCCGGCACAGCCGTCTATGGCGGTATTGTTGCCGTTCCATACGCAGGCGTGTGTGTGGTGCGAACCCAGTAAGTGGCCCAGTTCGTGGGTGATTACCAACACGGTGAATGAATACACGGGCACGTTGGCATAAGAAGCGCCTATGCTGGCAAAGCTCAGCCGGGCGTAATTGTAAGGATGGCAAAGCCCGGCCAAAACGGCGATACCCCCGCTGGCTTTGTATGACAGTAATTGACCTAAGTCACCGTTGAAGGTAGTGCGGTAGTTTTGAAATTGCGTAAGCATACCCGCACTGGAAGTGCTATTGTACGGGCTGGCCGTGCTCCAGGTGAAAATTTGGGAGATCACTACGCTCACATTGTCGTTGGCATACAGCGTGGCCACCTGATTGAAAATACCGGTGACGTAATTGGTGGCCCCCGTCACGCCGCCTTTGTTGACTACTATATCGTTGTCGACTTCAAAATAAATGCGCACGCAGTCGCCGGCACTGCGTTCGTCTACGCTGCCATGCAATTCCTCGGGGGCATAGCCGGGGGCCTCATCATCGGCTACGCCGCAATAAAAGCCAAGGCTGGCATACAAGCCGTCGTCTTTGTATACAATATACAAGGCTTCGCCGTCTTTTTCCGCGCTTTCCATTTTACCCAATACGAGGTTGCCCATGGCGGGAGAACTGAGCATGCCCATCACGTCATGGTCGAAAAAGCTGATGGCGGCAATAGATTCAGGGTCCCCTTTTACGATACCCCGGTAATGCACGCCGGGGTCAACCTGCACGGGGGTGTTGCCGGCGCTTTCTATCACAGAGAAATCGCTGCTAAGCGGATTTACCTTCACCAATTCAAGTTCGATCATATCGCCGCCGGGTTGCGGCAGTTGAAGGGCTAGTTGCGCGGGGGCCGTAGCCACCAGTAGTTGTAATTGTTCCTGGTCTATCCTGGCCGTTTTCACAGCGCCCAGGGCTGGGTCCGCGTTGCGTTCGGTAGTCCATGCCGAAAAAACCGGCATACGTTCAAATTCTCCAAGCTGTCCGCTTTTGTACTGTGAAACCAGCTCGACTGGGCGCAGGAACTGGCTGTTCTTCTGGGCTTGAGCTACGGCAATAGCCATAACCGCCCATAGGATGGTTAGTGTTTTTTTCATGTACTTAAATCGGTTTCCTATTTAAAAAAAAGACTCACTTACCTTGCAATAAATTCACTCATTTTTCTTAACGGTCGTCTTAATTTTTTATACAATAATTTCATGTAAATTACAGAGTATAGGTCAATACCCTGTAACTTTTGTAAACAATAATGCCTGCGAATGGTGTTTAGCATGAAATCTTATGCCTCATCCCATTCACAGGGCATTATTCATGATGGTGGGGGGATGTATTTTGTTTAAAACAAAATATTTTTATGTCGCCGCTCAATGGCCTGCAACCAAATAATTGTTTACGTGCTGGTCTTTTTCGCTCTGTATTCTCTTACTAAACGCAAGATAGGGGCAAATAGTGCGAAATAATTATGCGCAAAACCGTCCTTTTATGGTACGGTCTGAAACCGACTTAAAAAGGGTGTTATTCGGGCAAGAAAGGAACTGTTAAATTATTTGGGTTGTAGTCAGCTATTGGCAAAATGTGCACTTGATCTGCTTGAAAGTGAAAATATTCGCAAATTTGCATACTCAAAACTGGAGTGAATTATGAAAAAAACGGTGTTGTTCGCAATAATAGTAATAGCCGGTTGGAACTGGCGTTTGCCGGCAGGCGATTTTTGGAAAGAAAAAGTAGACCCCGTGCTGCTCCGCCGCGCCGAATCAACCCAGATAGTCGATTTTATCGTGATGCTGGAAAACCAGGCTGAATTGCCGGCGATCACGGCACAGCGCACCAAAAACCAGAAAGGCCGATACGTTTACCAACAGCTTAGCGAACACGCACGGCGTACGCAGTCCTCCGTACTGCAGCTACTCCAACAACGTGGCACGCCTCACCGCTCATTTTTTATTGTAAACGCTATTTATGTAAAAGGCGATATAGCGCTCATTCAGGCCTTAGCCGAGCGACCCGAGGTGAAAGCCGTGATCGATAACTCGCCGGTGCGTGTCACCGAGTCGGTTTACGAGCCGGAACAAACCCTCGAAAGCCGCGACCTCATCGAATGGGGCATCGAACGCATCAATGCCGACGACGTGTGGGCAATGGGCTACACCGGCCAGGGCGCCGTGGTGGCCGGCGCCGATACGGGCTACGAATGGGATCACCCCGCCATCAAGGATAAATACCGCGGCTGGAACGGCGCCGAAGCCGACCACAGCTATAACTGGCACGACGGCGTACACGAACTCAACCCCCTGAATCAGGACTCTACGCAGAACCCGGCTAATAACCCCTGCGGACTTAGCTCGTTAGTACCCTGCGACGACCACAGCCATGGCACCCACACGATGGGTACGATGGTAGGCGATGACGGACAGGGCAACCAGATCGGCGTAGCGCCTGGCGCACGCTGGGTGGCCTGCCGCAATATGGAGCGCGGCTGGGGTAGCCCCGCCACCTATATCGAGTGCTTCGAGTTTTTCCTGGCCCCCACCGACATCAACAACGCCAACCCCGACCCCGCCAAATCGCCCCACGTGATCAATAACTCCTGGGGATGCCCGGAGCAAGAAGGCTGCAACCCCTCCAATTTCAACCTGATAGAGACGGTGGTCAACAACCTGAAGGCCTCGGGTATTGTGGTAGTGGCTTCGGCGGGCAATAGCGGCAGCGGCTGTGAAACGGTGAACAACCCCGCAGCGATGTTTGAAAATGCGTTTTCCGTGGGCGCCACCCGCGCCACCGATACTATCGCCAACTTCAGCAGTCGCGGCCCCGTGACGGTAGACGGCTCCGGCAGGCTCAAGCCCAACGTATCGGCGCCCGGCGTCGGCGTGCGCTCAAGTACCCGCTTCGGCGGATACGCCTCCTGGAACGGCACCAGCATGGCCGGCCCCCATGTGGCAGGCCTGGTGGCCCTGATTATCTCTGCCAATCCCGAACTGGCCGGACAAGTAGAAACTATCGAAACGATCATAGAAGAAACCGCCGTGCCGGTGCAGGCGGCGCAAGATTGCGGCACGACCTCCGGGCTCAACGTGCCCAACCAATCCTACGGCTATGGCCGCATCGACGCACTGGCCGCCGTGCAGCGCGCCCTGGAAATGGTGACCGATATATCCCAGCCGGGCGTCTATAGCCCAGCACAGGTGTTTCCCAATCCATTTAAACGAGAATTAACGCTGGAATGGAACGACGCGCCACAAGGCCCCGTTCACTTCGAACTCTATAATACCACCCAACAGCAGGTGCGCAGCTACCAGTGGACGAGCAACGGACCGCTGCGCCAAACGATTACTTTGGCCGACTTGCCTGCAGGCGTTTACATCTACCGCCTCAGCAGCGGGGAGTGGGTGCAGAGCGGGAAGGTGGTGAGGGAGTGATTGTTGATGTTTGATTTTTGATGTTGGATGTTTGATGACTGCGGAGGGACAGTGCGAGTGAGAGCCGGGTATTTGAAAAAATATCGGATAATTTTTTGTTTTTATTGAAAAATATCGGATATTTATTCCATTATGTTGCGGAAAAAATACCACGAGCTATATGCGCATTTGCCCAGCCGGGAAATGACCGTGCTGATTGGCGCAAGGCAAACTGGCAAATCCACCATACTGAAACAACTGGCTGACGCGCTCACATCTTCGGGCGAGGTTATTGTCATGCTCAACCTCGAACGCAAAGACATATTGCTCGACCTCGACCAAAATCCCGAAAACATATTTAAGTATCTACCCAGCCGGGGCGAGGGGCGTATGTTTGCGCTGATAGACGAAATTCAATATCTGTCTGATCCCACCAATTTCCTCAAACTGCTCTACGACGAACATGCCGGGCAGCTAAAAATTGTGGCAACGGGCAGCAGTGCCTTTTATATTGACCGCCAATTTAAAGACTCGCTTGCCGGTAGAAAAAAAATATTTGAGTTACAAACACTTGATTTTGAAGAGTTTTTAACGTTTCGCGGAGAAGAATCGGAATTACGGGAACTTCTGCGATTGCGCTCCGGCGAAATCGAAAAGTCTACCGCCGAAGCCCGCCTGTGGGCCGCCTTTGAAACCTATCTGACTTACGGCGGTTACCCGGCAGTAGTACTCGAAAACAACCCCAATCACAAAATAGAGCGCCTGCAGGATTTGAAAGATTCTTTCGTCAAACGCGATATGCTGGAATCGGGTATTTCTGACGAAACCAGATTTTATCGCCTAATGATGCTATTAGCTGCACAAGTAGGAAACTTGCTTAATATCAATGAGTTGGCAAATACGCTTCAGCTACCCCGCGCAACTATCGACCAATTCCTATACGTGCTGCAAAAGTGCTTTCACATTAGCCTTGTCCGTCCGTTTTTTCAAAACCTGCGCAAAGAATTGGTCAAAATGCCCAAGCCTTATTTTCGCGATTTGGGGCTCCGCAATTCATTGGTCAACTATTTTGCGCCAATGGAACAGCGCGCGGATAAAGGCGCATTGCTAGAGAATTACGTTTATCGTCGGTTGACAGAACAGTATGCACAAGACCAAATCAAGTTTTGGCGCACTGCCGACGGCAATGAGGTGGATTTTGTAGTTGAAGAGACGGCTTTTGGCGGCAAAGCTATAGAGACAAAATTCAACCCCGCAGAAGCAACCCCAAATAAGTACCGAAAATTCACGGAAGCTTACCCGGATTTTCCATTGGAATTCCGGAGCTGGGGGGATGGGGGGCTGTTGTTGTGAAAGTGGTGAATTCTCTATCATGTCCGAATTGCAACATCCCCAAACTTCCCTACCTTTACCCCAAAATAACCCGCATGCCCTCCTTCATCACACCTCGCACGCGCGCACAAGAATCCAGCGCGGCCATCCAGCGCCTCTACATCGCTATGCGCCACTTGTTTATTCGCGGGGGTTACAAACCGCTCGGCGTGTCGGGCGAGGCCATGATCGAGGCGCTCATGGTGTTGCGCCCCGAAATTTACGGCTCGATCTCAGACCCCGAACGCGTAGAACTCGAAGGTTTGCTCTACGTCTTTCAACGACTGCCCAAAGGCATCGAGCAATGTCGGTATATCAAACTCATCTCGCGGGAGGGGCTCGAAAAAAGCGGCTTTACGCCCATCGTGCCCCCCAAGCGCCGCCGCAATTGCTACCACGTAGACCAGGAGGAGATGTTTATCGAGATGACGCGCGGACGAAGCGATATCTACGATATTCTTACCCACCTCACCTTTATGTTTGTGGAGGCCGAGAAAATCCGGCGCAACAGCGACGACTACCGCGACCACAAACGCCGCGAATGGCAATTGCTGGAGGAGATTGTGCGCAAGGAGGAAAACGAAGAACCTTTTAATATAGAGGTAGCCTATACCTACCTTAGCACGCTGCTGGGCCGCACCTACGAAGAAACAGCCATCGCCTGCCAGCGCTTTGAGGCCGACCCGCATGTGAACAGCCTATTCCGCATTACGTACTGGCTGGGGCGACTGTCTATCGAAGAAGAACAGGGCGAAGGCGACCGCGAGATTACTTTTTCTTCCGCCCTGCGCGAACGCATCGGGCACCACTACTACGGCGAACTCTGGGCCGCCCATATCAAACGCACCCTGCAACAGAACGGCTGGCTCGATCGTCCACTGCATATCATCAGCGCCAACCCGCACAGCGTGATGAATAGCTTTTATGCCTATCCGGCATTGAAAAAGCACTTCAATGACCAGATTGCGATAGAAGACCTGGCCCGCGAACTTAGCGTAGAAGAACACAGCGCCTGGCGGCAAAAGGTAGAGACCTACGCCATGCAAAACGGTATGGTGCAACTGGAAGATATCAGCGGCACCAATATCACCGTGCAGTTGTTCGACACCACCGTGATGCCCTTCGCCAAGATGTCGCCCGAATTAAAATGGGATAAAACCTACCTCGAACGCGAAAAGCCGCTGATCATTATGATGGATTACGCGTTCGGCGAGCAGGCCTACGAAACGATGGACGAGTTGCTGAAGCCCTTTGAATCATCGGGAAAAAGCACCGTACTCAAGGTGGCTTCGATTTCTGTGATGGGCAAAGCCGGCATCCTCGAAGGAGATAAGGGCGATATTATGGTGCCTACGGCCCACATTTTTGAAGGCACCGCCGATAATTACCCTTTGCAAAACGACTTCCACTCCGCAGATTTTGCGGGTAAGGGACTGGAAGTCTGCGAAGGTCCCATGATTACGGTGCTGGGCACATCGCTGCAAAACAAAGACGTGCTGGAGTATTTCCTCCATTCTTCCTGGAAAGCCGTCGGCCTGGAGATGGAAGGCGCCCACTACCAAAAGGCCATCCAGGCCGCCTCCAAAATCCGGAGCAGTATTTCGGGAGATGTAGTACTTCGCTACGCCTATTACGCCTCGGATAACCCCCTGCTCACCGGCCACACCCTGGCCTCGGGCAGCCTCGGCCTCGACGGCGTAAAGCCGACCTACCTGATTACCCTGAAAATCCTGGAGCGAATCCTGTGCGAGGAACCATCGAAGAAGGTGACAAAGTGACGTCCAAGGACCACCCAAGGTGGTGACAAGGTGACGGCATCGTCTGTGTAGGGTTGACTGACAATCAGCACATCAGCAAATTAGCAAATTAGCACATCAATTCCCCGCCGCAACTCGACCCCGCGCCGGCAGTACAGCCGTAACAATGCTGGTTGAGCGCAATCGTCCGTTTGTTGAGCTCCTCGAAATTAAAATCGTTGATATGCGTTGATGGGGTGGCCACCTTGATATCCAGCATCTGGTTGAAATCGCAATCGTAGATATAACCGTCCCAACTTACCGACAGCGTATTGCGGCACATCAGGCCGTTGACCGTGGCGGGGTTGAAGGCGTCTACGAGTTTCTGCATATATTCGGCGTAATTGCCCGTATCCAGCAGGTATTCGAGGAACCGGCTGATGGGCATATTGGTCATGGCATACAGGTTATTGAAATCGATGCCGTGGCGGCTTTTGAGCTGGCGTTTAAACTCGGGTTCGAGTACCGACTGGCCGGCGGGTAGGAAGGCGCCCGAAGGGTTATACACCAGGTCGAGCACGAGTCCGCTGCCTTCGAGGCCGTAACCTGCGGCATTCAGCATTTGCAGGGCGCGGATGCTATCGTCAAAAACCCCCTCGCCGCGCTGGGCGTCGGTGCGGCTTTTGCTGAAATAGGGTAGCGACGATACCAGGTGCACCTCATTGGCGGCAAAAAAGGCCGGCAGGTCGTGGTATTTCGGGTTAGCCACAATGATCGTAAGATTGCAGCGGTTCATCACCTTTTTGCCCCGTTTGCGGCATTCTTCCACAAACCAGCGAAAATGGGGGCTCATCTCAGGCGCCCCGCCGGTGATATCTACCGTGGGAATGTCATAGCGACTCACGATCTCCAGGCAGCGTTCCAGCAGTTCGCGGCTCATCAGCTCGCTGCGGTCTGGGCCGGCGTCCACGTGGCAGTGGGCGCAGCTTTGGTTGCACAGTTTGCCCACATTCACCTGGAAAATATCCAGGCGGCCGGGCTGCAACGGATAGCTGCCCGACTGCGAAAGCTTGTCGGTAAAATCGGGCAGGTGGATATCTGCCAGCTCCTGGCCGTTGAGCACTTGTAATTGAAAAAACGTATCCGAAAGCTGCTCTCCTCTTGATTGCAGCGATTTTGACTTTTGCTTTATGGACATAATTTACATCGTTAGGCGTTTCACGTGGTTCATCATCTGAGTGCTGTACACCAGCGTAATGCCGGCTTTCATGGTAGCGGCTACGTGCACGGCCTCCATCATTTGCTCTTCGTCGCAGCCTTTTTCGAGGCAGGTTGTTGAATAGGCGTCGATGCAATAGGGGCATTGCATGGCATGGGCGACGGCCAGGGCGATCAGGGCTTTCTCGCGTTCGGTGAGGGCGCCTTCTTTCATTACTTCGCCGTAGTAATCAAAGAATTTTTTGCCCATAGGCTCCTGGAAGTCTACGATATTGCCGAATTTCTTCAAGTCTTCCGGATTAAAATAGGTCTTTTCCATGTATGGTAGTTTTATTAATTTTTAAATAGAGATTATTTAACACAGAGTTTCACGGAGTTCACACAGAGTTACGGAGTCAAAATATAGCTCAGTGGAACTCCGTGGAAACTCTGTGTACCTCTGTGGTAAAATATCAATGCGGCTTTTTCTCAGGAAAGCCGAACGGGCGAGCACAGTTTCCGATAAAAGCGCGTTTGACAAAAGTAGAAAAAGAAACATTGTGGGCAAGTCCGGAATAAGACATCGGGACATAGTTAGCCGAATACGCGATTAGCTGTTATATTTGCTGCATGTTGCAAACGAAAGAGTTAACTTATTCCTACGACGGAAAAAACGTGTTGGTTTTTCCCGATATCGACTGCGGCAAGGGCGAACACTGGCTATTGCTGGGACAGTCGGGCAGTGGAAAAACTACCTTATTGCACTTGCTGGGCGGCCTGTTGTCGCCCGCCACGGGTAGTATAATAGTGGCCGGCGATAATATTGCCGCCAAACGCGCTGCCGCGCTCGACAGCTTTAGAGGCCGGCATATTGGTATTATTTTTCAAAAATCGCATTTCGTGCGCGCGCTTACGCTGGAAGAAAACCTCGTGCTGGCGCAGCAACTTGCCGGCGCTCCGATAGACCGGGGTAGGGTTGAAGAGCTACTGGGGCACCTCAACCTGGGCCACAAACTCCGGGAAAAACCCGACAACCTGAGCATGGGCGAGCAGCAACGCGCCGCCATCGCCCGGGCATTGCTCAACAGACCCGACGTGATTCTGGCCGACGAGCCCACTTCCGCGCTCGATGATATTAACTGCCAGGAGGTGATCGACCTGCTAGAACGCGAAGCTGCCGCCACGGGCGCCACCCTGCTGGTGGTGACTCACGACGGCCGGCTCAAGGCGCGTTTCCCCCGCCAGGTGTTATTAACCCACTACCAACCTTCGCTATGAATCTGCTGCAACTCAGTTGGAAAAATATCCTGCACAAACCCACTTCCACGCTGCTGAGCCTGGTTTTGTTTGCACTGGGCGTAGGACTGGTATCGCTGCTGATGCTTGTCAACCGCCAATTGGAGGAGAAGTTTGAAAAAAACCTGGCAGGCATCGACATGGTAATCGGCGCCAAGGGAAGTCCGCTGCAGCTCATCCTGAGCAGTATGTACCATATCGATGCGCCTACCGGCAATGTGGCCATTGCCGATGTAAAAGCATTTTTGAACCCCAAACATCCCGTCATCGGCAAGGCCGTGCCGCTGTCGTTGGGCGACAACTACCGCAGCTACCGCATTGTGGGCACCACTTTTGATTTTTTTACCCTGTACAATGCCCAGTTGGCTCAGGGCCGTCGCTGGGAGGCCGTCTTTGAAGTCGTCATCGGCGCGGCAGTAGCCGATGCGCTCGACCTCAAAACCGGCGATACCTTCCACAGTTCGCACGGCTTTGTAGTCGACGAAAACCTCGAACATACCGATGCGTCGGATTTCAAAGTAGTGGGCATCCTGAAGCCTACCGGCGCCGTCGTAGACCAACTCATCCTTACCAGTCCGCAAAGCATCTGGGGCGTACACGAGCATGGCGACCACGAGCACGAACATGAAGCCTACGACTTGAGCAAACCCCTGACCGACTACGAAGGCGAATCGATCACTTCGGTACTCGTCCAGTTTAAAGCCCGCAACGCCGCAACCCTCAACATGCCACGCGGCATCAACGAAAACACAAACATGCAGGCAGCTACGCCGGCCTGGGAGATCAACCGCCTGTATGCTATTTTGGGCGACAGCGCGCTGGCCTTGCAGGTACTTGCCCTCATTATCATCGCCGTATCGGGCTTGAGCGTATTTTTATCGCTTTACGCTTCCCTGCGCGATCGACGCTATGAGCTGGCGCTAATGCGCGTGATGGGCGCTTCGCGCGGCAAATTGTTTGCGCTCATTTTATTGGAAGGGTTATTATTGGCCGCAGTGGGTTGTATCATCGGACTGGCGTTGAGCCACGCAGGTATGGGTGTTTTTGCCCGGGCACTGGAGTCGTCGTACCGCTATTCGTTTACCGGCGCTTTATTTTTAAAAGAAGAAATATGGCTCGTATCGGCGGCATTGGGCGTGGGTTTGCTGGCGGCATTTATCCCTGCCGTACAGGCGCGCAATACCGATATTTCGCAAACTTTGGCCGAAGGATAAAATTCAGGCCTAAAAAGCGTCAATATTTTGTGCCTTTGTGTGCGTTTTGTGCCTTTGTGTTAAAAAATAGCGTGTTCACTACGAGTTGTTACCACAAAGGCGCTAAGGGCACTAAGTACCACAAAGAAGAATTTATTTGTCCATTAACACTTTCTTATCACCCTTTTTGCCCGCTTGAACGTTCATTAGGAAATAAACAACAGACTTTTCATGAAAAACTACTTCATTGCTTTCATCGCCGTATTTGCCCTAACCGCCACCATTGCGCCTACGGCCCAGGCTCAGCAGGACAACGTGTGGAAAACGCTCCAGAAAATTACTTTCAAAAAGAAATACGACGAGATGCTCGGCTTCAAAGTAGATGTGCCGGTATTTAGCGAAGAAATCAAAAAAATGGAGGGTAAAATAGTGACTGTCAAAGGTTATGTCATCCCCGTAGAAGGCTACAAAAGCCACAAAGAATTCGTCTTTTCCGCGTTCCCTTACAATATGTGCTTTTTCTGCGGCGGCGCCGGCCCCGAGACCGTCATGGAAGTTTTTGCCAAAGAGCCTATCAAATACAGCGCCGAGGCGATCACCATCAAAGGCAAACTCGAGCTCAACGACTCAGATATCAATCGTTTGATTTATATTATTAAGGATGTGGAGTTAGTGAAATGAGGTGGGCCGGCTTTGTTAGCTCTAATCATTTGGGTATACAAGTCACTTCCCCAGTAATCGAGAAAGATCTGCTACTTTTGTTACCAACTCGATGCCTTCTTCCTTGCAGGCGTTGAAAAAATCGGCATCATAACTTGCCACTATACTGATACTGTGGATTTTGCAGGAAGCGATTAATAAAGCATCATTCGGTAATAAATTGTATTGCTTCATATAATCAACAGCCAAAGGCAATGCTGCATCTGGGATGGAAAGAACCTGAAAACAAGACAGAAAAGTCTTAGTGTCGTGATTAGAAAGGGTTTCGTTTATTTTGCCACTCTCGCATATGCTCATGGGCGAACGCCCGCCGAGGATGCCAAGTAACTGATAAATATACTCACTGAATACAATTGGATTGATAAATATCTGGTGATCGCTTTCCAAAAGGGCATCTAATAGTTCCGTTTTGCTTTGTTTTTCATACTCGATGAGTATGCCGCTATCGAGCAGAATCTTCATTGGAGGTACCAGTCTTGTTTATTGGGTTCATAATCTGCTTTCTTGACGTACTTCTTTAAACTGCCCCTAAACTTTCGAATGGTTCGAACCCGTCGTTGCCGCTCTTGTTTTGTAACTACAGCATCTCCTCCCAATTCAATTTTGAATTCAACATTCAGCGCTTTCGCAACCTCCGAAAGTGCATGGATGATGTCCGGATTGGGTGATTCAATAACTAAAAGCATTATCAAATTGTTTTTTGCAAAATAAGGGATTTTTGGCTTACCTGCAACAGGCAACTCTGATAAAGCATGGTTGGCCTGGAACTTTTTCTTTGATAAACCTTATAAGGTCTTTCACAATATACCTAGTCCCCCCCCGCGAAAATCCTCGACCACCCAAACTTGATCAGCACCAGCAAGGCAATAAAAATCAGGATCACTACCTCGAAGCGCAGGTAGGAAAACACCACGATATGCGTGCGGTCCACAAACCACATGATGGCCAGGGTGGCCGAGATCATGGTGATGAGCCCCGAGAGTTTGTCAAAACCGGGTATATAGTCGAAATCTACATTTTTTCGAATGATAAGCAGGGTGGCCACCATCGATACGATGGGTAGAATTTGCGTATAGATGTCTGTATCGAAAATGCTCCGCTTTTCAAAAAGAAACAAATACACATCGAGCGCAACGGCAAAGATGCCCGGCACGCACACCAGATAAATCAATCCCGAATACAGGTATCTCCAGGGCGACAAGTGCCCTTCGTTTTTGCTCAATACTCCCGCCAGCCACGCCGCAAACGGAATGATCAGGAAGTAAAACAACACATATAAGTGGTTGTCTGACAGCAGTTGGAAGAATTCGCGTAAAGTCATGGTTGTAGGTTGTAAGTTGTAGGTTGTAAGTTATAGGTTTCAAAACTTACAACTTACAACCTACAACCAAAATTACAAATCCAGCAGCAGCCCAATCGGGTCCTCCAGCAAATTTTTCACCCTTACCAGGAATGTTACCGAAGTGCTGCCGTCGATGATGCGGTGGTCGTAAGAGAGGGCGAGGTACATCATGGGGCGGATTACCACCTGGCCGTTCACTGCCACGGGGCGCTCTTTGATAGCATGCATGCCCAGTATGGCCGATTGGGGTTCGTTGATAATGGGCGTGCTGAGCAAAGAGCCGAAGACGCCTCCATTGGTGATGGTGAAGGTGCCGCCCTGCATTTCTTCGATAGAAAGCGTGCCGTTGCGGGCTTTTTCCGACAATACTTTGATTTCTTTTTCGATTTCGGCGTAGCTCAGCGACTCCACGTTGCGAATGGGGGGCACCACCAGTCCGTTGGGGGTGGAGATAGCCACCGAAATATCCACGTAGTCGTGGTAGATGATATCGTTACCGTCAATATAGGCATTTACGTCGGGCATTTCGAGCAGGGCCTTGGCGCAGGCTTTGGCGAAGATGGACATAAAGCCCAGCTTGATGCCGTATTTCTGTACAAACCGCTCCTGGTATTTTTCGCGCAGGGCCATCACTTCGCTGAGGTCTACCTCGTTGAAGGTGGTGAGCATGGCCGTTTCGTTTTTGGCTTTTACCAGGCGCGTGGCGATGGTGCGGCGCATGCGGCTCATCTTTTTGCGCTCGCTGTTGCGGCTGAAAGCCTCGTGAGTAGCCGGGGCGGAAGTTGCGGGGGTGGAAGCGGGTTGCGGCGTTGGAGGCGCGGGTGCTGCCGGGGCGGACTTGGCTTCGACAGCTTTCATGGCATCTTCTTTGGTGATGCGGCCGCCGCGGCCGGAGCCTTCTACTTCTGTTGGGGCGATCTCGTTTTCTTTGAGGATCTTGGCCGCCGCAGGCGAGGGGTGGCCTGCCGCCGCTGAAGCGGGCGCAACTGCTTTTTCTGCAACTGGTGCAGGCGTTGTAGCTTGCGGTGCTGCGGGTTGGGCTTCTTCAACTTTGGCTACACTCGTATCGATACGGGCCACGAGCCCGCCGATAGGCAGGTCGTCGCCGGCTTTGGCTACATGGATGAGCTTTCCGGATGTTTCCGCCGGAAATTCGAGGGTGGCTTTGTCCGATTCGAATTCGCAGATGGATTCATCACGCGACACATATGCGCCGTCGGGTTTGAGCCACTGCGATAAGGTTACTTCGGTTATGGATTCGCCTATTACAGGCACTTTGAGATCGACTATACTCATACGGAAAGCGGCATTTGGTCTGTAAAATTAACTGCAATAATCCGGACATTGCCCAAATAATACAACAACATGGCAGAAAATGTTTGAGACTGTACGACTAAACGACGGTAGGACTGTAGGACGGTACGACTGTACGACTGCAAAGTCGCAAAGTCGTATAGTCGTATAGTCGTACAGTCGTATAGTCGCCTAATCAGCGGTGCAGCCGCGGATTCAGCGCCTCATTCAGTCCTTCTCCGAGCAGGTTGAAGATCGTGACCGACACAAAAATGGCGAAGCCGGGGAAAAAAGCCAGCCACCAGGCCTTGGGCTGCGAGCGGGCCTCGTTGAGCAGCGTGCCCCAGGTAACGGTATCCACCGATAATCCGATACCCAGAAACGACAAGAATGCCTCAAGCAATATCGCATTGGCAATGCCGAAAGCGATGGCGATGAGTACGGGCGACAAGGCATTGGGCAGGGCATGCCGCCACAAGATGCGCCACTCGCTGAAGCCAAGCGCCCGCCCGGCCTCGATATAGCCGAGCTGCCGGATGCGCAGCAATTCGCCGCGCACAAACCGCGCAATGCCCGTCCACCGCACCAAACCAATGATGGCCATGACGTAAAAAATGGAAGGCCGCTTGATAAGTACTATGATGGAGAGGATTAGCAATAGGGTGGGGATAGCGTTGAGCACTTCTATCAAACGCACCACGATGGCGTCAACGGGCAATGGCATGGGCTTTTTTAAAACGGATATTTTTTCAACCCATTTTATTAAAAAATGACAAAAAACCAGGCAGGCTGCTATGATGCTGATGCTTTTAATT
>Ga0058869_1069145_pt1 | contig 15660 bp, 8 predicted proteins | sample TNRReaAaerobiRNA_FD_61086 | JGI IMG/M metagenome (GOLD analysis project Ga0058869, IMG submission 61086) | Wastewater treatment Type I Accumulibacter community from EBPR Bioreactor in Madison, WI, USA - TNR Reactor, Time I- 292min-Aaerobic_... | ecosystem: Engineered > Bioreactor > EBPR >...
CATGGGAGCTGACATGTTTATCTATTAATTGCTGAATTTGATTTTCGTAAGATTTAAAATCTACCGCGTCCGCAAATCGCTGCCTCACCGACAGGCGAAGTTTGGTGAAAAAGCCCAGGTCGTATTTGTAGCGGTCGATTTCTTTCTGCGGCGTCTGCTTGTTCCACTCGATACTCGACAGGGCGAGTTTCAGCAAACGGGCAAAGGCGCTCAGTTTGTCGTAGAATTCAGCCCGGATGGCGTCGTCCCGGAGGACTTCCTCATAGGCCGGTTCGTCGTATTTGTTGGGTATGGTTTTAAAAATATCCCAAAGCTCGGAGTGCCCTTGCGGCAGTTTTTTGATTTCTTCCAGGATGTTCACCAGCGTAAACGCCAGGTCTTCGGCGTCGAAATCCTGGAAACTGGAATAGGTGCGCAGGGCTTCATCCAGTTCTTTCAACACGCCGTAATAATCGATGATAAACCCGTAGTCTTTACCCGGATGCACCCGGTTTACCCGGGCTATGGCTTGCAGCAGCGTGTGTTCTTTCAGACTCCTGGTGATGTACAAAAAGGTGTTTTTGGGCGCATCAAAGCCGGTGAGCAGTTTGTCAACTACGATAATGATTTCGGGTTCTTCGTCGTGTTTGAAGCGGTTGATCAGTTGTTTTTCGTATTTTTTGGAGCTGCCGCCGAATTCGTCCATTGCCCGTTTCCAAAACCGCTTTACCTGGTCGTTTGTCTCGTCAAAGGCGCTGTCTTCCCCTTCGCGCATATCGGGGGGCGAAATGAGGATGTCAGAGCTAACCCGCCCGATTTCATCCAGGTATTTTTTGTATTTGATGGCCGCAACTTTGCTTTGGCAGACCAGTTGCCCTTTCCAGTCCGTGCCGGCGCCGGCCTCCCGGTAGTGTTCGCTGATGTCCCAGGCAATGCAGTAGATCTTTTGATCCGCTATGTTGAGTTGATCGGCCCGGCTGAATTTTCGCTTCATGTCCGCCCGCTGGTAATCGCTCAGGGGTTCCGAGACTTTTGCAAAATACGCGTCGATGGGCCGCTCGTTGACCTCTTGTATGACGTGCCGGCCTTCGTACAAGAGCGGCACGACGGCCTTGTCGCGCACGGCCTGGTCTACGGTGTATTTATCGATCAGTCCGCCGAATTTTTTGGCGGTGTTTTTTTCTTTTTTTCGCAGCGGCGTGCCCGTGAAGGCGATAAAGCAGGCATTGGGGAAGGTCTTTTCCATGGCTATGTTGAAGATGCCGTGTTGCGAGCGGTGGCCTTCGTCTACCAGCACAAAGATATTGGGGGAGGTGAACGGCTCCTTGGCCTGGTTGACGGCGGTATCGAACTTATTGATAATGGTAGTAATCACCGCGTCGCTTTTGCTGTTCATCAGTTCGATGAGATGTTTGCCGGTGCTCGCCTGCAGCACGGGTATCTGGCATTTTTTAAAGGTGCTGTAGATCTGGTCGTCTAAGTCTACCCGGTCGGTGACGATGACGACCTTCGGATTGCGGATGGATTTATCGAGCGCGATGGCCTGGGCGAGCATGACCATCGTGAGCGATTTTCCGCTGCCCTGCGTATGCCAGATCACGCCGCCCAGGCGTTTGCCCTGTTCCAATACCCGGATACGCGGCATGGTTTTTTTGATGGCAAAAAACTGCTGGTAGCGGGTTATTTTTTTGATGCCGGAGTCAAAAACGATGAAGTTGAAGACGAGATCCAATAAGCGCTCCGGCCGGCACAAGCCATAAAGGTATTTATCCTGCTCGGTCACAGCGCGGGCGTATTCGGCGGCCTTTGCAAAATGCTGTTGGACGTAGCCAAAGCGTTGTGCAAATACCTTGCGGTTTTGTTCGTCGGCTAAGGGGCGGTTTTTTATTTCCTGCAATGCATATTTGAACCCTTGTTCCTCCGCTGCGGTTTCAAACCTTTCCTCCCATATCGACCAGAACTTCTCTTTGCTGGCGGTAGTACCATACAAAGCGGCATTGGTAGCGATGCTCAGCAGGATTTGGGAATACGCAAAAAGAAGTCGGATGCCGTCTTCCTGCTGGTTGCGGAGATGCTGCGAAATAGCCTGGCCCAAGGGCTCTTTCATGTCGGGCCGCTTGCACTCGATCACTACCAGCGGTATCCCGTTTACAAAGAGCACGATATCCGGCCGGTAGTGTTCATGGCTGCCGGCCCGTTGCACGGCAAATTCCTCCGTTACGTGAAATACGTTTTTATCCCAGTCCGTCCAATTGATATACTGAAGCGTATAACTTTTTTTGTCGCCGTCGATGGTCTGTTCCAATGCCTTGCCCATCGTAAGCAGGTTATACACCGTTTCGTTGGCGGCGATAAGTCCTTCCTGCAGGGGCACATCCTTCAGCGCATTGATACCCGCCTGTATGTTGCTTGCCGTATAGGCGTATTGTTGTCCTTTGTATTGAATGCTGTTTATTTTGGGCAATTGCGCTTCCAGCACGCCCTCCAGCAATACGGAGCTCGTTTTTCCTCCGCGTTGTTGCAAGGCTTCTTCGGGGCTTAAATAGGTAAACCCCAGGTTTTGCAGCATTTGCAAAGCCGGGATTTGGGAGATGTGGTCTTCCTGGAAGGATGGTGGTTTCATTTGTCGAAAAAATTTGACTTACAAAGTAAAATTCTCGTAAATTTGCTTTTGCTCATCTTACCGTTATTGGAAGAAGGAGCTTCGGGGCTCGATACGTCAAGAAATGTACCGAGCCCTGCGAAAGCTGCAAGAAAAGTCGACCTGGTTTGGTCCACTGACCCTATCGGGCCGCAAAAAGTCCCCGGTTCTTTAACCGGGGCATTTTTATTTTCGGACAATTCCAAGTGGATCGCTTTTTGAGGCTTCCTTCAATAATATAGGTTCAAGTTTATCAAATAGATTTTCTATACCATATTTTTTTAAACTGCCTTTGGGAAATTCTTTCCTATATAAAATATGCGCTATTACGTCAACTGCTTGGATAAAATAGGAATGCTTCGAATTTCGTTGCAATAAATCTTCTAAAATATTGTCAACTAGTGCATTATATGGTTCTCCGAAATGAGAGGAAACAGGATTGTAAACTCTCATTTTTCGCATCAACTTCATGATTTTCTGTCCATCCGTGTCATCAGAAATGATGATGCCTTTATCCTTGGCATTCTTTTTTAAAAAAGTATCGTATCGTTGTATCAAGCGTTTCCAGGCTATTTGTTGCACACCATTGGGGGAGGAGTAGTCAGCTTTTCGAAGGCATACATTTATAATTTTTGCAGTATCAAAAATCACAGGTATTTGATTACTAAAAGCCCGTAAGATATCAATACGATTATTCTTATGTATTTTTCGATAGGACTCTAATTTATTGATCCTGATAAGTTCAGCAGCGTGAATCTCTTCGCGAAGAATTAATCCGTAATTTTCTTTTATTGCCTTTCGAAAAGTTTTCAGACGATCCAGGTATTTGCTCCACTCATCTTGAGGTACAATGAGTCCGGATAAGATATAAAAAGGCGAACCATATTGATGGATACCAGGATCTCCACTTTCGTCAACATACATTATGTGCATGGATGTTAATTTTATTGGTTACAAGTTTTTTTATAATTCACTGTACTATCCACGATTCCAACCCCATTGTCTGAATCACAGATTTCCCGGATTCCGCAGATTCCGCAGAAAAAAATTCTCTCCCTCACTCCCTCACTCCCTCCTCCCTCCTCCACCCACCATCCTCACCTTCCCCGTCAGCAACACCTGCATCAAACCTTTCTTCTGCTCCTTTATCTTTTCCACCTTGGCCTTTAGCAATTCTATTTCTTGATCCGCTTTTTGAAGGATTCGGGTAATGGCTATTTGCTCCTCGATTGAAGGAATTTTCATTTCGAGCGCTAAAAAAGCATCGAAATCAAATGTCATCTTCTCAATGTGAACGCCATAGCTAGAAATGTAAGTTTGATGATAGAAATATGGCAGTTGTGAATACCAATTGAAAAAATCCATATTCAGTATTTGGGGATCCCTTGCCACTACAGCAATGTATGAGCCAGATATTTTTGCACCTGCAAACTCTTTTGTGACTAAGGCGGATGCTCCATGTAAAATTTGCATTTTTGAAAAGAGAAAATCGCCCTCATTGGCAGTGCGAAGGTCTTTTACCTTGATTTGATGGCCATACAAGGCTTCTCTTAAAAAAATGCCGCCCGAACGTCGTCGCACACTGATTAAATTGTAGAGATGGGCATCATTCCATTCAACTGGCCGTTTTACAACTTTTAGGAGTTTTTCATAACTCACTTCCCTCCACTCCCCCTCAAACCCCTTCAACCTCGTTTTTCCGGTAAGCAACTGTTGCATCAGCCATTTTTTGCGGAGTTCTTTTTGGGCGATGAGTAGGTTGTTTTTTTTGATGGCTTCGTCCCAGGCGCCGAGGCAGGCGGCGATGGCGCGTTGCTCGGGGAGGGGAGGGATATTTAGCTCAATTTTTCGTAATTCCTCTAAAGAAATTTCACGAAAGGTACTGCCTTTAGAAACCTGAGCAATAAGTTTTTGAGCTTTAGGTGATTTTAAGGAATATTTCACATATAATCTATCATATTTTTCAGTATTAACTGATATTCTCGCCGTGCCTTGTGTAAGGTTTGCCACCTTAATTCCTTTTGGGACGATACTTAACTCACCAATGTTTCCACGCAAAGAGAATACAATATCTCCTGGGATTACTTCAGATCTTTTATATTTATACGCGATTTCAAATGATGTTTTGCTTAATTTTGTAGCATCTAATTCACTGCCAACATCAGTACTTTTTATATAATAAATACCATTAGATACTTCTGGGCCTGCTTGAATAATTCCATAAACTATTGGTTTAATAACAATTTCAAATAATTTCTTCACCTCCCACCCCTCCGGCGCCTCTCCGTGAAAAAAAGTATGGGTACTTTTTTTATTATCCATCATTTTGCTTGTTGTCAGTTTTTTGATCATATCGAGGATGTGCTCGGTATGTTTATTCTCAATGGTAACAGGTTTTGTGTATTTGCGATGATGCCCCTCAATCCCCTAAAGGGGAGGTACAAGTATAAGGTATCGAATTCGCCACTTTTAAAATCAAACGCAATTTTCGTTGTCATGCCCGCCAGGGCATCTGCACACGATGCGCTGGAATGGGCGATTGCCAGCATGATGTTGTAGATTCCCTTCGGGAATGACAATAAAAAGAGCAAAAAACGGCTATGCCTCAATGACTCCCACCCCTCCGGCACATCGCCGTGGTAAAAAGTGTGGGTGGTTTTTTTATTATCCATCATGAAGTATTTTGATAGCAAAATTTGCATTAGCGATTTCAATTGTCGTACATGTTCAATTCCATCGAATTCGATGGAATTAAAATTGGGGTTATGCAGTTGCAATGATGCCCCTCAATCCCCTAAAGGGGAGGTCTGCTCAAAATGCGCAAAACCTGTTGCGGTGAAGTGTTGCATAGACAAACATCGTGCATGCCTTCCTTTTGAATCATCCGGAATTTCCGGATAGTTGTCGCTTATTGGAGTGGTTTCATACGAGATTAGCTTTTGGTGATTGTTTTAATTTGCTCGATGATGTTTGATTTGTACTCCACTGCAATAGGTTTCTGTATATCTTGATGTGGCTTCCCCTTTAGGGGATTGAGGGGTGATTTTTGCAAATACGCAGTCTTCCGGATTTTCCGGATAACTGGGTAGTAGTCATTCGAAAAATTCGAATAACTGGCGTAATCGTCATGGCTTTCATTTATTGGGTGTAGGAAGTTGCTGGTCTCCGCTTTGCTTCTCCAGTTTTTTAATACTATCGGCAGTGGGCAGGTCTTCCGGCATGGTACCGCCGATTTCTTCGATGGTTTTCCGCACCTTTTTGCCGATTTCGAAATGCGTCTGGTTAGCCTTTGATTTTCCTTTGATTTGTTCCCGTCGCAGTTTTTCTTCGGTTTGCGTGGCGCGGAACAGGTTGGCGGCCAGTTCGGTACTTCCCATGTGGTCGAGGATGTTTTCCTTCTTTTTCAGTCCTTTTCGTTGATGAATGCCTTTGGCGTCGAGTCCGCCGTAGAGGCCCATATAGCCGTGGTTTTGAAAAATGGCATAGTCGTAGGGTTCAATGACACCGGCGTCTTTTGCGGCATCTGCCAATTGGATATTGTGTTTTTTCATTTCGTTTCGCAGGAAAAGCCGTTTTTCGTCTTCCGTGGAAAGTTGGTTGTATTCCTGCATCTGCCGGATTTCCTGCAGGCGGGTTTGCACTGCGAAATAGGTTTGCCCCAGCGCCACTATTTCTTTTGCGGGGTCGGCATTTTGCACAATGAGGTAGCAGGCGTAGCGGGAGAGTTTTACGCTGTCCATTTTTCGTGCTGCGCCGGAACCAATAGCGACCATCTCGTGGAAATCCACGAAATGGTTTTCGATTGGTTGACCGCTGTTTTGGCAAGCTTCCTTTGCCCGTTCAATTACAGGAAGGAAATTCCGGAATTCGGCGTACTCCAATATTTTGGAAAATTTTCGGGCAGACCAAAACTCGTTGCCGTGTTCATCAATCTCTTTGATCTGTTCAAAAATGTTATTGCCGAGGGGGGACAACTGGTTAGCCATGTTTTCAAGATTTTTGGTTTGTGATTTAATTTTTTAGCAATTCATCCAAATACCGCTTCAATTCCGATTGTACACCGGTTAGTTCCGTTTCTATGCGTTCAATCTCCTGTTGCACGGCGACAATATCCACTTCTGCTTCTTCTTCGAAAGTGTCGGCATAACGGGGGATGTTGAGGTTAAAATCGTTTTCCTGGATTTCTTCAAAAGCAGCCACGTAGGCGTATTTATCTTCTACCACGCCGGCAGGCAGTTGGCCGGCGTTAAAGGCGCGGTAGGTCTGTACAATTTTGTCGATATCCGAATCACGCAGGATATTCTGGTTTTTGCCTTGTTCGTATTGCCGGCTGGCGTCGATAAACAGGACGTTGGTATTACCGGCTTTACCTTTGTTGAAGACCAGTATTGCCGCCGGGATGCCCGTACCGAAAAACAGGTTGGCCGGCAGCCCTATCACGGCTTCCAGGATGTTTTCCTCGATGGTTTTTTGCCGGATTTTCCCTTCGGAACTTCCTCTGAAAAGCACGCCGTGGGGCACCACCACGCCGACTTTGCCCTTGCCTTCGTAGGCCGTTTCTATCATGTGCGAGATGAAAGCCCAGTCGCCCTTGCTTTTAGGCGGTACGCCCCGCCAAAAGCGGCTGTAGGGGTCGGATTCCGGGTCGAAATCGGTTCCTTTGGCGTCTTTATCGTCTTCTACTTTACCCCATTTGTCCAGACTAAACGGGGGATTGGCTACCACCGTGTCAAACTTCATAAGCGCATCGCCTTCCCGGAGTTTGGGGTTGCGGATGGTGTCGCCCCAGCGAATAACGGCGTTGTCCATGCCGTGCAGAAACATATTCATCACGGCCAGTGCCCAGGTACTGCCGTTGGCTTCTTGGCCGTAGAGGGAAAAGTTGTCGGAGCCCACTTCTTTGCCGGCCTTGATGAGCAAAGAACCGGAGCCGCAGGTGGGGTCGCAGATTCTGGCGCCCGGCTGCGATTTGGTCAGTTTGGCGATCAGGGTAGAGACTTGTCCGGGCGTAAAAAACTCGCCGGCTTTTTTGCCCGCGTCGGATGCGAAATTGGCGATCAGGAACTCGTAGGCATCGCCGATCACGTCGTGGCCTTCCAGCACCGAGGGACGCAAGTCCATCTTTTTGTCGCTAAAATCAATGAGCAGGTTTTTCAAGCGGGTATTTTTGTCTTTGGCATCTCCGAGGTTGCTGGAATTAAAATCGATATTCCGGAAAACGCCCGATCCGTCTTCGCCGGAGAGCTTGCCGGGGTTGGCTTCCTCCAGCGCCTCCAGCCCCTGGTTGATCAGTTCGCCGATATTTACCTCACCCCTGTGTTGGTAGAGGTAATCAAACCGGGAGTGGGGTGGCATCACAAAACGCTCTTTCTGCATGGCCCATTCCGCACGTTCTTTGTCGTTGTTGTATTTTTCGAGGTATTGGGCCAGCTTGTCTTTCCATACGTCGCTCACGTATTTGATAAAGAGCATCGTCAGCACGTAGTCTTTATACTGCGAAGGGTCGATAACGCCTCTGAACGTGTCGCAGGCCCGCCATACTACTTTAAAAACGTCTTCTTTGGTAGTCTTACTCATTTGACCAATGCGGATTTTAGCCGGTTTAGCAATAGTTGTTGGTATAATACGTCTTTTTGGTTCAGCAAGGTGCGGGTGAGGGATTTTTCTTTGTCCCAAAGTCCTTGTATGTCGAGTATTTCCTGTTGGATTTTCATGGATGGTATGGGGATTTCAATATCTGCCAGGGTCTTTTTCGAAAGGGAGGCGATTTGCGTGCCTTTTGAAAGCCCTGCGAATACCTCCTGCATATAAGCGGTGTTGAAATACCATTGCAAAAAGGCGGGTTGCAGCTTGCCGTCCCTGAGGCGGATCACAAAAAAGATAGAAGAAGCCACGGCCTGGCCGATTGCGTTTAGGTACAGGCAGGCCCGGTTATTTTCACCCTTTGCCACGAGCAATATATCGCCGTCCATGAGCAGGTGTTTTCCCAGGCGCTCGTCGGACTGTAGTTCGGAGGGGATGACGAGGTCTTCGCGAAATAGGCCTCCTTCGTCGAAGTGCTTTCCCTGGAGATACAGGGTATCGCCGGAGAGCTGTACTTTTTCGTATACGCCGGTGGTGATGGATGCTATGTCGGCCAGTTTTTTGTGCATTTGTATGGATGGTACGGGTATTGATAGGTTTTATTATAAAATAATTTGCCTGTAATAAGAATACAAATATAATAAAATTGGATGTAAAATGCAAGCAATGCTTGAATTATTTTTTCGGTAATCATGCTACAAAAAAACAGATCTGAAGCGAATCAAATAAAAGGTGCTTAAAAAAACGAATTGCTGAATATATATTTTGATAATAGAATAATTATGTTAACATTTGTAATGTATTTGGTTGGTAGTGAAGCATTTTATTTTTAGTAATAATCCGGGTGAAGTAAATAATTTGCTTTGAATGCTGCTTTGGCGACTATTAATATTGACCTCAAGTATCTGCAAACCAATTGACCATGGCGAATACAGGTGTAAAAGGGCGGATTATTGACGAGATGGGAGCGGGGGTTAGAAACTTGAAAGTATATGCTTTCGATATCGACCCTATTACTTCAGATGATTTTTTGGGAAAAACTACAACAAATTCAAACGGAGATTTTGAAATCAATTATGCTAAAGGCGCCTATCGCGCCTGGTTCATCGATAGAAATCCAGATATTGAATTGCGCATTTATGGCCCGGCTCATCGTTTGTTGCATACAACCCCGGTTAAAGAGGAGGTAGTTGACGAAACACATACTTTTGATGATATCATCATCCACAAAAACAACGCCGGTACATCAAATGACGCTAATCCCTGGCTAGTAACCAATACAACACTCAATCCTCAAACAGGAGATCCTGTTATGTTGAGCCAGGGAAATCAGTTGGAGTGGCTCATCGACGGTTCAACGATGTTTCCCAAAGTAACCGAAGCAATACAGGAGGCTGAGACATCGATAAATTTTATGAACCTCAATTTCTGGATTGCAGGCAGTAAAAAATCGCTCGAAAAAAACGATCTGTTAATCACAAAATTTACCGTTAATCCCCCTGAGTTAAATCAACAGGTAAAAGGAGAGCAATGCCAGGAAATTATGAAAACAAAGGCGGGTATAGGCGCAGCAGTAAAAGTGATTGTTAGCGATGTGCCTATCTCATCCAGCGATACAGTAGACATTACGAAAACGTATTTCAAGAACACCCCTGTTCAAGTGAGGTCAATTGATATGGGCCTCTCACTCTTGCACGCTAAAGCCGTTTCTATCGATCAGAAAAAATGTTTTGTCATCGGATCAACTTTCAGCCAAGGCTATTTCAACGATGAAAAACACCAGATTCGCGACGCAAGGCACAGGGGGTCACTCATCCACGATGTAAGTGTGCAGTTAACCGGCCCTGCGGTGAAACATGTTGATCAAACCTTCGCGTCTATCTGGAATGGCGCAGCTAAGGATTCCGAACCCTTGATTTATAGTGATCCACCGAATCCGGATGGCCAAAATCCGGATGGCCCGCCAGTCGGTTTGCAGGTGATTCGTACCCTGCCAGGGAAATTTTTTAGCAGTTCTAACCAAACCCCGCCTATTAATATTACACATGGAGAAACAGGAATCCTGGAGGCATACCAGCGCGCCATCGCCAATGCCGAAAATTATATTTATATCGAAGACCAATATTTTACAAGCCCGGAAATTGCCAAATCGCTTATTAGCAGAATGAAGGAAAAAGAAAACCTCCAACTCATCATATTGGTAAATATAGCGCCAGATATTCCAGGCTACCCAAAAAAACAAATCGGGTTGATCAATCAAATTAAATCCGAATTGAAAGACCAGAAAAACCGGATCGGGGTTTATACGCTTTGGAGCTGGCAGAAGTCAGACGAACCTCAGGATGCCCAAAAGCCATACCAAATCATGCCTGTTTATGTACATAGTAAAGTCGCCATCATCGATGATAAGTGGGCAACAGTAGGGAGTGCAAATTTAGACGGCGCATCGCTCAATTATATTCAAATTTCCGATATTATGAAGGGGGCATTACTTGCAAATATCGGGGGCATTCTTATTCTGATTTTTGATGTTATTGCAGCGCTAATCGGCGTAGGGTTCATGCTGGCATCTTTTTTGGGCGCCTTGTTGGCAACTTTGATTTTGACCAGCCTGGGTATGTTGGGTCTTTTTATCTTCTTAATTGCCAAATGGGAAGATGTTGAAAAAATAGCAGGTTTGATAAAAGAAGCAATTCACGGAATTGTTAATAATGCCGAACATGCAGACCCACGCCTCCAATTACAACCTCCACGTCACGCCGAACTCAATATTGCGGTGTATAACAATGTAGGTGGTCAACCCCCTACGGACGTCATCCATAAATTAAAAGCCGGGCTTTGGAAGGAGCACCTTGGTTTGGGAAATGATGTGTTACCGGAAGAACTTGCAAACGGAGGGGTAGACTTTTGGACAACCAAAGCACAGGAAAGATTGGCTGAAATTGTGAATAACAGCGGACAATCGATAAAAATCCTGGAATGGCAACCTACAAGCAAGCCTAAAAAATATTTAAAGCGCCTGAAGCTGGAAACGGATAGTATAACGATTCGCGAAAAAGCCGACAAATTTGATTTCCTGAAAGGCATATGGGAACCTAATACTTAAGCCCGAACATGGCTAATACAATCCATTCCGCAAGTATAGAAATTGGGAAAATCCTTGCAGGATTAAACAAGTTTCTGCAGGAAGTTTCTGAAACGCGGTCATTATTTCGCGTGCTGGGTTGGGAACTGCCGCCGGGCTTAGAAGATATTGGCTTAGCCGGCCTGGATTTTTCCATTTTATCGAATAAGCTGAAAATTATATTGGATGCATCCAAGCAGGAATTGGATGATGAAATCCTTATGGCAAAAAGAATCGCCGATCTTGCTGTTGAATTGCGAAATGTAATTTCAACTATTCAACAGTTTGCCGATAACCTTCCCATCCAGCTATCTCAATTTGACGATTACGTAGAGCGCACAAAAATCCACAAAGAACTACCAAAGCGTTTATTCAATTTTTGGCTTACGACCATGTTATCCGGTTATTCTTTGCCAACTTTTTCATTATTGAATCTCCTGAACATCATTGAATACAAACATTTTGATGCCGATGAAGAAAATTTCCAGGTAGCTCATGTCCGTCCGATTATTCACTACGGCGGATTTAATTCCCTGATCTCTGATGCTTCGGCGCATTTTGAAAACGCTTATGGTTGGGGAACGCCCAATTTTGCGGGACATGATTTGCTTTTCCGCTTAAGTCGATTACTAGAATCCTTGGGGCTCTCGGTTTTTTTACGTCCAATGGATCAGCGAGCAATAGCTGTGTTGACCGGCGCCCCGGAACTTACAGAAGAAGAAGCGAAGACTTCTTTTCAATTGATTATTACCTTTTTTGAAGAGCTGGCTGAAAATGCGGGTATTAAACTTGCCCTTTCCGTTTTTAATATCCAGCCTGGTTCGGATGGGGCTGCCGATGGAGGAATTGGCTTCTTGCCTGTAGTGCGGGGGCACCTGGAAGGAGAGATTCCGTTTTTTATTTTTGAAGATGTTTATTTGACTTTTTCGGCTGAAGCAGAAACGCTGCGACGCATCGCTCTGGTACTTCGGCCTGGCCAGAGCATTCAAGTTCAAAAAGCAGCTAGTTTAGACGAACTGTTTACCGGTCGGTTTGCACTTGGTTTCCGCCAAGGATCCTTAGACGGCCCCCCTCAAGTATTACTTGCGTTGCCTGGTGGAGCCGGCATTCACATGCGCCAATTTACCCTGACGGGCGGCATCGAAAAATATTCCGATAGACAGGATGAGAGTTTTGTGGAACTGGGTCTTTGGGGCTGCGAAGCGACTCTCTCCATGTCAGAGTCGGATGGTTTTTTGAGCAGTATCATACCCGAAGATAAAATTAATGCGCCATTCGACTTGCGAATTGGCTGGACAAGAAGCCAGGGTATCTATTTCCGAGGTAGTGCGGGTCTGGGCCTTTCTATTCCTGTACAAATCCAGAAAGGTCCATTTCGGTTACATGCTCTTCAGCTAGCGCTGGCAGCCGGCGATGAAGATTTATCATTAGAGGTGAGCGCCACCGGCAGTGTCCTTTTGGGACCGGTGACGGCAACTATAGATCGCCTTGGTTTGGTACTGGATGTAACTTTGGGTAAAGGCAACTTAGGCCTTTTCGGCCTTTTCCCCCAATTCAAGCCCCCCATCGGTATCGGCCTGACCATCGATGGCGGAGGCTTCAAAGGCGGCGGATTTCTCCGATTCGAGCCCGAAGCGGCCCGCTATACCGGCGTGCTGGAGTTGGAATTCAAGGACAAAATTGCGCTGAAAGCCATCGGACTACTCGAAACCAGGCTGCCCAACAATCAGCCAGGTTATACGCTGCTCATACTGATTACTGCCGAGTTTACGCCGGTGCAACTGGGCTTCGGCTTTACGCTCAATGGGGTAGGGGGCTTGCTGGCCCTTCACCGTATGGTAGACATTGAGCGGCTGCGCACGGGCATCCGCGACAATACGCTGAGCAATATCCTGTTCCCGCAAAATATCGTGGAAAACGCGGAGCGTATCATCAGCGACCTGCGACAGGTATTCCCGCCCCAGGAAGGACGTTTTGTGTTCGGCCCCATGGCCCGCATCGGCTGGGGTTCTCCCACGATCCTGACCATCGACCTGGGCCTGCTCATCGAAGTACCCAACCCGGTGCGCCTGGCCATCCTGGGCGTGCTCAAAGGCATCCTGCCCAAAGAAGAAGCGCCGGTGCTACGCCTGCAGGTCAACTTCCTGGGAGAGATCAATCTGGAAAAGCAACAATTGTCGTTCGACGCCTCGTTGTACGATTCCAAGTTGCTGTCCTTCACGCTCACGGGCGACATGGCCATCCGCCTGTACTGGGGCGACGACCCGAATTTCCTGCTCACGGTGGGCGGCTTCCATCCTGCCTATCAGCCGCCGCCGATGAACCTGCCGGATATCCGGCGCATCACGCTAGCGCTGACCGAAGGCGACAATCCGCGGCTGCGATTGGAGACATACTTTGCAGTGACTTCCAATACGGTACAATTTGGCGCTAAAGCCGAACTATACGCCAGTGCCTGGAAGTTCAACGTGAGCGGCTTTATCAGTTTTGACGTATTATTCCAGTTCAGCCCCTTCCGTTTTATAGCGGAGGTATCGGCCATGCTGGCCCTAAGCGTGGGTTCGTCGCCGTTTGCTTCCATACAATTGGCCTTTGCACTGGAAGGCCCTACGCCGTGGAGCGCAAAAGGAACTGCGAGCTTCAAGATATGCTGGTTCTTCACGCTCAAGATACGCTTCAGTAAGACGTGGGGCGAGAGCAGGAACGAGAGCCTGCCGGATGTAGCGGTGATGCCGCTGCTGCTGGCCGCGCTGAACGACAACAACAACTGGGTAGCCGAACTGCCGCGCGGCAGGCACCTGCTGGTGAGCACCAGAGAGGTCATCCCGGCGGCGGGCGCCGAACAGCATATCATCGCGCAGCCCTACGGGGTGTTGAATATCAGTCAGAAAGTGGTACCGCTGAACCTGTCGATCCAGAAATTCGGCAACCTGCGCCCGGCCGATGGCAACCTGTTCAAAATCAGCGGCGTGCAGGTAGGCGAGAACACGAGCATTGCCAATCCGGAGGCGGCTAAGGAGTTTTTTGCGCCGGCGCAGTTTTTCGAAAAAAGCGACGCGGAGAAGCTGAGCGACAAATCTTTCGAGCGCTACGACAGCGGCATCCGGCTGAGTGAAAACGGTCAGTTGAAAAGTGATTACGCTACCGCGAGAAAAGTCAAATACGAGGTGAATTACATCGATTCACAACTCAACCAGCGCTTGTCGAAGCAGGACAAGGAGCTGTACCAACCCGATGTGGGCGCTTTCAACACCTGGGCCTTACAGGGCGCCGTATCAAAATCGGATCTTTCGCATGCGCGCAATCGCAAACCCGCGCTGGCGCCCGGGGCGGTATCGCTGGCGCAGGAGCGGTACGGGGTAGTGAATAGCGGGGATTTGAGTCTGTTTGATGGGGAGAGTATGGTGTTGAGTGAGGCGGAGGCGATTGCGAAACATGAAACAGTGAAAAGAAAAAATCCAGGGTTAAGGGAGAGATTGCAAGTTGTAAATATATTTGAAATTATCAATTAACCATTCAGGAATATAATTTTTCTACATGAACTTCGACAGTTATTATATTCAGGCGAAAAAAGCCGTTAAAGAGAGGCTATTTAAGCTACCTGGTGTTTGCGCATTGGGTTTAGGACCTAAGTTTGTTAATGGCATACCTATTGGAGAGGTAGCTATTCAGGTATTTGTAAAACGTAAGAAGCCAATAGTAGAATTAGCAGAAAATGAAATAATACCTGGATTTATCGGAAATATACCAGTTGATGTTCTAGAGTGGGGAGATGTAGGCAATATTTCAAGTGTATCCGCACTTAATAGCTGTATTTCTGGAGAAATACAAGCATTTAAAGAAATTATGGAAGGTGAAGATGTAGTTGCCCTTGAAATTCAATCACTCAATCATAATTTATTTGAAGGAGAGATTATTAAAATAGTAGGTGAGTTTCCATATAGTTTAGCATTCCCAGTTATGATAATTGATGAGAATAACTTTTTAATTCATATTAAAGAAAATGGAAGAACTGCAGCAATTGGAGATTTTAACCATGAAGGCAATATAAAATGGATGAGCGTAAGTACATTAGATTCGTTATGCTGTTGTCAGAGCGGAGATATAGAATTTGTAAGTGTATCAAATGTAGTTGACATTGGTTCTAATAATCATGGATTAATTAAGGGAGATCGGGTAAAAATCAGAAAAACATCGAGAAAGTTGGAGCCTTTAGGGGCCAGCAAAAAATAACTTCCCGATTTAATTATTGGGTATAGCCCAATAATTCCACTGCGGGAGCAGGGTGTCATGAATAATTGGATAATTATCCAGAAAATCTTTAGTTGCTTTC
>Ga0058869_1026647_pt1 | contig 15425 bp, 10 predicted proteins | sample TNRReaAaerobiRNA_FD_61086 | JGI IMG/M metagenome (GOLD analysis project Ga0058869, IMG submission 61086) | Wastewater treatment Type I Accumulibacter community from EBPR Bioreactor in Madison, WI, USA - TNR Reactor, Time I- 292min-Aaerobic_... | ecosystem: Engineered > Bioreactor > EBPR >...
AAAAAAATCAGTGTTAGATCAGTGGATCAAGTATGAGAAGGTCATCATTCCCTTTTTCACCTTTTGCTTTATCGGACTGAGCTATTTTCTGGCGGACTTTATCAACCTGTATTTAATGGAACGCTACGGCAGGTTTGTCCACTTGGTAACCAAAGCCGACGGCTATATCCCTTTCCTACCGGAATTTGTATTTGCGTACATTACCTACTATTTCTACCCGTTTCTGATTATGGTGGTGGTACGCAAACGGGAAGCCCTGTATCTGGGTGCATTATCGTTCATCATCTTGCAGATTATATCGCCGATTTCGTTTATTTTGATCCCTTCCAAGATGATTCGTCCATTTGTCGAAGCTGGTGTTGGAATTGAATTCGACTTGGTACGCTTGATCTATTCGATAGATTCGGGCTTTAATCTGCTCCCCAGCTTACATGTAGCGCATACTACCTTAGTAACGCTGATGTATTTTTATACGCGACATACTTGGCGATACGGCGTTGCGGTGATTACCTTTTTTATCTGCTGTTCGACCGTTTTAATTAAACAGCATTACTTCATTGATATTCCTTTCGGACTCCTTTTTGCCTTCGGTTCTTTCACGGGAGGTTTGAGTTTGGCTAAGATTTTAGAGAAACCCCTTCATTTGGAGGAAGGTGCATTTCGATTACGAAACATCGAGCGGGGCTAAGAAAATTTCTCAAACCGGAATCTGGATGTATGATGAACTTGCCCCTTTTCCCCGCTGGAAATTCTCAGATTTATACAAAAGGGTTAAGTAACTGCAAATGCGGAATCATCTTAAAATCATCTGTATTTCGTGTTATTAAGGTAAGGGTATGTGTCAAAGCAGTAGCGGCGATGATGGCATCAGGAGTTTTAATTTTGTACTCTTGTTTCAGTTGAATGGTTTGCTTAACAATTGGTGGAGTTAATGGATAAATATAAGCATGATTCAAAAAGTTAAGAGCAAGTTTGAAATGACTGGAGTTTTCCCGAAAACCGGAAAATCCTAAAAACTCAATTTCAGATATAACCGATACTCAGAAATGATGATCCATAGCAAGTGAAACTTGTCTTTCCTGCTCCTCATCCAATCCATTCGTCAGGTAATAGATAAGTATATTAGTATCTATTAAATATTTTAATCCCATTCGGTTCTTGATTGTTGTAAATATTCTAATAGAGATTCCTTTTGACCTTCTAAAACCCCAAGAAATGACCGTATATTATTTTTTTTGCCGGAGTTCGGCTCATCAGAAATAAGGCTATGGATTAATTGGATTTTTTCCCATTCTTGAATGGGAACGATGACCGCTTCTTTATTTCCGGTATCATCGTAAATGTATTTTAAGTGCGAGAACATATTTTTGATTATGAGTTATTTGGTATCAGGATTTACAAAAATAATGGATTTTTAGGATGCTTACATTCAGTTTAACTAAAAATATAACTTTTATATATATTTAATCATTTATTGCAGTTTGGGGATTCAAGTAGTTGTAATACCTTTAGTGAATCGATGTTTCGTACCGACTTGGTTTTTTTCATACGAAAAAGATACCACATAGCAGAACGTTTACTCCAACTAATAAATTCTTTACAATTAATTAACAATAAATCACCACATGTTAAAATTAATACAAATAAAATCATTTGCGCCATCAGGCATGAATACTGCCTGTGGAAAGCGAATAGCAAAAATGTGGATGAAGGATACCGACTTTTCAAAAAAAGGTCGTATTTTGCGCAACCTTTCATCAAAACCCCATCAAGAAGTGCATTTTTGATTACTTCTTAGTCGGTAGGTATGGCTCATGTTATCTTAAAATTCTTCTTATTATTTGTCCTCTTCGGACTGACACAGTTCCCTTTGGAGGCAATCGCGTGCCGTTTTTGCGGTCGGGGGGAGCATTATGCCCATAACGATACCACAGAAGAAGCCGACCATCCCCGAATCAAAAAGAGCAAAAAGCAGGCCTTTCATGATTCTTTGATGAAAACTTTTCCTTATCACTTCAAATTTCATAAAGGCAACCGCGTTAATCAAGCCTATCCGACCTCCACTTTTTCAGGACGCAGGATAGATCAATGGAGTGTGGATTTAGCCGCCACGAAGGACACCTTCCGCATCTTTTTAAGCGATTCTTTCTTTACTTCCCGCTTCGCAATCCCTATTAAAGGCGACGTAACGTCCGATTTCGGTCCCCGAAACCTGATGGGAGGCACATTCCACTACGGTTTAGACGTTAGCCTGCGGATCGGTGATTCTGTCCGGTCTGTGATGGATGGAGTGGTTCGTATCGCGCGGAATGATGTGTCCGGCTACGGTAATTTCGTTGTCGTTACGCATTATAATGGTATTGAAAGTCTGTACGGGCATTTATCCGAACATCGCGTAAAAGAAGGGCAAATCGTAAAAGCCGGCCAGGTGATTGGCTTAGGCGGGAGTACGGGCAGGAGTACGGGACCCCATCTCCACTTTGAATTTCGATTCATGGGCGAAGCCTTCGATGCCGAACAAATCCTCAACTTCAAGCGGGGTAAACTTTTGGCACACACCGTTGAATTAGATAGCTCGTGGTTCGGACACCGTAAGGGTAAGTTCAGTCGTGAATATCACCTCGTTAAGCGGGGGGAAACGCTGAAACAGATTGCAGATAAGTACCGGAAGAAAGTTTATGACGTTGCCAAACTGAACGGCTTACCACCCGAGAGTACCATCGTTCGTCCCGGCAAACGCCTCCGAATCGGCTAAGAACCTTAATCCATTAGTGGGAAAATAATTCTAAGATAGGCTACAAATTTCGGCTTTCATTCGGATTAAAGGCTATTTTTGCCCCGATTTAGGTAACGCCTCTGTGAAAAAAATCACCATCGCCATTGACGGTTATGCCGGTTGCGGTAAAAGTACCACTGCCAAAGCCATAGCCCAAGCCTTAGATTATGTGTACATTGATTCGGGAGCGATGTATCGGGCTTTTACCCTCTTAGCCGACCGAAACGGTATTGCCCCAACCGATGAAAAGGGTTTAATTGGACTCATCCCTCAAGCGCAAATCAGTTTTATTCCCGCCGATAATGGTTCAGGATTTGAAGTAGCCTTAAATGGTCTTTCGGTAGAAAAAGAAATTCGAAGCCTTGCTATCAGTGCCGGGGTAAGCGAGGTCAGTGCCGTGAAGGAAGTCCGACAGGCTTTAGTTCGTCTACAACAAGAGATGGGGCAGGGAAAAGGCGTGGTGATGGATGGGCGCGATATTGGCACGGTCGTCTTTCCAGATGCCGAGTTGAAGGTCTTTATGATGGCGGACTTGGAAACCCGGGTCATCCGTCGTAAAGCCGACCTGATTGCGCGCGGAATAGAGCAAAGCGATGCCGAAATCCGGGAAAATCTACTCCACCGAGACCATTTAGATACCACCCGTGCCGAAAGTCCCCTCCGTCAAGCCCCTGATGCCCTCGTTTTGGATACCACCGGACTCCGCTTTGAAGACCAAGTTCAGCAGATATTGCTTTGGGCGAAGGAGTGCTTTTGATGAGTTATTGCTATAAATTAATAGGGATCATTTTTGATAGATGTAGAGCGTCGGACCATAATCTTGTTCGCCACTGACATATTCTATTTCGATCTTTTTATCAGGAAATACTTTCTGAAAGTACATTGACCAAGCATTTTGAAGGACTTGGGCAAGTCTATCAAAAACAGAGTCTTCTATATCAGGTTCACAATGACTAAAAATATCATATATATGAACATGATTAATCATAGCTTCTATGGCACGTCTATCATTTCCGAAATTTAGTCTCCAAGTCTGATAGGTATTTTCATCAAACCTAAATTCAAAGAATATACAATCGTCTATTTCGATAAATTTAGGAAAGAATAGTTCACTTAAGATTAAGACATCTTCCGGATGAATATTGTAATCAATATAATCCCAAATGTTGAGATCAGCAGAAGAATCCAAACTACTTTTCCAATCTTGGTATTTATTTAGGTGGTTTAAGTCCATGTTAATTCGGTTTTTGTTGAGAGCTTCACCAGAAAATAATTCCCCGCTCACTGCAAACGGGGAATATTATGAATAAAAATAGTTAACTTACATCCTCTCCACCACTACCGTCAAACCTTGCCCGACTCCCACACAGAGGCTCGCCAACCCGTAACGGACGCTCCTGCGACGCATCTCATACACCAAAGTCGTCATCAGCCTTGCCCCCGAACAGCCCAGCGGATGCCCCAAAGCGATTGCTCCACCGTTGACGTTCACGATGTCGGGATCAAAACCCAATTCCTGTACACAAACAAGACTCTGCGCGGCGAAGGCTTCATTCAGTTCCACCAAACCGATGTCTGAAACCTTTAATCCCGCACGCTGGAGGGCTTTTTGCGAAGCGGGAACGGGACCAATACCCATATACGCGGGATCAACCCCTGCCGAAGCCGCCACCACCACCCGCGCCAAGGGCTGAAAATTATATTTTTTGACCATGCTTTCATCCGCCAGAAGCAGAGCCGCCGCGCCATCATTGACCCCCGAGGAATTACCCGCCGTAACACTCCCACCTTTCCGAAAAACAGCCGGCAACGTCGCTAATTTCTCCAAAGTGGTGGAAGGACGCGGATGCTCATCTTGGGAAACGATGATCGGGTCTTTCTTTTTTTGCGGGACGGAAACGGATGCCAACTCGTCATTAAACTTACCTTCGGCGTGGGCTTTGGCGTAGTTTTGCTGGGAACGATAGGCGAATTGGTCTTGATTTTCACGGGAGACGCTGTATTTTTCGGCAACATTTTCCGCCGTCTCTCCCATCGAATAAGGGTGATGCGCCGCCGCGAGTGCCGGATTGGTGAACCGCCAGCCTAACGTTGTGTCATAGATTTCAGGTGTTCGGTTGAAGGCTTCGGTACTTTTGGCTAAGACAAAGGGCGCGCGCGACATGCTTTCTACTCCGCTTGCCACATAAAGGCTTCCTTCGCCCGATTTGATGGCGCGATAGGCTTGTACCACCGCCTCTAATCCCGAAGCACACAGGCGGTTAACGGTTACGCCCGCCACATGGATCGGATAACCCGCCAAAAGTAAGGACATTCGGGCTACGTCACGGTTGTCTTCTCCCGCTTGGTTGGCATCGCCGGCAAAAACCTCCTCAATATCAGCGGGATCGAGGTTGGGGTTACGGGTTAAAAGAGCCTTGAGGACGTGCGCTAAAAGGTCATCGGGACGCACGGCACTCAGCGCACCGCCATACGCACCGATAGGGGTACGACAGGCATCTATGATAAAAACTTCTTTCATATGCTAAAAATAATAAGGAGGGCGTTACTGATCCCTATGCCCGCTAAGAAAACATTTTTCCGCCGGATAAAAAAATCCCCACACAGTAGCGTATGGGGATGGTCGGTTAGAAGTATATGGTTGTATTCGGAAGCCACGCGCGTATCTTGGCTTTCTCGACTTCAGAGATGGGGCAATTATAAAGATATAAAATTCTGAGATTATTTCTGAGGTTAGCAATTTCAGGGGGTAAGCTTCGAAGTGAGCGACAATAAGAAAAACTCAACATGTTTAATTGAGTAAGATTACCAATTTCTGAAGGTATATTTTGTAATGAAGCACAACTGTTAAAGCCCAAATTACGTAATTGAGTAAGATTACCAATTTCCGGAGGTATTACACTTAGTAGGTTAGATCCCTCCACAGAGAAAGACTCTAATCGGGTGAGAGTAGTAAGCTCAACAGGGATACTTGTCAATGAACGACAATCGAGAAGGTTTAAGTGTTGTAATTGAGACAAAGTATCAATTCTTGCAGGAAGTTGACTATATGCGCCGCCATTAATAGCCAGATAAGACAATTTATCCAGATCAAGAATCTCAATCGGAAAATTTGAAAAAGCCCCTGTTATGTTTAAATATTTCAAGGATTTGAGATTCTTGAAAGTAGAAGGCAGTTCAAAAAGGGAACTCTCTCTAATTATTAATTTCTGTAAATGGCTTAGTTTGCTAATTCTATCAGGTAGTTGATTCTCGGTGTAATTGTTAATCTCTAATCCCTGCAAATAACTTAATTCACAAATCATATTAATGACAGATGAATTAACTCCGTAATTATTTCCCACAAATCCGACATTGTTTAAGCAACCCAGTAATCCGAACGATTTTCGAAACAAAGCGAGATTAGTAGCATCAACAATTCTTGCGCTACGTCCTCCATATGTTTCATCCTCATTTAAGTTTTCGATGTATTCAGAAATCACCATGTCAGAACAAGAACCGAGAGCGTAAAATGTTCTGGATAACCCACAGTGTTGACAGACTTTACCGATAATTATAACGTCAACACTCACAACACAATTCGTCATATTCGTTGCTCTTACATAACCTGTCAACTTGTATTGTTCAGGGAGATGTGTAAATGACGGAGACCCTTGCCAAACTATACTATCTAAAGAATACTCCATATTAACCGGTGTATTTTTTTCACCGATAACAGAGGCAAATAGTTGAAGGGAATCACCATTTGCAATGCCTACCGCACGAATGGGAATAAAATCTAAATTTGGAACAGTAGATGTCTGATCTTCCGGCAGGTTAGGTGCTAATTCGTGCCGTTCTTCAGAAGATTTGGTATAAATACTAATGGGATACGGAAAACCCGCCGGTATCCACCGACGATAAAAGCCGGTATGGTCCGCTTCTGCAGGCATGTTGTCAGCATAGACTATGCCTCCTTTAGCAGCATTACCTCCGCATAGTGTTAGATACCCCTCCACCCAGGCGCGCTTTCCGGGCCAGTCGCAATTCCATGAGGAAAAGTGTGAGACTTCGCCGATGTAGGTATTGCCATGCTTGGTGGTGAAGCCTTCTTCTTTCCAGATGGATTCTTCTTCGTCATAATGCCATAGGGGCATGGTGGGAAGGGCTTTTTCCTCCTGTTCTTCGGTAATTTGGAACGCTACTTGGGCTTTCTTGCCCGGAGCTAAGTTGAGCGGTTGGTTGTTATCGCCTCGCAGTTCACAACCGAAAAAGCCATAGGAATAAAGGACGCGCGTTTCACCTTCCGAATTAATCGCCAGAAAATCACCGCCCGGCATCCGCTCTCCAAAAAGGGGATCACCCGGACGCGCTGATTGGATACACGCCTTAACCGTACCCGTGTAAGGTAAGCGGGTACGCTCATCGATGATACTGTTTTCGGGCAACTGCACGGTAAAGGCAGTATTTCCCAATAACATGCCGTCCCTGCCATTGAAAGTATGCGTAACCTTAAACTGATCCATCAGTACCGAACAATATACAGTATCGGCTTGGGTGGGATGAAAACCGACCGTCCGTGTCAGGAAATCACGATGTTCTACTTTGACTAAAGTACGCTCTTGCCGCGCAAAGGTTAGGTAGTAGCGTCCATGATTATCCGTTTGAGTAGTTTGTCTTCCAACGGTTACCTGTGCTTGAGCAACGGGGCGCAAGAATTCATCATAAACTTTACCACTAACTACTGCATTAAAAACCAAGTCACCTTCATTCAAAGTAGTAAATTCCAATTCACCCGACCATTTGGAGGATTTATTTTCAGAACCTTGTGTCTGACAATCAGTACAAAGGGTACGTAGTCGTACCATGTAGCGTGTATTGGGTTGCAGATTACGCAATACAGTAGACCGATTTTCCGCACAAATCAGGACTTCCGACCACTGGGTTGCGGCAACGGTAGTATTTATATCTGTTTGTACAAAGTCCAGTAAACGGGATATTCGTGTGGTATCTGTGCCTACTTTAGTTAGGCGATGGGATGCGAGGGCATAACTAACAACCACACCCGCCGCATCCGGTAGGTTTTCCCAGAAGATCGTTGCCTGATTTTCACCGATGGAACGAATCCCTATACGTCTTGGGGCAGAAGGTTGACTTTCAGCACATAATCGGCTTTGGGTCAAAAATCCCAAACTTGTAGGTGCGTAGGGACTAAAGACGGCTTTAGAAATACATTTCGAGCGTACCTGAACTTCGTATTCGATACCTTCCCGCAAGGATTGCAAGCGATATTGATCTTTGTTGGCAGGTAAAATGGGGGATGTGTTCCAGGTAGTAGTATTTTTTTCTCGCCATGAAACTTGATAAACGTAATGGTGACCCAGTTGTTGCCAAGAAACGATGGCACTATTCGCTTGAATATCAGTAAAGCGGACGTTCGTCGGGAACGGTTCACAAGCCCAAGCCTCAAAAATGAAGCAACAACCGATAATGAAGCTCAACAAAAAATGGTAGAAAACACGCATAACTGTTTTGAAAATCAAGGTAGAATTGCAAGTTTAATTCTATATTTTCAAATTTCCAAGCGAATCGGCTGATTTTTTCTTGGATAAAAACTAAATTCTTTTGCCGAAACGACAATAAAACATCAAGACCGTTAGAATTCAACAAAGAAAACCGCTGAATCATCGTTTTTCTTTATCTTTGCCGGAAATAGCGAATATTGAAAAAGTGGCACAGGTAAGATTTTTTGAAGACCCGGAATTCCTTCGGAAACAGACGTTTTTTCTGCTGGGGGCTATGGTTTGCGCCCTGATGATGTTATTTTCACCCCTTTATACGCTACAAAGCGCAGTAGGAGGCGTGAATATATCCAAAGCCTTCACTATAACGGGTGTCATCACCGCCCGACAGATCGAAGGCATCACCGATAACCTCAATTCCACCAATATGTGGACGAATATTTCGTATTTATTAACACTTATCTTAGCCGGAGGGTGTTTGGCAAGCCTCTTTCTTTACAAAAAACGCAAGCAACAGGCATCCATTGGGCGGGTATTAGCCTTGATATTCTTATTAATTCCCGGGGCATCTTATATGGCGGGTAAAGAATTTGCCGCATCCGCAACGGGTTTGAGTTTAATGGTATCGTATGGCTGGGGGTTGGTCTTTTCGTTAGCAGGGATGGGGTTGGCATTCTATGCCGCTCACTTAATCATTCAAGACCAAAAAAAGATCAAAGCGGCCAGTCGGTTGTGGTAACTTTTGAACGCCCATTCGAGCCTATATTGATGAATTTAGTTATGAATAACGCATGAATTTATTATTAAATTTCCGATAAAACCAGATCACTCATTTTGAGTATGGGTTTTATTTGTTCACTTAACTTATTTTCAGACGGTTTTGATATTTATTCACTAAAATACAGTTAGATTTTATGAATAATTCGGACATTATTTATCAAAATTCACACATCAAGTTTTACCCGTTCTGATACCTTTTGCGACTGAACGTTCCGTTAAGCCGGCTTAATTTTTTCGCAATAATTGCCAATCTTATCTTAAAATTGGGCTTAAAAATTTAACAAAATTAATTCAATGATTAAATACATGATTGAATAATTATTTATTTGTAATTCATTTTTAGGGTGGGGGGATTTTTACCCTAAGCCGCTATCTTTGTCGTATGAAAAGTGATTGCGATAAATGAAATGTAAATTGATTGAGACATTGAATTTTATTTATAATAAATATTATTCATGTATTGTTTGTGGTCTTTATGTAAATATAGCACATTTATACACATGAAAATTTTTATATAAAAATCTCGTGCGTATTAAATTTGAACGGTCATTTTGGGTTAGTGAATCAATTTTTATCCGAAATTCGCTGTTATACCGATAATCAAATCATCCGAAGTACGATGCAAAAAAAGACCTGGATAGCCATCATTTTAGTGAGCCTAAGCTGTGGGGCATTGGGGAGTTGGCTTCAAAATAAAAGTTCAAACCTGTTTTCAAAAGAAACCTTTAACGTCAAGGAAAGCCATGATGCTCAATACAATGAGACGGCTAAGCTGACTTCCGCCGGCGGTTTTCAATCTCTACAAGGGGATTTTGCTACTGCATCGGAAGCCGCTTCGCATTCTGTTGTCTTCATCAAAACGGTCTCCAATGCACAGGCGCGTCAGTCCGATTATTGGGATTTTTGGGACTTTTTCGGGCAACGGGGACCCGTTTCCAGCGCAGGATCAGGCGTTATTATATCGGATGATGGGTATATTGTTACCAATAATCACGTTATCAATGATGCGGACAATATCGAGGTTATCATGCGGGATAAGCATTCCTATAAAGCCAGAATCATCGGTACAGACCCCAATACCGACCTTGCCGTCATCAAAGTGGAAGCCAAAGGACTCAAAGCCGTTACTTTTACTGATTCCGATAAAATACGGATCGGGGAATGGGTCATCGCCATTGGTAATCCTTTGAACCTGACTTCAACCGTAACGGCAGGCATCGTTTCCGCCAAAGGACGAAATATTAATATTGTAAACAGCCAGTTTCCGATAGAATCTTTTATTCAAACCGATGCCGCTATCAACCCGGGTAATAGTGGCGGAGCATTGGTTAACGTGCGGGGAGAGTTGGTGGGTATCAATACCGCCATCGCGTCCAAGACTGGGGCGTACAGTGGCTATGGTTTTGCCATTCCGGCTAATATCGTCAAAAAGGTGGTCAAGGATTTGATTGATTATGGTGATGTGCAGATACCTTTCATTGGGGCGGAAATCGTGGATATTGATAAAACGATAGCCGATAAACTGCCGGATGATGACTATACGGGTGTGTATGTCTTTGAAGTGAACAGAGGTTCATCCGCCCAGCAATCAGGATTGCGGGAAGGCGACATCATCCTCAAAGCCGACGGCGAAAACGTCAACTCCAAAGCCGAATATTTGGAACGGTTGAGTTTGCACCGCCCGGGTGAAACGATGCGTTTACTCATCAAACGGGGCAAAGAACAATCCGAAATCAAAGTAACCATTACCAATAAAGAAGGGACTACTGCTTTATTGAAAAATGTTTCTATATTTTCACAGCCTTTGGGGTGCAATCTTGCCCCGTTATCGAAGGTGGAGCGTGATAAATTAGGTGCGGAAGGTGGTTTTCGGGTGAGTAACATCCGGTCGGGGCGGATTGCGCAGATGGGCTTCCCGGATGGTTTTATCATCATATCAGTCAATAAGCGCGTACCGGAGTCGGTAGGGGAATTGGAAAAACTCCTGACCCAATCACGGGGTAAAATATACATTGACGGCATTCATCCCAACGGTACACGAAGTTATTATTCGTTTTATTCCTATTAAAGATGGTTTTTCGGGAAAATGATGCCAACCCGGTAGCCGATTCGCTACGGGTGATTATGGTATAAAACTACCTGCTATCTTTGCGCTATGGCAACTAATACGGGGACAGTCAACATCCTTTCCGTCGAACATCTGACGAAATCCTTTGGGGAACGTTATCTGTTTAAGGACATCACCTTTGGCATCAGTAAGGGGCAAAAGGTGGCTTTGGTAGCCCGAAACGGTTCGGGTAAAACAACGCTGATGAATATCTTGATGGGACGGGAAAGCCCCGACGAAGGCATTATCACATGGCGTAAAGGTGTTTCTAAGATTTTTTTAGAGCAAGACCCGACTTTACCGCCTGATAAAACAGCTTTGGAAACGGTTTTGTATTCGGATGACCCCGTACAACAAGCCCTTTATCGCTACGAAAAAGCCCTTCTGAATCAGGAAGAACAACCGTCGGATGCCCATCTGGAAGCCCTCCAGCAGGCAATTTCCGACATGGATGCCCATCAGGCTTGGGATTTAGAATCGCGCGTCAAGGAAATTTTAGCCAAGCTAAATATCACGCAGTTAGATCAACCGGTCCGGTCGTTAAGCGGGGGGCAAAAAAAACGCTTGGCGTTAGCGTGTGCGCTGTTGGCTGAACCGGATTTCATGGTTTTGGATGAACCCACCAACCATTTAGATTATGAGATGATTGAATGGTTAGAAGAATACCTCCAACGTACCAACCTTTCGTTACTTTTAGTAACCCACGACCGTTATTTTTTAGACCGCCTTTGCGACCAAATCATCGAATTGGACGAGGATAGCCTCTATACCTATAATGGCAATTACGAATATTATTTGGAGAAAAGGGAAGATCGTGCCGCCAATCAAGCCTCCGAACAGGACAAAGCCCGTAATTTATTCCGTCGAGAACTCGAATGGATACGCCGACAGCCGAAAGCACGTACCACTAAATCCAAAGCCCGGATTGATAGTTTTTCCGACTTAGAAGATAAAGTTAAGAACAAGCGTTTGGAGGAAGACCTGACCCTCAATGTGAAGATGACCCGCATCGGCTCTAAAATTCTGGATTTGAAAAAAGTATCCAAAAGTTATGAGGGCAAAACGATTATTAAAGGTTTTTCTTATGTCTTTAAGCGGGGAGAACGCATTGGCATTGTCGGTAAAAACGGGGTAGGGAAAACGACATTTCTGAATATGCTCATGGGGGTAACTGAACCCGACGGCGGCAAAATTGAAATCGGCGAGACGATAGTGCCGGGCTATTTTAGGCAGGACGGTCTGGAAATCAAGCCCCACCACCGCGTCATTGACGTGATAAAGGAAATTGCGGAGGTCATCGTCTTGGCGGACGGGAATAAAGTTTCCGCGCAACAATTCCTGCAACTTTTTCAATTTGATTATTACAAACAGCAAACACCCGTTGAAAAATTGAGTGGGGGAGAACGCCGCAGGCTTCATTTGGCGACCGTTTTGATGAAAAACCCCAACCTATTAATATTAGATGAACCGACCAACGACCTCGACCTATTAACACTTAATATATTAGAGGACTTTTTGGTACATTATCCGGGATGCCTGATTATTGTTTCACACGACCGTTACTTTTTGGATAAATTAGTGGATCACCTCTTCATCTTTTCCGGTAATGGAGAAATCAATGACTACAACGGAAACTATCGCCAGTGGCGGGAAGAACAGTTAGAAAAGGAACGATCAGCCCGCGAAACGAAAGAAAATTCCGTGCCTGCTCCCAAAAAACAAGACACGCCTAACGATACCGCTAAGGGGCAATTATCTTTCGCCGAGCGAAAAGAGTATAACAAGCTGGAAAAAGAGATTGCCGACCATGAAAACGAGATCAGTAAATTGGAAAATGAACTTGCATCGGCGGGGTCTGATTTCCCGAAAATAGAACAAATCAGTCAAAAAATCGGAAAACTCCGAGAGGCTATAGATACGAAAACGGATCGGTGGTTAGAATTGGCGGAAAGGGCTTAAATGCAGTCTTTCAGATATATATCGGTTTCGGCTATCAAATCGGGTATTTGACGAACGAAGGCTATTGCTTTAGCTAAGTGTAAAACCGTATCTTCGACCAACAGGCGTTTTTTATACGAAACCAAAAATTTACGGATTCCCTCATATCCGCCGAGCGCGAAGGTTAGCTCATTCTCCGTAAAACCGCTTATCCACGCATTTTTCGATAAATAAAGTCTTTGCTGTTTTTCATCCCATTTCAAATTTTCAACCGTTATCGGTAATTCTGACGTTTGCAACGAAACGGGCTTAATATCCAAAAGATGTGCTTGAGCCAACTTTTTACCGATTTGCGATAATGCTGAAAAACTCATTTCATCTGACGGAAGGGGAATTCGGGGAAAATCCATAATCAGCTCGGAAGCGTACTTTTGACGATAAACTTCCGAATGCAAGACGGCAAAAATGTAGTAAAAAAAGACTTCAGGCTCTAATTCAAACCCGACGATGTCCGACCGAACAGCCAATAAATCCATCCGCAGGTTAAAAAACGGATTTTCGCCTTCATAGCAAAAAAGCGGTGAAACGTAAGAAACGGCTCTATTGGCAGGATAAGAAAAACCGTGATCGATGATGTGGCGGGTGATTTGCGGTAAATTCATCGTATGATGCGAACTGCACCCCCGCTGAAAAACGATGCCAACGTTGGGTTTCAAAAAATGCTGTCCCGTACCGAAAACGCGCCGTTCCACCCAATCGTTTTGGTAGAAAATCCAACGGGTATCCAATGGACGGTATGAAATAGGGATGATCCATTCCCGCCAAAGGTTTTCATCGGAGTCAAAGAGAATTTTCCGCGCTTTTGACAGATTAAAAGATGAAGTATTCTTCAGTTTGAAGAGTTCGGCAACCGTTTCATCGGAAAGGTCCGGGTTGGCTACAAATTTAATGCGCTCTAAAACTGTTTCGGGTTCAAAACCAATCAAGAAATGATCCCTTGCCGATACGATGCCGATATTGCTGGTTCGGAAGAGTTCGCGGATGGGTAAAAACCGTTCATAATGAGAGCTTTTTATAACTATTTGCGGTGTAAAACAATAGTAAGGAGGCTGAATATTAACTTGTGTGCCTGTATTATCAACATCCAAACGATTTAATTTATCATCTTTTGAACCGGAAATTTCTTGATATTGATAACTAAGTTCTTGTTCACTTTTACAAAAAAAAGAAACGGCAACGCCAGTCTCAATACCAAATATATTTTCATCCGTCTTAGGGGAAAAGCCTTTTTTGATGTTGCCTTTCAGGTCAATGAGTTGGGCATGTGAAAAAGTCTGCATCAAACGGTGTCGCATTCCGCGAAAGGTTGGATTATCCAAAAAGTTGTGGTTGGAAACGACGGCTAATAATCCCTGCTCCGCCTGATCCAACCAATATTGCGCCAACCGAATAAACTTAACGTAATCGTCCTGAAGCCACAATTTTCTTTCGCCAAGTGGTACTCCGTTGATATTTTTATAATCTTCGATCAGCTTAGTGATCCATAAACCTTTATTTTGAGAGATGCCTGACCAAGGGGGATTACCGACAACAACCAACGTCTGATCCTGCCAACTTTCCCACAAGTCAAAATTGGATTCCTGCGGGTCGAGTGGATTACCCCACAAAAGATTCACGTTCGGAAAATCTTTGAATAGATAATGCGCTAATCCGTAAGGAGCTAAAGCCTGCTCATAAGCATAGATTTTTACATACGGATTAAAGTCAGTAGCTTCCAGAATTAGATAGGGAAAAAGTCCCGTTCCGCAGGCGAAATCCACCCAAATAACGTCTTTGGCATTTAGATTGTATTGAGTTTCCAGTTCAAAAATAGCCTTCCGAACCATGAACCGCCCCAATTCTACGGGTGTATAAAAGGTTGCTGAATTCTTTTTGGCTTTCTCGGAATAGGCTTGCAGGAATAAATCATAATGAAACAAGTATTGAAACAAAGGGACGCTATCCCAAACACCCAACGCTGAACGGTCAAATAAGCCTAACTTCAGATCACGGGTAAAACGTTGTAAATCAGAAGCTATCGGATGGTCGCCCGAAGCAATATCCCAAAAAAACCACTGCCAAAGGGCATCCTGCCATTCCTCTTCAAGATCAGTTGGGATTTGCCACGCTTGAAAAAGGGTAGAATCTGCAAATTGAAAGCGTGTAGTAGTCTGATTTTTCCACTGCTTCAGCAAAGCCACCGCTCGATTAAACCGTCGGAGGTCATTCGTGGAAAATTTTTGGGGTTCGGAAACGGAAATGATCGGTTTGGGTAGCGTTTTTG
>Ga0058869_1025082_pt1 | contig 15345 bp, 24 predicted proteins | sample TNRReaAaerobiRNA_FD_61086 | JGI IMG/M metagenome (GOLD analysis project Ga0058869, IMG submission 61086) | Wastewater treatment Type I Accumulibacter community from EBPR Bioreactor in Madison, WI, USA - TNR Reactor, Time I- 292min-Aaerobic_... | ecosystem: Engineered > Bioreactor > EBPR >...
TTAGAACCACGCGCTGTCGGCTCTCGCCGGCGAGTGCTTTTCCTCTCGCGAATCCAACCTGCAGTCCCGAATTCGCGATTCCTGCCACATTCCGCCAAAAAGTTCTTGCCGAGCTTTGGGCGTAACGTAGCGTCGTCCCCTTTTCGCCACTTTCCACTCGCAAGATTTCTTTTCCGTATGCCGACCATCAATCAACTCGTGCGCAAGGGCCGCCGCAAAGTGACCGCGAAGTCGAAATCCCCGGCTCTGGACGGCAATCCCTTCCGACGTGGGGTGTGTGTTCAAGTCATGACCCGCACGCCCAAGAAGCCGAACTCCGCCATTCGTAAAGTGGCGAAGGTTCGTCTGACGAATGGCAGCGAAGTCATCTCTTACATCCCGGACGAGGGGCACAACCTCCAGGAGCATTCGATTGTCCTCGTCCGTGGTGGTCGTGTGAAGGATTTGCCCGGCGTTCGCTATCACATCGTTCGCGGCACGCTGGACGCCACTGGCGTCGAAAAGCGCCGTCGTTCGCGTTCCAAGTACGGCGTCAAGCGCCCGAAGGCTGCCAAGTAAAGTTCCGTTCCTTCTTTAAACCGCTTTTGCCATGTCACGTCGTCACAGAGCCGAAAAACGCCAGACCGTTCCGGACGCCCGCTATAACAGCCCGCTCGTCGCGCATCTCGTCAATGTCATCATGAAGAGCGGCAAGAAGAATCTTGCCCAACGGATCGTCTACGGAGCGTTCGAGAAGGTTTCCGAGAAGCTCGAGAAGGGGGATCCGGTCGATCTGTTGCTTGGCGCCCTCGAAAACGCGCGTCCCCGCCTCGAAGTAAAGAGCCGCCGCGTGGGTGGTGCGACCTATCAGGTCCCGATTGAGATCTCGTTCGAGCGTCAGGAGTCCTTGGCGTTGCGCTGGATTGTTGACGCCGCCGGTAGCCGCAAGGGCGTGCCGATGAAGGACGCCTTGGCCACGGAGATCATCGACGCCTATAACAACACCGGCTCCGTTGTTAAGAAGAAAGAAGACACGCACAAGATGGCGCAGGCCAACCGGGCTTTCGCGCATCTTCGCTGGTAACCACACAGGAATTTCCGCTCATGTCGTCTCCCGCCGCACCGGCCATCGTTGTCGTTACTGACAAGGCCAAGATCTCCCCGGCCAATGCCACCGAGCGTCCTTTCCCGCTCGAATGGACCCGCAACATCGGAATTGCCGCGCACATTGATGCGGGCAAGACCACGACCACGGAACGCATCCTTTTCTATTCCGGCGCCGTTCACAAGATGGGCGAAGTCCACGAGGGATCGACGGTCACCGACTGGATGGAGCAGGAGCGTGAGCGTGGCATCACGATCACCGCTGCCGCCATCTCGTGCGCGTGGAATGCGTCCTGTGGTCCCTGGAAGGGAATCAAGCAGCGTATCAATATTATCGATACCCCAGGGCACGTCGATTTCACCGCTGAGGTGGAGCGTTCCCTGCGCGTTCTGGACGGAGCAGTTGCCGTATTCTGCGCGGTGGCCGGCGTCCAGCCGCAGTCCGAGACCGTCTGGCGGCAGGCGAACAAGTACCGGGTGCCTCGCGTTGCCTTCATCAATAAGATGGATCGGACGGGAGCGGACTTCTTCCGCGCTGTTTCCGAAATGCGGGAAAAGCTGAAGGCCAATGCGCATCCGCTTTTCATTCCGATCGGCAAGGAGGAAAATTTCACCGGCCTCATCGATCTCGTTCAGAACCTAGCCTACATTTTTGACGAAACAACGGACGCGTTGGGAATGAACCCCGTGACGTCTGCGATCCCGGCTGATTATGCAGCCCAGGCTAAGGAGTATCGCGACAAGCTGATCGAGGCGATATCCGACTTCGATGACGTCATTGCTGAAAAGTACCTGAGCGGTGAGGACATCACGGTCGACGAGTTGATGCTCGGCGTTCGCAAGGCGACGATTTCGCTCCGTTTCACGGGCGTTGTCCCCGGTTCCGCCTTCAAGAAGAAGGGTGTCCAGCGTCTGCTTGATTGCGTGGTAAATTATCTGCCGAGCCCGATCGATGTCCCGCCGATGATTGGCCAGGACAGCGATGGGAAGGATGTCGAAGCGGTGGTCAGTGATGCGGGAAAAATGGCAGGCCTCGCCTTCAAGCTCTGGACCGACCCGTTTGTCGGCAAGCTCGTGTTCTTTCGCGTTTACACCGGCAAATTGCCGAAGGGTATGTCGGTTTACAACCCGCGCACCCGTCGCAATGAGCGTGTTTCCCGTCTCGTCCTCATGCGCGCAATCGACCGCGAGGAAATCGACATGGCCTATGCGGGAGACATATGCGCGGTCGTGGGAGTTAAGGAAGTGATCACCGGCGATACGCTGTGTGACGAGGACTTCGACATTCGCCTAGAACCACCGTCCTTCCCCGAGCCGGTAATCTCGATGTCGATCGAGCCGAACTCAAAGGGTGACCAGGAAAAGATGGGCACTGCCTTGCAACGGCTGGTGGCTGAGGATCCGACCCTGCGCGTCAAGACTGACCCGGATACTGGCCAGACGATTCTCGCCGGTATGGGCGAACTACATCTCGATATCATTCGTGACCGTATGAAGCGGGAGTTCAAGGTTGAGGCGACGGCAGGCAAGCCGCAGATCGCCTACCGCGAGACCGTTACGAAGCTCGCCGAGGCCGAGGGCAAATTCATTCGTCAGTCGGGCGGCAAGGGCCAGTACGGCCACGTGGTCGTGAAGCTTGAGCCGAATGAAAAGGGCAAGGGCGTCGAGGTCATCAACGAGATCGTGGGTGGCGCGATTCCGAAGGAATTCATCAAACCGGCGACGGAAGGCATCCTTGAAGGTGCAAACAACGGTGTCGTTGCGGGTTACCCGGTCGTCGATGTCAAGGTCCGGATCATCGACGGTTCCTTCCACGAGGTCGACTCGTCGGAGCTCGCCTTCAAGATGGCCGGAATCTTCGGCTTCAAAGAAGCGATGAAGAAGGCCAACCCGATCCTGCTCGAGCCGATCATGGGGGTCGAAGTGACCACGCCGGAAGATTACCAAGGGGATCTGATGGGTGATATCAATCGTCGCCGGGGTCAGATCCAGGGCATGGAGAACAAAGCGGGCGCCTGTATCATCAATGCCTTCGTGCCGCTGGAGATGCTCTTCGGCTACGTAACGGACATTCGCTCGCTTTCCAAGGGGCGTGCCAGTGCCGGCATCACTCCGTCCCACTTCGAGCAGGTTCCGAACTCGCTCCTTTCGAAGATTGTCGAGACCTCCTCCAAGGCACCTGCCCGCACGTAATCCTCCGTTCTTTTACGCCATGAAAGGCCAACGAATTCGCATCAAACTCCAGGGCTTCGACTATCGCGTCATCGATCAGTCAGCGCAGGACATCGTCGAGACCGCCAAGCGCTCCGGCGCTCGTGTCTCCGGACCGATCCCGCTGCCGACCCGTATCGAAAAGCTTTCGGTCAACCGGTCACCGCACGTCGACAAAAAATCGATGGAGCAGTTTGAAACCCGCACCCACAAGCGCCTCATCGATATCATCGAGCCGACAGCGCAGACGGTCGACGAGCTAAAAAAGCTCAACCTCCCTTCGGGAGTGGACATCACGATCAACGTGTGAGTGTCTCTCCGATTCCCGCTCTCAACTAATCCTCCATCACCCGGATCCCTTCACTCTACAGTTAGCAGTTACCTGTGTTCCGCGTCCGCGGAACCGCCAGGTCCCCGCTAAAGTAGGTCCGTTAAACGGAAAACTATCCACCTACCGCTTAGCCTATGATCTCCGAAATTTTAGGTAAGAAACTCGGCATGACTCAGGTTTACGATGCACAGAATGTGCTCGTACCGGTCACCGTGGTCGAAGCCGGACCCTGTGCAGTGGTCCAGGTCAAGACTGTTGCCATCGACGGCTACAATGCTGTCCAGATTGGCTTTTCGCAAAAGAAGGAAAAGAACACCCCGGCGGGTGAACTCGGCCATGCCAACAAGGCCGGTCTTTCTGGCGCTCCCCGCGTATTGGCCGAGGTACGGCTGACTGACGCTCCTACGCTCAAGGTCGGCGACGTGATCAACGCTGCGGTTTTCACCGAAGGTCAGCTCGTTGACGTGATTGGCGTTTCCAAGGGTAAGGGCTTCCAAGGAGTGGTTCGCCGCTTCCGGGTGGCTGGCGGTCCCGCCACTCACGGCTCGATGTTCCACCGTCGCATTGGATCGGTCGGCATGCGTCAAACTCCCGGCCGCGTCTGGAAGAACCAAGCGATGCCTGGTCACATGGGTCAAGAGAAGCGCACGGTACAGAACCTCCGTATCGTAAAAGTCCTGGCGGATAAGAATATTATTCTCGTCAAGGGTGCGGTTCCGGGCGCCAACGGTGACGACGTCATTGTCCGCACTGCGATTAAAGGTCAGTGGGCACTTCCGGCACAGGCAGCCGCTCCCGCGGATGCCAAGAAGGGCGCTGCCAAACCTGCCGCCAAGAAGTAAGGAGACACCGATATGAAACTCACCGTTTTTAGTTCCGACGGAAAGACCAGCAGCGAACAGGAGTTCGCCACCCTTCCGACCTTTGAAGGCGATAAGGGTCTCCAAGCGGTCAAGGAAGTGATCGTCGCCATCAACGCCAATAATCGGCAGGGCACCCATTCGACCAAGACTCGCGGCGAAGTCCGCGGTGGTGGCAAAAAACCATGGCGCCAAAAGGGCACTGGTCGCGCTCGCGCCGGCTCCATTCGCTCACCCCTCTGGGTCGGCGGCGGTGTGGTCTTCGGGCCAAAGCCCCGCGATTACTCGAAGAAGATCAACGCGAAGGTCAAACAGTTGGCGTTCAGTCGCGCGCTGTTCGACCGCGCTTCTGCGGGTGAAATCGCCGTTATCGAGCAGTTCGATCCGGCGGTCGTTAAGACGAAGATCGTGAACCAGGTCGTGGCGCGGATCGCCCCGAAGGGCCGCGTGCTGCTGGTTGACGCTCCGTTTGAAGCCAAGACGGCCCAGGCTTCCCGTAACATCGAGCGCGTGACCCTTCAGGATGCCACTAAGCTCAACACGCTCGATCTCGCCCAGTACGTTAAGATCATTGTGAGCAGCAAGGCGCTCGAAACCATTCTCGCCCGCATCAACGGAGGTAAGAACTAATGCAAGCCGACACGATCCTCAAACTCGTCCGCCTGACGGAGAAATCGAACAAGCTTTCTTCCGAACTCGGCCAGTACACCTTCGAGGTTCACGGTCACGCCAACAAGCATCAGATTGCTGAGGCGGTCGAACAGACCTTCAAGGTAACCGTACGGCGGGTGAATACCCAGACCTATCGGGGCAAGAACAAGAAGAGCCGTCAGGGGCGTCCTTCTGTCGGTTCAGATTATAAGAAGGCCATCGTGACTCTGAAGTCCGGTGACAAGATCGAGCTCGTCTAACGCGACTCGCCAACTGGAGACATCACCATGCCCATTCATTCCTTTCGTCCCCTGACTGCCGCCGGCCGCTTCACCTCGCTGAACAAGCAGAAGGAGCTTTCAAAAAAGCGCCCCGAGCGCCAACTCGTTGAGCCCAAGCACAAGTCGGGTGGCCGCAACGTCTACGGTCGCATCACTTCCCGTCATCGTGGCGGTGGCCACAAGCAGCTCTATCGAATTGTCGACTTTCGTCGTGCGATTCTCGATATGCCCGCCCGGGTGCAGGCGATCGAATACGATCCGAACCGCACGGCTAATTTGGCGCTGATCGCCTATTCCAACGGCGAAAAGACCTACATCCTGGCGCCGAAGGGCCTCAAGGTGGGCGATTCCATCTTCGCTTCGAACAAGGCGACGACGAATGATTTCAACGTCGGTAACAATTTCCCATTGGAGATCATTCCACCGTCGACCCGCCTCCACTGCGTGGAGCTGGTCCCGGGCCGTGGGGCGCAGATCGCCCGTTCAGCCGGAACGGGCCTCGAGCTAGTCGCCATCGAGGATGGTAAGGCGACGTTGAAGATGCCTTCGGGGGAGCTTCGTTTGGTCAATTCGAAGTGCCGGGCCACGATTGGTGAGGTCGGCAACGGAGATCATAACCAGCAGTCTTTGGGTAAGGCCGGCCGCAGCCGCTGGCTGGGTATTCGTCCCACGGTGCGGGGCGTCGCCATGAATCCTGTCGATCACCCCAATGGTGGTGGTCAGGGCAAATCCAAGGGTGGCGGTGGTCGCCAACAGCTCGTGTCACCGTGGGGCCAGCTCGCCAAGGGTTTCCCGACCCGGCGTCGCTCGAAGCCGTCAAACGCCCAGATCATTGTTCACCACAACGGCCGCAAGCCGCGTGGTCAGAAGTAACCCTAGCGCTTTCGTACCATGGCACGTTCCATCAAAAAGGGTTTCTTCGTCGATTATCACCTGCTCGAGAAAATCGAGAAGGCCGTGAAGACCGGCGCAAAGAAACCCATCCAAACCTGGTCCCGCCGCTCGACGATCACGCCCGACTTCGTCGGCCACACGTTCAGCGTGCACAACGGGAAGGCCTTTATTGCCGTCTATGTCACCGAGAACATGGTCGGCCATAAGCTGGGCGAGTTCGCACCGACGCGTATCTTCAAGTCGCACGGTGGCATGACCCGCAAGGAAATCTAAGCCGCTCCGAGGAACGACACATGATTTTCGATCGGCAGACATTTCGTATCACATTCCGCGGCCTTCGGGTCGCGGCGGTGGTTGCGACTGCCCATCTGACCGCGTCCTTCAGCCAAGCGGCTGCGCCCTCTACAACCGTCGTCGCCGTCGAGTCCACCCGCGTGGCCGATCTCGTCCTCCTTGGCAGCGGCTTCAATGTCGGCCTTCGCCAAGGGATGGTGTGCCGGGTCTCCCGCGGAGCCACCGAGGTGGGCGAAGTTCTCCTCGTTGACCTTCGTCCCTCTTCAGGCGCCGCACTCATCCTGAGTGTCGCTCCCAGCCAGTCGATCCGATCCGGGGATCTCGTCTCAGCAAGAATTCTAAAGTCTTAACTCATATCGAAACCAAAAGGGTAGGGTGCGACGTTGTCCGCCACTATCGCCGGCCTCACCCGCTGGAATCCTCCCGAAATAACATGGAAGTCCAAGCCCTCACCCGCTACGCGCGCATGTCACCCAAGAAGGTGCGCGAAGTCGCCCGCACCATCCAAGGCCGCAAGGCTGCGGACGCGGTTGACTACCTTGAACTCGTGCCCCGCAAGTCCGCGCGGCTCATCGTGAAGACGTTGAAGAGCGCCATCGCGAATGCTGAGAATAACAACAACCTCTCGGCTGATAGCCTCACGGTGAAGAGTGCGATCATCGAGAATGGGCCAGTGCTCAAGCGCTTCAAGGCCGGGGCCCGCGGTTCCGCGATGCCGCGCCGCAAGAAGATGTCCCACATCCGCATCGTGCTCTCGGACGGAAACACCAACTCGTAATTTACTTCCATGGGCCAAAAAAACCAATCCCGTCGGTTTCCGTCTCGCCGTCCGCCGCAACTGGCAGTCGCGCTGGTATGCGAGCAAGAAGGATTTCGGCAAGTTGCTTGCCGAGGACCAGATCATCCGCACCAAGCTGATGGAGAAACTCAAGCAGGCCTCCGTGCCGCGCATCTTCATTGAACGCGCCTCGAACCGTGTCCGCGTCAAAATCTACACCGCCCGTCCTGGCATCGTCATCGGCCGCAAGGGACAGGAAATCGAGAAGATCAAAGAGGAACTCTCAAAGCTCACCGGGAAGGAAATCCTGCTCGATATTCAGGAGGTTAAGAAGCCTGAGATTGAAGCGGCTCTCGTGGCGGAGAACGTCGCTCTGCAGCTCGAACGCCGCATTGCGTTCCGCCGCGCGATGAAGAAGGCGGTCGAGATGGCCATGGCGCTAGGCGCCGAGGGCATTCGTATCCAGTGCTCCGGTCGGCTCGGTGGAGCGGACATCGCTCGTCGCGAATGGCAGCGCAAAGGTCGCGTTCCGTTGCACACGCTGCGTGAGAATATTGATTACGGCTTTGCGGAAGCTCTGACCGTTTACGGCAAGATCGGCGTCAAGTGCTGGATCTGCAAAAAGGAGTCCGACAACAACTGATCCGGGACCCGGATTCATCACTTAACAGGAGCAAACTCCCATGGCAGCAATTTCACCCGCCCGCACCAAATACCGCAAGTCGATGAAGGGCTCTCGCGCTGGCAATGCCAAGCGCGGCAACACTCTCGCCTTCGGTGAATTCGGCCTGCAATCCCTCACCCGCGGCCCGATGACCGGCCAGCAGATTGAGGCGGCCCGCGTCACCATTTCGCGCCATCTGAAGCGCAAGGGCAAACTTTGGATCCGCGTCTTCCCGCACAAGCCTGTGACCAAGAAGCCGGCCGAAGTTCGCATGGGTCAGGGCAAAGGCCCGGTCGAGTTCTACGTCGCCGTCATCAAGCCGGGCGCGATTCTCTTCGAGCTCGCTGGCGTGCCCGCCACCATTGCCAAGGAAGCCTTCCGCCTCGCCGACGCGAAGCTACCGTTCCACTGCCGCTTTATTCAGCGCGAAGGCTCCGCCGCCTGAGTCGCAACCACGCCGAGGACCCTGTCATGACTTCGAAAGAAATCCGCGAACTCTCACCTGAAGAGATCAAAACCAAGGTTCGCGAAATCCGCGAACAGCTCCTTCAGCTCCGGCTGCGCAAGCAGACGGGGCAGGTCGAGAAGACCCACGAGTTGCGCACCCTCCGCAAGGATATCGCCCGCCTCGAGACCATTCTCAACGAGAAGAAGGCCCAAGCTCCGAAAGCCGCATAACTATTTATGATTTATGATGGCTGATTTGTGATGGCACCCGCCGCTCCATGAATCGCCCGCCGCAAAAATCATAAATCATGCATCCTAACTCATAAATATTTCCGCCATGTCCACCGCCACCGAAGGCCAGCGCACCAAGCGCAAAACTCAGATCGGATTCGTCTCGAGTCGCTCGGGCGACAAGTCGATCAAGGTCACGATCGCCTACAAAACCCCGCATCCCCTTTACCACAAGGTCGTCAATCGACAGACCGTCCTGCACGTTCACGACGAAAAGAACGAGACGAAGGTGGGTGACAAGGTGGAGGTGATGGAAACGCGTCCGATCAGCCGCATGAAGCGCTGGCGCGTCGTCGCTGTGCTGCATAAGGCGGTCGTCGCCGAAGGCGCCGCGATCAGCGAGACGGATGTCGCTGCCACCGTGCCGACCAAGACCACCAAGTCCATCGACGCCGCGGCACCCGCGACGGACGCGAAGGCCTGATCCCTTAACCACATCACTCCATAGAGGAGGCCTGCCATGATTCAACTGCGCTCCATTCTCGAGGTTGCCGACAACACCGGCGCCCGTAAAGCCGCTCTCATTCAACGCATGGGCCAGAAGACCACCACCGCGCATGTCGGCGACGTGGTCACGGTCCACATCAAGGAAAGCACCGCCGACGCCACCGTAAAGAAGGGTGAAGTCGCGAAGGCCGTGGTCGTCCGGACCAAGGCGCCCGTACGCCGGGCTGACGGCAGCTACCTGCGTTTTGATTCCAACGCGATTGTCATCATCGACGCCAGTAACAATCCCCGCGGCACCCGCATCTTCGGACCGGTCGCCCGCGAACTTCGGGCGAAGAACTTCATGAAGATCATCTCACTGGCACCGGAGGTTCTCTAACATGGCTCAGAAATTTCACGTCAAACGCGGCGATCAGGTCGTCGTCATCGCCGGTTCCCAGAAGGGGAAATCGGGCAAGATTCTCGAAATCCTCGCGGGCAAAGGTCGCGCGCGAGTGGAAGGTGTCGCCATGATCAAACGGCACTTGAAGAAGTCCCAGGAACATCCCCAGGGCACCATCGCTGAACGCGAAGGCTCGATCCATCTGAGCAACCTGATGCTTCAGTCGAACTTCGACTCGAGCAAGCGCCGCAAGACGGCGGCCCCCGCTGCCTGATTCGTCGCCAAAGCGCGCTTGCCATACGGGAGGCGCGCCTGCGTTACTGATCCTTTTCCATTCCTACGACACTCAACCTTGCCTCGCGGTCGGCAATCGCGGGCTACACTCCATGAGCAACGCTCCCACTCTCAAAAAGCTCTATAATGAGCAGATCATTCCTGAGCTGATCAAGATCCGCGGCTACAAGAACAAGCACGAGGTTCCGAAATTGGTTAAGGTCAGCATCAATACCGGCATCGACGCGGATGCAGACAAGAATCAGATCGCGGATATCGCGCGCGACATTGCAGCGATCGCGGGGCAAAAGCCGATTCTCAACCGATCGAGGAAGGCCATCGCCAATTTCAAGTTGAAGCCCAATCAGATCACGGGCTGCAGCGTCACGCTGCGGGGCACCTCGATGTGGGAATTCCTTTACCGCCTCTTGGCAGTCGCGCTCCCGACAATTCGCGACTTCCGCGGTGTTTCGTCGAAGCTGGATGGCCAGGGGAACTATAGCCTTGGCGTCACCGACCACACGATTTTCCCCGAGATTTCGGTCGAAAACGTCAAGAAGCACATGGGACTCGACGTGACCATCGTCACTTCGGCCAACTCTGACGACGAAGGTCGCGACCTTCTGCGCCTGCTTGGCATGCCCTTCCGCCGCAGCGAAACCACGACCGCTCCCAAAGCCGCCTGAACCCGTCTATGATCTACGGTTGTTGATTTATGATTGGTCGCGTGCCGCCTAGATCAAGTCACCCGGGTTCAATCAATCATTCTTCAAAAGTCTAAGTCACCCATTTCGTCCCATGCCCAAGACTTCTGCCATCGAGCGCAATAAAAAGCGCATCAAGCTCGCCGCCAAGTTCGCCGCCAAACGTGCCGAGCTGAAGGCTGCCCTGATCAATCCCGCCTCCACCGACGAAGAGTTCTTCAACGCGCAGAAGAAGCTGCAGAAGCTTCCCCGCAACTCTTCACCGACGCGCATCCGCAATCGCTGCTCAATGAGTGGCCGCCCGCGCGCCTACAACCGCAAGTTCGGTGTCTCCCGCATTCAGTTCCGCGAGCTTGCCCTCTCTGGCAAGATCCCAGGTGTTATAAAATCCTCCTGGTAACCCTTTGGCCCACGGGGGTCGGATATGACCCGCGCGGCCGCAATTAGAAAACATCCACCATGACCGATCCGATCAGTGACTTTCTCACGCGCCTGCGTAATGCCAGCAAAGCGCGTCTCGACGAGTGTGTTATGCCGCACTCCACGCTTAAGGCTGCCATTGCCGCCATTCTGAAGGCGGAGGGCTACGTCTCCGACCATTCCGACGGACAGGACGCGCAAGGACACAAGACCCTCGTCGTAAAGATGAAGTATGTGGACGGCGCGCCGGCCATCACCGGGATCACCCGGGTTTCCACGCCTGGTCGCCGGCTTTACTTCAGCTACTCGGACGTCCCGCGCGTCCTTAACGGCCTGGGCATCGGCATCGTGTCGACGTCGCGGGGCCTGATGAAGGACGCTGATTGCCGCCGCAATAAGGCCGGCGGTGAGTTGATCTGCAACGTCTGGTAACTGGCGCCACGCCACTGCCACCAATCCCTTTCAAAAAATGAGCCGCATCGGCAAACAACCCGTTCCCATCCCCGACAAAGTGAAGGTCTCCGTGACCGGAGAAACCGTCCTGGTCGAGGGTCCCAAGGGAAAGGTCCAAAAGACCTTCGCCCCCGTCGTCAAAGTCACCGTCGCCGACAAACAGGTCACCTTCGCGCCTAGCGAAGATACCCGTTTTTCCAAGGCCATGTACGGCACCGTGCGCTCCATTGTCGCCGGCATGGTCAAAGGCGTCACCGAGGGTTACCTTAAGGAGCTTGAAATCCAAGGCGTGGGTTTCAAAGCCAACTTGAAAGGCAACCAACTCGACCTCGCTTTGGGCTACTCCCACCCGATCGTGATGACGATCCCGGACGGCATCAAGCTGACCGTGACGGATCAGACGAAGCTCAAGGTCGAGGGGGCGGACAAGCAGCTGGTCGGCGCCGTTACCGCGGAAATCCGCAGTTATTATCCGCCCGAGCCCTACAAGGGCAAAGGTGTGCGAATCGTCGGCGAGCGTGTTCGCCGCAAGGAAGGCAAGACCGTCGCCTGAGGACACCAACCATGAATACCGTTACGAAAGCCCGTCTCCTCCAGAACCGTCGGTGGCGCATCCGCAAGAAGGTGAATGGCACCGCGGCCCGCCCGCGTCTTGCCGTCAGATTCACGGCCAAGCACGTGTATGCCCAGGCAATCGACGACGAAGCCGGCACCACGCTGGTTTTCCTCTCCAGCCTCGATGCCGAGCTGCGCAAGCAGAAGCTCAAGGCCAACCTCGCCAGCGCCAAGTCGCTCGGCGTTGCGTTCGCAGCCAAGGCCAAGGCAGCTGGCATCGAGTCGGTCGTATTCGACCGTTCCGGCGCTCCCTACCACGGCAAAGTCAAGCAATTCGCCGATGCCGCCCGTGAAGGCGGCCTGAAATTCTAAAATAGCATGAGCACTGAATCCACTTCCGCGCCGGAAAACGCCAGCCCCGCACCCGAAGCCGCCGCGCCCGCACCCACGCCAACGCCCGCACCTGTCGCTGCGCCGGCACCGGCTCCCGAGGCGCGGGAACAGCGTTCCCCTCGCGGTCAGGGTGGTTTCCGCGGCCAAGGCGGAAATCGCGGTCCCGGTGGTCATCGCGGCCCCCGTCGTGACAATCGTGACCAGAAGCAGCAGGACGGCGACGGTCCGTCGATGATTGAGAAGGTCGTCTTCATCAATCGCTGCGCCAAGGTCGTCAAAGGTGGCCGGCGATTCTCCTTTGCCGCCCTCGCCGTTGTCGGCGATGGCAAGGGCAAGGTCGGCATCGGTTACGGCAAGGCCAACGAAGTCCCGGATGCGATCAAGAAAGGCACGGCCAACGCCCACAAACACCTCATCACGGTGAAGCTCAAGGGTGACACCATTCCGCACGATGTCCTCGGCGAGTACGATGGTGGTCGCGTAATGCTGAAGCCGGCTTCACCGGGCACGGGCCTGATCGCCGGTGGCGGCGTTCGCGCCGTCCTCGAAGCGGCGGGCGTGAAAAATATTCTGACGAAATCGATGGGTTCCTCAAACCACATCGCCGTCGTGCACGCTACGCTCGAAGGCCTGCGCAAACTGCGTCTGGCTGAAGACATCTCAGCCGTCCGCAAGTCGGCCTGATCCGGCCGACCCTCATTCCCAGATAATCATCCGAGTCGGGCGTTGCCGGTCGCAACCCCGGCGCCCAGAGGAAATCAGCATGAAACTCCACGAACTTAAGAACGTAGCCGGTGCGGTGCACCGCAAGAAACGCGTTGGCTGCGGCGAAGGTGGCGGCCACGGCAAGACCAGCGGTCGCGGCGGCAAGGGCCAGTCGGCTCGCTCCGGCAGCAGCATCCGCCCCGGCTTCGAGGGCGGCCAGATGCCCCTGTACCGCAAGCTGCCGCATCGCGGCTTCAACAACTACAATCATCGCATTGAAATCGCGGTGGTGAACGTTGGTGCCCTTGCTGGCCTCGCCGACTCGATCACCGAGGTCAATGCCGAGGTGCTCGCGGCCAATGGACTGATCCGGTCCGGCGAAAAGCGCGTCAAGATTCTGGGCGAGGGTGAACTGACCCGCGCCCTGAAAGTGAGCGCCGCGAAGTTCTCGGAGTCGGCCAAGGCCAAGATCGAAAAGGCCGGGGGCCAGGCGATCCAGGGCTGAGCGAGCCATGTATGATGTTTGATGCCTGATTCATGATGGGCGGGCGGCGTTTCTCACCGTCGAAGTTCGTCAGGCGATCGCATCAAACATCATATTTCATCCATCATCCATTCTCCCCACCGTGTTTTCCGCCTTCACGAACTCCCTGAAGATTCCCGAGCTCCGCTCCCGGATCTTCTATACGCTCTCGCTGCTGTTCGTGTCGCGGGTCGCCTCGCACATTCCGCTGCCGGGCATTGATCCGCGACCCCTGCAGAGTTTCTTCGCCGACCAGTCTGCGGGTGGCGCTGGTGCATTGATCGGCCTGTACAACATGTTCACCGGTGGTGCGCTCATCAAGGGCGCCGTCGCCGCGCTGGGCATCATGCCGTATATCAGTGCGTCGATCATCTTCCAGCTGATGACGGCGGTGGTGCCGGCACTGAGCCGGCTGCAGCAGGAAGGCGATGTGGGACGTCAGAAGCTTACCCAGTACACGCGCTACGCCACGGTCATCATCTGCGTGATTCAAGGCACGCTCCTCCTCCTGGCCCTGCAAAATCCCGGTCAGCTCTTCACCGGTTACGACGTCGCCCAATATGGACCGATCGTCATCGTGGACAAATGGAGCTTCATCCTGACGTCGGTGGTGTTCATGACCGCGGGAACCATGCTGCTGATGTGGCTCGGCGAGCAAATCACCCAGCGCGGTATCGGCAATGGCGTCTCGCTCCTGATCACGGTCGGTATTCTCGCCGACCTTCCCGGCGCGGCCCAGCAAACTTACCAGTTGTTCTTCCGTCCGGTCGGCACGGGTCCGAGTCTCGGGCTTCCCCAGGCAGTCGTGATGGTCGCCCTCTTCGTGATCGTAACGATGGGCATCATTGCCGTGGTCCAGGGCCAGCGGAAAATTCCGGTGCAGTATGCCAAGCGCGTCGTGGGCAACAAGGTCATGGGTGGCCAGAGTTCGTTTCTTCCCCTGAAGGTGAACTATTCGGGCGTCATGCCCGTCATCTTTGCCAGCGCCATCCTCCTCTTCCCGCAGCAGATCTTCTCGTGGGTGGGCGCTCATTTCCAACTGAAGTTCCTGACCGAGTTCTCGAATGAGCTCCTTCGTGGCAGCTTCTGGTATTATTTTCTGAACACGATTCTGATCCTGTTCTTCAGCTATTTCTGGGTTTCAGTGATGTTCAAGCCGATCCAGATCGCCGACGATCTCAAGAAATACGGCGGATACATTCCCGGCGTGCGTCCCGGCGAGCCGACCGCTCAGTTCCTCGATTTCATCATGACCCGGCTGACGCTCGCGGGCGCGATCTTCCTCACGGTTATCGCCATCATGCCCGACGTGCTGCTCTTCGAACTCAACGTCCCCACCCGCATCGCGTACTTCTTCGGCGGCACGGGCATGCTGATCACAGTTGGTGTGATTTTGGATACGATGCGCCAGATCGAGACCTTCCTCCTGCAGCGGCATTACGACGGGTTTCTCAAGAAGGGCCGGATTCGCGCCCGCAGTGCCAGCCCGCAGCAGGGAAACACCGGCGAAGCCCTCAGCCACGAGGCAGTCATGAAGATCGCGCTTCCCATGCTGGGATTGCTGCTGCTGGGAACGGCCATCTGGGCCTATAAAGCGTTCCTGAAATAAGTTCTTTACTCTGGCAGCCGTGGCTGGCATTTCCGACCTTCCGTCGGGTTTTGGCCCTGCAGCCAAAGCCAAGTTCCTTCTCCTCGGTTCGTCAGA